>JAEIGA010004498.1_pt1 | contig 21577 bp, 30 predicted proteins | sample 9270691 | NCBI WGS metagenome assembly JAEIGA01 (sample SAMN17057246, study PRJNA624740) | gut metagenome | biome: biome; isolation source: fecal sample | host: Bos grunniens | place: China: Xizang | collected 2019 | reverse complement strand
CAAAACGCCGACCACTCCCCACTCGGTCACTCAGCCACCTCCCACGCGCTCGGATACTCATCCGGCGTATATACGTTTGTTTTCTCGCCCGGCAGGATCGAGCGCATCAGCACGTCGCCCCACCAGCCCTGTTCTCCAAAGCTAAACGCAAGCCCCGTCGTGATCACCGCCGGGATAATGCGGATACCGTTGCGATATAACACGTTCTCCCACAGATCCAACGCGTTGTCCGGGTTATTTTCTTCGATGTCCCACAAGTCCACCGCTGCACGTTTCAGCACACCGTTCCACTCGATCCGCGTGCCCGCTTTGATCAAACCGCCATCATACCGCATCTTGCGCGTAAGGCTCGGCTCGACACTTGCTTCCATATCCGGCAGCGCAGCCGCACCGGCTTCCACCTGTGCGCGGATTCGCAATGCTTCTGCTTTCGTCATACAGCACCCCCGGTGATGATAGATAAGGCTTCCGCGTCGCTGATCTGATCGGTTGGCGGGTTCTCGTGCTCGACCCAGGTCTGCACGATCACACCGTCCTGCTCCACCCATGTCAGCTCGTACCAGTAACCCTCGCGCTGCGGTTTACTGGTGTGTTCCACAGGAAGATATCCCTCGGCGGCGTAAACCGCAGGATCGTTAGTCCACGTCGCTATACCGTCTACAATGATCGGGACCGGGGCATAACCAAACACATTCGACTCGATCTTACCAAAGTTTTTATCGATCATTTATACCTCACCCTCCACCAAAACATACCAGTATCCGTCCTGTTCTCCGTCTATCGGATAGTCAAGAGTGTTAGACTCTACACGATAAAGCTCGCTACCACTTCTTCCAATCTTGGCCGAATATCGGGTGTATTCAAACGGAACGGGGCTAACGCCGGACTGTGTAATCCTATTGACCACATACAGATAGGGACCGGAAACAACAGTACTTGTCACGTTCTCTAAATCTACAAAATAATCACCAGAACGCATCAGGATGGCGCTTTTACTTGACGGATTTACAAGCGTGAAGCCAGACTCGTCTACGGCATATGTCTTCGATACCATACGGGCTTTACTAAGGGACACGTTGCCCGTTATTGCAGTAGCATCGTCCCGCACATAAGCGGTGTTATAAACCGACCACACATATTTCGGACCACCATTTACGGTCACCATCATCCTGCGACGAGCAAATCCCATACCAAGACTCACGCGCTCACCACCTCACCAACAGCCACGCACTTGTCTCTTGCCATCAGTTCATAGGTCTTGTTCGCCTCAAACTTTGGAACAGCCCCAAGGTAGGTCGTACCACTCGAAAAACTGATAGAAAAGGTAGAGCCGGTTTTGAATCGGACGTAAACGTCGCCGCTCGACGGGAAATTAAACTGATAAGTACCCACATTGGACGACACCCGGTATTCGGCGTTCGCAGTCAGTACGTTGCCGCTGGACGGAAGCGAAGTCAGCTTAGTGGCTGTGTTAATCTGCGAAACAGCCTGCGAAACGATGGTGCTTTGATCGGACGCAGTCCAGTAATCCGTACCACGAACAGGGGTATAGCCGGGATCTCCGGTATCACCCTTATCACCTTTGTCACCTTTCGGTCCGGTTTCACCCGTGTCACCTTTCGGGCCTCGCTCACCGTCCTGCCCATCCGCACCCGCCGGGCCTTGCGGTCCCTCCGGCCCTCGCAGTTCCCCTTCGTCAAGTTTCTGCTGGAAGGTCTCGCCGTCTGAGAAAAAGACGTTGTCGGCAGATACGGTTGTTGATCTGGTTCCCGTTCGGCGTTCCCCCGCTCCGTCGTGGAACATTACGCCCTCATCTACATTTTCCGGTTGTACGTTGTCTCCGGATATATCCATAATCGTTCGTCCATCTATCGTATCAACCCTATTGACTCCCATACCGTCCTCCTATCAACCGATCGTCACAGTCTTTCCGCCCGCATCGTTATCGGTATAAGTGATGCTTATCGGTTCCACGGTAACAGTGGTCAGGAAAGTATATCCAGTGTCCGGCTGAACCACCTGTTCTGCAAAAGTAGGTTTTACAGTCTTGGACTGTGCCTCGATGTCATCTGCACCGAATTCACCTTCTACGCCAAGAATAGAAACGCCCTGCTTGATATTCTCAGGCTTCAGCTTGGCAAGTTCTCCGTCAGAAAGCTTTACTTTGCTGCTGCCGTCCTGGTATCCCAGCGGGATCGTGATAGGAGAAGACGTATTCATTTCGTAAGTCTTGCCGGAATTGTCCGGCATTGTGCCGACCTCTACGCGGTCACCCTTACCGAATGTTCTGCCGTTAAGGACTTCTGCAGCCTCTGCGGTCACCTCGGACGCGTCAACGGTTTTTGTGTTTGTGCCAACCTGCGGGAAACCGGATTTATCGTGGAAATGAATATTTTTTTGCACATGTTCCGGCTTCACGTCATCCTGAGTAAGGTCAACCAGGATAGTTCCGTCAGAAAGCATCACTTTATTATTATACTGATTTGCCATGGTGTTTAACCTCCAATAATTACGGTATTTCCCCCGGCGCTATTTGACACGGTAGAAACCGGGATCTTTTCGATTGTGACATTGTTTTGCATCATCTTGTTTTTTGTTGCCATAATCTGCGGTTCCAGCTTCGGCGTGATGGTATATGCACCTTCATATAGATCCGCCACCACTCCAGAAACCGGAACGGCATCCAATACGCGGAATCGGATAGAGTTTTCTTTGACCTTAAACCGGATCATAACCGGCCTCCTTTAAAAATTCGCCTATAGGCTTTGTAACCGGTTCGCTGGCTCTAGGCACTCCCTCTTCATCCAAAAACGCAAACTGCATCCGAACCGGCGTAACCGTCAGCCTCATGGCATCCTCATATGGCACAATTACCACCATTCTGTGTGCGTCCAACACCTGCGGCGTGTATGGCGGGAACTCTTTCCCATTTTGTTTCAGATAAAATTCAATATTTGACAACGTGGTAAAATCCACATCGTCACACTCAATCAAAATTGTGTTTTTGATTTTCTGTTTCATGGCGTTACCCCTTACGTTGTTGTCAGCGTATACCACGTTCCGGTACCCAATCTGATCTGGAAAGTAGCTGCGCCCGTTCCGTATGTTCCGTTTGTTCGGAACTGTATTCTGTAGCTGTCGCTACCCTGTGTAGAGGAACTGTACTGGTTTTGCACGCCCACCGCTCTACTGGGTTGCGGCGCATCCTGCCAGCTAACGTCTCCCGCTGTAGCGGTATCCTTTGTAAGCACTTGGCCTGCGCTTCCGCCGGTCGGGATCAGATATCCCGTCACCCAACTAGCCGCGTAGTTTGTGGACGATGACTTCTGCAACAACTGTCCGGCGCTTCCTCCTGTTGGAAGTCCTCCGGAGAACGATGGAGTTTGCCAACTAACGTCTCCAGCCGTTGAACTGTCTTTTGTCAGCACCTGTCCTGCCGTGCCACCGGTCGGTATCATGTATGCTGTCTGCCAGCTAACGTCTCCCGCCGTGGCGCTGTCTTTTGTCAGGATTTGCCCCGCCGTTCCTCCGGTCGGGATCGTGTAGGCCGTTTGCCATCCCGCCGCATAATCCGTCACGGACGATTTCACCAAGAACTGCCCGGTGCTACCACCATTCGGCAACGTTCCTTGCACATCATCCATACCGGCCCATTCCAAGACATAATCCGCCGCCGTTGCCTTTCTCAGATATTGCCCTTTGCTTCCTCCGTTCGGTACCAAACCATTCAGCGTTTGCCATGCGGCGTGGAATTCTTCATCAGACATTTTTTGCAGAATCTGTCCGGAAATACCACCCGACGGCAACCCTACGGTTTTCTCTTTTTTCGGCGATCCCACCACATACTCCACCACATACGTTCCGCTGTCTGGTAAAATCTTCACCCGATCTCCGGCAGAGAAAAACGCAGACGTGTTGCACAGATAGTGCTTTTCCGTTGGAGCTTCTTCTCCGTCGAATATTAAGGAAACACCGTCTTCATACACCTCGCCAATTGTGGCAAAATGTCGTACTATTTCCTCTGTTGTTTCTTCCGTGGTCGCCGTTACAGTTAAAACCTCATCCACTACACAATCACCACCCTCTGCAGCTTATGCTGCATATACGCTCCCACCTGCATGGTAAGTGTCCAAGACACTTCTCGGAAAACGCCGGTGATTTCTGGCATTACCAACGCGATCACGTTATATGCCTCGTGTCCCGGCATGTTTGCTGTCTGGATATCCACATACTCAGACATTTGCATTGACTCGTCCCGGATCCGGTTGACGTAGGCTTGCAGTTCGTCCTCCGACGCAATGTTATCCACCTTGTACACCGCTGGGATCCGTATGCCTCGACTGATGGTAGATATCCGGCTTCCAGGCGTGTCGTTAACTGCATATTTTACCATAGGCGTTTCATACTCTGGGTTTTCCAATATGGCTATAAATACATTTGGTTTGTTATACAGGTCTATTTCGCTTCCGTATTCCGGCCTGAGCACCGTCACACCGTCGCCATTTCCGTAACGATGTACAATGTTTGCTGCTGACGGTGACACATACGGCGTAATCCGCGCCACGCCGGACAGATCAAAATAGATATCGTTATAATTGATCTCAGAAAGTAGGGTATTGATGATCGTCAAGTATTCCGTACCAACGTCCCAATCTTCCCGATCTGACTGCAGCACGTTAGACGTCGGGGTAAACACCGCATTTTTGATGCCGGCCGCAGTAAGGTAGTGGGATATAACCGTCTGGTACGGCGTTCCCGCAGGCCAGAAATCCCGGTGCTCTAGCTTCGCCCATTTTAGGCGCTGCGCTCTGTCGTAGGCCTCAATGGTGTCTCGTTTCACACCGGCGGTGTTTCCGTTTTCCCGCCTTGTGACGATTACATAAGTCCCAAGGAAATACTCCACTCCGTCAATAATCATCACGGGACGCAGTTCGTCCTTGATATAATCAACCCGCTCGTTGTGTAAAAACTCCCCACTCATTGTCAGCTTAATCTGAGCGGCGCTGTCGCTATATACGGACGGCGCGGAGGAAAACCGAAGCCGATCATAAGGTGCGCCGTTTCTCAGCACGTCCACACGGTATTCAATTTTCCTCATACAAGCTCCTGTCTACCTCATACAGAGTGGCTGTGTAAGCAGTTGTAAAAGTGTTTTGCACCTTGGAATAGCTATACAGCATACCCACCACACAATTACCATACTGATCTTTTACACAGCACAAATGACCAAGTAATTCGTCAAACCGTTTAGCCTCGTTTCGATCCGCAAAAGCGCAGCTGATGGAATACGTACGCTGCTCAAACGGAGACACCTCCGGGATCGGTAAAACAGCTCCGTTATATTGCATCATCGCCACATCGCGCGTTCTTGTCGTTTGTATCGCCGGCAAAGACGTCAGGCTGTACCCGATATCCAGCCACTCTCCGCCCAGTGCCGTGATCATAGCGCGATCTATAGAAATCGTTACCGCAACTCTGTTGGAGTCGGTGTAGTTATAGCCATCAGCATGAGCGGCACGAATAAAATATGTTGCATCCCCAAGATATGTTCTGTCATGGTATTCGATTTCAGACGTTCTGGCGATTAACTCTCCGTTTCTATATATCAAATAGCCATCCGAACCGGTTAATTCTGTCCAAGACAATTCCGCATCTATTTCAGAATTAACAACAAGTTTTATTTCTTGCAGTTCCGGCACATTCGCAATGTTTACAGCGGTCTCACCCCACGGAGACCATAAACCGAATTCGTTCAGCACCCGTACTTTGATTTTGTGATATCCGTCACTCAAATATTTTGCGGGCTGATAAGTTTTGCTTGTGCCAAAAACAATGCCGCTTCTATAATCACCTATTTCCACCTCAAACGCCTGTTGCTCTTTGCTTTGCCAAACAACAACAGGTCTGGGTGCGGAAACGGAAACAGAAACAGACGGCGCTTGCGGCTCGGCAATTACAATAAAAGATAGAGGATTTGACCAGTCAGAAAACACACCATTTGTGTTCGCAGCTCTTACCCTCCATTCTCCTGTTCCGGAAACAAATTTATCCCCAGACACATCAACAGAATTATCGGAAGTGTTTCCCGATGCTACAGTTGTATATGTTCCATCTTTATGTCTGTACTGTACCTCATAAGCGGTTTGCAGGGATCCCGTCTCATTATTGTAATTCCACGCAAAATTAACCGTTTCTCCACCACTCACATAGCTTCCGGAAGGAGACACACCAGAAACAACAGGAACAGAGTCCGTCGTCGTGAGCTTTATCCACGACTTTTCCGGCTCCGCCACACCATCATTTGATGTAATTCTCGTTCTCCAATAAATATCCGAATTTTCCGGGAATGTGTTTTGCGGAAACACATATTGCGTATTTGTTCCGATGTTTATTGTTTTAACTGTTCCGGCTTCTCCGATTTTCCATTGCAAAACCGCAGAATCCTGCGTCAGTTCTTCAATCGTTACACCGTTTGATTTTGGCACCCAACTAAAAACTTGTGCCGTGTTTCTGTTAATAAATCCTCCAGCAGGGCTTAATGCGGTTGATTCAAGCACAGCGTCCTCATACTGCAAATTAATATAAGGCGCATATGTACTTCCGGGCGGGTATACGCTTACCGTGTCATAATCGGTGATTGTTGACGTTGATGGATAAAACAAACCATCCGTATAAATCTTGATTCCATTTTTAAGTGCGTCAATATACCAGTCTGAATACCCGTATTTCAGCTCCATCCAGGAGTACTCAGATGCACCAATCAGATTTTTTACACCAAAACCACCGATGTTTTGCCCAGCTTTTATTTTTTCTTCGTCGTATGCCGTTCTTAAACCATCCAAACAAATCCACGCGGAAGAACTTCCAGTATACCACGGGTTTAATCTTGCATACACATAGATGTTTGCACCCGTAATACGCTTTTTTTTGATACCATCCGGTATTGTTGCCTGCGGAAAAAACGCCTCGTCTTTTTCAGACAATACAACGGGCGATGCCGGTTTTGAATATCCTCTCAAAGACACAGGATATTTTTCCGTGTAGTCTTTTAGAATTCCGTTTTGAGAAAATGTGATTTTTTGCGTCGCCACCTACTCACCCTCTTTTTCTTGCATTCATCCGTGCATTTTCGACGATCCGAATAACGTCGTTGAATTCCTTCACGTTTTTTGCATCAATGGTCACCGTGACATAAGTGTCGCCCACGGCTTCGCGACTCTCCTGTGCGCTCAACACACTGCTTCCCTGCGGTAGCCGCACCAGCTCCGGACCATTTTCTCCTACCCAAGAATATCCGCCCCTCCAGTTATGGTTTCCGGATGCGTTATATCCGTTGACGCTTTTCCATGCCTCAAACGTGCCACCATATCCGCTCTGTGCATATACCTCTCTGAGATAGGCATCTTTGTTCGCATAGTATTTTCCGTTTGCGTAGTACTGACCGTATCCACTTGCATCCGTCCGATAATTGGTATCCGTGCCGGCGTACATGTCTAAAAGCTGCTGATACTGGTTTTTATATCCATACTGATATCCAATACCGGTTGCCGTGTACAGCCGCTCCACATAATCGCCCGGATTGGAAAACAGCGTTCTGACGTCCAGAATAGATGCCAGCAGTTCGATGGTCGATCCGATACCCGCAATCACTTCCGCCAGAGGACGAAGCGCCAGAGTCAGCGCCGGGATTTTGTCATTTGCAAGCTGATCAGAAGGTCGAATAAGCCCGGAAAATGTCTCCAGCAGCATACCAAACGCATCCACCAAACCGGATTGTTTAAGAGAGTCGCCAAGGCTTGATACAAAGGCAGTGAGGTTTTCCGTGGATTCCTCAAGGTACGGCGCGAATTCCGCAGATAACTTATTCTTTGCAGCATCCGTTGTGTTTGTGAAACGCTGCATTGCATCATCCACAGCGCCAAGAGCTTCTAGCTGTTCGTTATTAAGTACATAACCTACGTCGTGAGCCTCTTCTGCCAACTCAGCCATTCTCTGACTGCCAGCTTCAATCAACGGATTCAAATCTCGCGCAGATCGACCAAGCAACTCCATTGCCACGGCATCTCGCTCGGTTTCGTTTGTCATTGAACCAAGAGCGTCAATTACGTCCCAGTAAACGCTCTGCGTATCCCGCAAGGTGCCGTCGGCATTTGTGAATTCCACATTCAAATTTCGGAAAGCGTTTACCTGCGATTCCGTACCCTGCTGCGCGTCCTGCATACTGCGGATCAACTTGGTTTGGCTATCTGTGATGGTTTCCACGCTAACGTCCAGCAGTTCCGCCGCGTACTGGTATTCCTGCAAGGCTTTTGTCGATATTCCTGTCACTGTTGACAGCGTCAGTATACCGTCTGCCGCTGATGCAGCCTCCACCGTCATATCGATTAACGCTTTTTCTACCTTTGCGGCTGCTGTTGCAACGGCAGCAAGGCCACCCACCAATGCAAGTGATTTTGCATCGATCTGCAACATGCCGTTTGCGCTTTCTCGCATATTGGCTGGCAAAGAAATTCCGAATTTGTTTCCAAGTTTGTCAAGTGCGTCTCCAAGCCCCAACGCACCGTCATCTATTTTATCTATTTCATTTCCAAAGCGTTCCGCCTCGCCAGATGATTCCTCAAGGCCAAGCTCAAACGCTTCCAGACCGTTTTCGGTGTTTATTAGCTGCTGGCGCATTTTTTCCAGCGCAGTTTCTGCTTTATTCAGCTTATTCTGCCACTCCAGCGTCCGCCTATCATTTTCACCGTATGTTTCGCTGACTTTGGACAACTGCTGTCGCAGCAAATCCACTTTTTTTGCCTGCGTTTCATACTGGCTCTCTAAAATTTTGTATCGAGAAGAAAGCGCATCCATGCTGTTTTCCTGCCCGGCAAACTTGGCAGCAGAAAGATCAAGGGAGGAAGATAAAACTTTCAGCTGTGCATCAATATTCCTCACAGCCTCCTTGAATTCTCGCTCACCCTCTATGGCGATTCTTGCGCCAATGGTATCGCTTGCCATTTATCCACCTCCCATCATATACGCCGCAAGAGATCTTGGCTTCTCCGGCTCTTTTTGTTTTTCGGTATCTTTCCCAGGATTATTCATAGTCCTGGGTGTCATCAGTTTGAAATACTCTCCATACAACACGGAAAGTCTGGCTGGTGTCATAGTCCGCCAGAAAACCTGCTCATCATTATGTAAAATGTTAACCCAAATATTCAAATACCAGCCGAAGTTTATGCCCTTCGACAGTTCCTCCGGCTGGTTGCTCAGTTTTTTTTGCTATTTTCTTTATCTTCTCCGCTCGTCAATGCGGAGGAAAGCAACTCATGCACAATCGCCGTGAATTTTACTGCGTCTTGCGGCGGAATGGCTCTGCCAAGGGTTTTCTCTGTGTACCTTTCCGACCATCCGTGTTCCTCGGCACAATCATTCAGCATAGCCGCACCTACCAGCAAAGCCGTTCTCATACTACGCTTGCCGTCCAGTGCGCCCAGCAGGTCACCGCCATTTGCTTCCTGCACCTCTGCCAGTACATTCATATTGCAGGTGAGCGTGTACTCCCGCTCACCCACCGTATACTTTTCTGTTTTTAGGCGAATATCCATGTGTTACCCCTTATGCGTCCGCACCAAATACAGCAGCACACCATGCGATCGCATCCTCTTCGGTGTCAGCAATCGCCGTTTCCAAAAATTCCTGAGTGGCTGCGTTGTTTGCCAAAAACTCACCGGTCGTGGTGGGCGTGTTGAAAGTGATGCTTTCGCCAAGAGTCTGGTATACCATACTCGGGGCGCCAAACAGAGCGCGGCTGACAAAAACACAAGTATACTTCGGCACACCGTCAATCATGTCCGGTGCATAAAAAGAAACACCGACGTACTTCGACACATCTTTCGCCGTGGTTTTCATGCTCTTGATCTGCTTGTCACCCACCGTTCTGGTGTTGCTCTGCGTTCCATACATCAGAGTCTGAGCATCTTCCGGAATATACTTTACAGCCAGAGAAATGGTGCCGCCAAGGGCTTTTCTCATATACTCCGCCAGCGTAGATTCCGCGTACAGTCTACCCTCCGCGTATCTCATTTCCAGATTGGCACTCATCGCATCACCGGCGCTCACAGGTGTACCATAAGACACCGCGCCGCTTGCGTTCTGATATTCCGCAATTTTAATATGTCTTAAATCAAATGCAGGCATTTAGACTCCTCCTTTTTTGATTTCCTCATCTACCGCAGCCTGCATGGCTGCAATAACTTTTTCCTTTGTTTTTCGGATTGCCGGACGAACAAATGGCGTTTTCATTCGCACACTGCTTCCAGATTCAATCGCCCTCGCAAGCAGCGTATTCGGCACACCCTTAGGATACTTTTTCGTAGGGAAGCTTCCGTAATCGTCAAAGCCGACCTTGGCATTCCAGTTTCCATCGTTGTCCCTCTGTATCGGAGTAATTCCAAGCGATTCAGACAGATCACGTTTTTGAGATTCCGGAACACCGTTGAATTTTTCCCCTTCTTCCAGATATCGAAATTGATCTTCCGGAAGATTTTCCAGATTCCGCCGAATTTCATCCGTTACAATTTTTGCCCCGGCGTAAATGGCTTTCTTTGCAATTTCGTCCGTTTGGTTTCCCAATTTCATCAGCTTGTCTGCGATAGACGCATCACTGAGTACAGTTACTTTAGCCATTTACTGTACCCCATACCCACTCGTAATGCACTAGCCCAGTGTTTTCCTCATACTGCACGGAATTCAGATACCAAGCCACGTCAGAACAGTTCAGAGCATTTTCGATAGACTCAAAGTCAATCCCTTTCGATACAGTAGAGTAAAGATCTACGGTTCCTGTGTTTGCGCTTTCCTGTAGCTTTCCGTCCGCATAAACATTACTTGTCGTCCCGTCCTGCGCCCACACTGCATAGGGTGGCGGTGGAGCGTTTCTCCACATAAATTCGGCAATCGGGATGCCCGTTGCCTCAAGATTTCTCTTCATAGCTTCAAACATCCCGCTCACCTCACTATCGTTAATTCGATTTTTTGACCGGCACGATACGTCCGATTGATTACATATCTGATCCCTTGATATTCTGCAAAAGGCTCATTTTTATATTCACCGTAATCTGCAAGAACAAACACAAACGCGGGATTCAGCCCTATCGATTGCGCCCTGTATGCTTCCGCTCTGGTTACTGATCTTATTTCTGCAAAAACAGTTCTCCTAATCTCCTTCGGCTTTTCTAAAACGCCGTGAGATTTCGGGTCTTCTGTTATGAGATCCACAACGTCATAAAGCGTCATTCACCCACCAGCCCATATCCGGTAGCCATCTGCAACTGCGCTTTCTGTTCGTCGTAACTTCGTTTCAACCGGTCATAGTCATCCGGAGACCCAAAGTGCAGACGGCAATATGTTATCACCGCACGATCGATAATCGGATCGCCCTCCGTAGCGTTATGCACGCCAGCGATACCAAGGTCAGCATAGGCGGCATCAATCAAGCCCTGCACATCGACATCATATGCATCAGTAGACAATCGCAACGCAAGCTTTACTCGCTCAATCATCAAACCGCCTCCTGCTGCACTAAAAATTCGCTGATTATATCAGCTTTCTTCGTAGCCGTAATGCTATAACCCATGTCGTTCGCCAAGGATCTGATTTCAGCAATTGTCATGCCACTCAGATCCTCGGCGGTATACATTGGCTTTCTAAGGCTATAGCCGTTTAACCCCCCACGGTCAGCTTGGCAAAGCCAAACGGATCGATCAGAGCACCCTCACCGCGAGCATAGCCGGAATGAGTGATGACGTGCTTCTTAATATCGCGAGCGGTTTCAACCATGATATCCTGCACCATGTTATAAACGACCTTCTTAGGATCGCCGACCAGGATAACGCCATCCTCGACGCTGTCCTCTTCCTTGATGGTTGCACCAAGCAGAGTACCAAGAGCACCAGCCTGTGCGTTCGGCTGGAAGATGGGACGACCGGCCTGATCAACCATGCCAACCAGATGATTGTAAATGGTGGAGCGGGTTGCATAGATGGTGACAGCACCGACGCGCTTCAGCTTACCGAAAAGCTGTGCAACGGCTGCAAAATCAACCTCGGCGGCGGAAACGGCATTGCCGGAATCCATGTCGCTGTTGATCTGGGCGATAACATCGTCAGCCATTACAGCACCAAGGCGGTCGGCAATTTCGCGAGTCAGATAAGCTTCAAAAGCATCGATGGACATCTTAGTCATAGCGTAAGAAATGTCGACGTGCTTGGTAAAGTCCTTACCGGACAGGGTAACCTTAACAAAGGTATTCTGCTCGTCATCGTTTGCAGCATTTTCTGCAACGGTCTTGGCATCGCCCTGTGCGATTGCGGTGTGCTTCAGAACCTCGATGATAGTGCCGGTGCGGTAGACAGTAACGTCACCCATGATGGCGTGATTCTCACCGATCATGTTCCAGATGTTGGTAAGCATGGTGGTCGGCAGCACATTGGGGGTGTTTTCGGTGGTATGGACAAATGCGGCACGCTCTTCGGCGTTCATCTCCATGCCGTTCAGATTCTTAAGGAATGCGCTGCGGTATTCTGCGCTGGAAGCGTCATATACTTTGGGCTGTTCGGAAGCAAAGGAGCAGGTCTGCTTGCCTGCGCCGCCTGCAACCATATCGCGAAGCTTTGCACGCTTCTCGGTAACGTCTCTCAGACCGCGAAGTTCCTCATTCAGAGCGTTAACCTCGGTGGTCAGAGCGTCGATGTCTGCGCCATCCTGCTCCAGTTCGGAAGCAATGGCGGAAAGTCTGAGTTCGATTTCCTGCTGTCTGTTCATTTCAGTACCTCCATAATGGTCAATTTCAGTTTTAAAGCTTTCTTGCGACGTTCGGCCTCCGCTTTTTCAATTTCTGCCTCCGCAGAAAAGTGAGAACGCGCAGAAATCTCAGTTGCATCATACGCTGGTACATCTACGGCGGCTACATCATAAAGCCGCTTAATGCCGCGAATGGTGCGTGTATGTGTATCGCGGTCATAGCTGTCCTCCGACACCGTAAACGCGAAACTCATTTTGTCAATATAACCGCCCTTGATTTCCTCATACAGGCGGCGACCCTCTTCCGTACCAGAAAGATCGGCCTTTGCAAACAAGCCATGATCATCAACGGAAAGAGCCAACGTGCCGTTTTTGGTTCTGGCAACCGGCTTTCCCTCGTGGTTGTAATTCATGACCACATCAGCCATCTGTGCATTACGGAAAGCCTCGGCATCGACGGACTCTTTGTAGTCGATACCATCATAACTGTAGAGTACGGTGGGCGTATCAAATACTGCGGCATAGCCCTCGACGATCATTTCACCGTCAGAAGATGCTCGCATTTCAAACGCTCGATACTCGCGATCCTTACTAATCATTCGTCATCACCCTTTTTATTTCCATCAGCTCCAAGCAAATAATACTCGCCGCGAATGGTGTACGCCTTTCCCTCATCGTTCGGGAGCGGCGGCAAATTCCAGATCTCTCTGATTTCATCGCGGTTCATGATGCCACGATCAGCCATCTGTGCAGACACGTTCAGTTTTTCGGTGTTGCTCATGTACTGCAAGCGATTTGCCGTAGCCATCGCTTTAGATCCGTTTGTCTGTTCGATATCGGTAAACAGCATCCGGGTCAAAACCTCAGAAAACTGAATTGCGAACGGTTCCACAGCACCCTCATAAAAAGCCGACCAAGCATCACCATATGCCTCATTCTGGAGGATCTTCTGATTTACGCCGAAATGGTTGTAAACGTTTCGGTTGATAATCTCCATCTGCTTATCATCAACCACATACGGGCTTGATTTCGCCTGCTGAATATTGGTGTATGTATTCGGGAAAAGCAGTAAACCGCCGCCGTCGCTCTCAAAGTTTTCACGCGAGAAGCGCAGGCGCTCTTTTTTCAGATCCTCCGGCTTTGTGAAGTTGGCGACCTGTGCATAAAAACGATAAGATGCGGAAGATTTGACCGCCTCAACAATGCCCTGATTCTGAATGTTGATCAGTTCCATGGTGGGCAACATTGCCGCGTTGCTACTACCGAAGAAATCGTCCTCATACTGGTGCTTTGTCATCACACCGCAGGAAGACCATTCAATCGCCGCGTGGTTTCCGTCACCAAACTGATAAACCAGCCAAGCTTCGCCGTTATAATCTCGGATTTCACACCGGGACGGCAAAACCGGGAAAATACCGCTCACATCGCCATATCGATCCAGAACAGGAACGATAAAAGCGGTGTTCTGGACATCCAGAATTGTGGAGAGTCTATATAAAAACTGTCCCCACGTCTGCCACTCGTTCGGCGCGTGTTTTAATCTGTTTTGAAGTTTCGGCTGTGCGGAACCAACAAGCTGAACCTGTAATTTACTGGCGTGTGTAGCTCTGGCGTGGATAGCCGATCGCACGATCTCGCTCTCGTAAATACCGCCGCTCCACGATGTGAATGCCGGGGTATACCCGGTCAACGTCCGAAAAAAGCCAGCAGCCTCAACAGCCGCTTTCGGCTTTCCAAAAATTCTATCGAATAAACCCATTTTGATCACCCCGCATTCTTTAACTGTTCTCCGATTTCCGCGCACCATTTCTGCCTTACGGTCATAGCATCCAACAGCGCAGCCATGCCGTCGATTCTGGTTCTCGTTCCAAGCTTAACCAGTCGAACCTTCTGTAATTCGTTGTCAGACTTCAACGCGGAATTATAAATATGCGCTTTCAAAAGATTGTTGTTTCCACAATCTATAACACCGTCTTTCATCAACCCCTCATACTCTCGGATTACAGGGGTTAAGTTTGTGCCTTGATAGACATCATCCATGTGAAAGCCGTACTGTTTCATTTCCTCGACCAGATATTGCGCGGAATATCGGTCATACCCAATTTTTAACGGGAAAATATCAAGATCCTCAACCAGATGCTTGAACCAGTTAAAGCAATCATGATAATCCACATAATTCTCGCCGGACAACGTCAACAAGCCTTGTTTTCGATATACCTCATACGGCATACCATCCTCCGCAGTTGCAATTTCGATCCGGTTGGCGGGCATAAAAAAATGCGAAAAAACATAAAGCTTTCCGTCTCGCTCAATCGCAACACAGCAACTAGTTAAGTCGGTTGTCTGAGACAAGTCGATTCCACCAACACAATAGCTGTTTCTGAAATCCTCTATTTTCAAATCAGAACCAAAAGAATTCTCGATTATTCTGGACTCAAACCACGCCTGCGTGGAATTCTGCTTGATGTTGCAGTACTTGGTCAAAAACTCGGCTCGTTTTGAAAAGCTTCCCTCAGCGATTGCTATTTCTTCAAGAAGATAATCAACACTAACCGACACTCCAAGGTTCGGATTCGATTTCCTCAACTCGTTGATGTCGTTCCACTTGTCTGGGTCATCAACCATATAGAAAAACGGAGCGAGTCTGCTCTCCTTGGAATTACCAAGCAACACACCGGTTCCGCGTTTTACCAGCTCATCATAAACTCCGTCATTCACATAGCCAGCCGTGGAAATAGAAAGGAGAATGGGCTGGCGACGAGCACCGAAGGAGGATTTCAGCACTTCATAAAATTTCAATCCGTGATCGCCAGCCCAGGACGCGAATTCGTCCGCAACACAGAGAGATATATTCAAGCCATCGGATTTTTTGGCGTTGAACGCAATAGGCTTGGCGGTTGTATTTGATTCCTCGATGTAAATGTCGGAACGACGCTTTTTTATAAGCGCATCAAGTTCCGGCTCTTTCGAAATCATCTGATAAAAAGCGTCATAACAAAGATTGGCCTGTTCAAGTTTGGGAGCGGCATAATAAATACGCCCACCATACTCTCCATCCAAAAAAGCGCAATACGCGGAGATCGCAGCAGCCAGCAAGGTTTTACCGTTCTTTCTGGCGATGATGATAACGACTTCGCGAAACTGTCGCGCACCAGTATCATCCACAATACCAAAAATTACGCTTATCAAAGCTTTCTGCCACAGCTCCAAAACCAGAAGACCCGGAGCCTTTTCACCCTCATGGTGTCGGCAGAAGTTTTCGACAAACCGAATTGCCTTTCCGGCTTTTTTGGCATCGTAGATATATTCACCGGACTCGATGCCCTTTACGATCATCTCATACCATAAAGCAATCCACTTGCCGACCACGATCGACCCGTCTTTGATTGCTTGATAGTATTCCAAAATAAAATTATTCATCTCGTAACGCACTCAATCGGCTGCCACCGGATTCCTTCGGCAGCAGATCATTAAGCTGTCTCATGATCGCTTGATAATTTTTATCGGTCGCAGTAAAAAGCCTCGATGCAGGACGCTCTCGCTCATACGGATCGGTTTTCTCACTCTGGACAAACAGTTCGGTTTCTCCGTTTTCCAGAATGTCGTCCCACAGCACGTCCAAGCGCACTTTTAACCGCGCGGCCTGCTCAATCATGCCAGAAGCCAAAGCCAATTTATTCGGAGGCAACGATTTGTACAACTCAGAAAGCCGGGCTATTTCTTTTTTCACAGCCTTTTCGTTTCTTGTAGATTCTTTCATTTTGTTTCGGCCTCCTTTCGTTTGTTATAGGGGCATTTGATACCCTTGCAGGGTAAAAAGAAGGTACCCCCGCCGGTATCTTGTCCCCTTAAAAAATTTTTTCGATCGGGGGGACTATCGATCCATCACTCGTCACAACAAACCGACCTTGCGACTTATGCTCTGCCGCGTGGCAATCTTGACAAACCAGAATCAAATTGTTATGGTTCAAAGTGATTGCAGGATCGTCAATGGTGTCGGGCGTGATGTGCCGGATGTGGTGGACAACCTTTCCTGGCACGATCAATCCTCGACTAAGACAACGCTCACACAGGTTACCGACGCTTTTTGCATATGCCTTTCGACAATCTTTCCAAGCGCGAGAGTTATAAAAACTTTGAGCAAAATCCTGTGCCATAATTTACCCGCCAATCACCCGCCGGTACAGCTTCCCCGGCACAACCACACGCGCCATCATAACTATAATGCTATCATAAAAGTTAAAAAAAATTCCCCTTTTAAGGGGAATTGGAAAAATATTTTTAATAATTTGTTCTGCCTATCAAGTAGTCGATTGACACGCAAAAATAGTTTGCAATTGCGACCAACGAAGCGACATTCGGAGATGCCTCACCGCGCTCATATCGACGGATTGTGTCGGGCGGAAGTCCGCACAATTCCGAAACCACAATTCTGCTTTTTCTTTGTTTGGTTCGCAATGATTCCAATCGTTTCGCAAAGACCTCTTTGTCATAATCCACGCGCCGTCACCCCCTAAAGTTCTTGCGGTTGTATCTCGGCAATATATCGCGCTGATAGCGGTAAAAATCCGCCTCTTCTGTTTTCTGTCGTTGGACTTCGTCGTGTTCTTTTTGCTTTAATTTTCTGGATTCCAGATACCTTTCGCAAGTCGCGTGGCAGTCGCTACTCCTGCCATCATCAGCCGTGCAATATCGGCAAGGATGCCGCTCGATTTTATCCAAGTTATCCCCCGATTCCATCAAGAAGATCCACCAATTTATCCGCGTTTTCAAGTGTTCTTTCCATGCGGTATCGGCTGTTTGCCTCTTGTACTTTCCAAGCCATAAGACATTGGTGGCGACCCACGCGCAGAAGCATCTTGTCGCGCTCGATCTGTTGATTATAAAGCATCATGATATGCTGCTTTTCTGCCTTGGCTTTTCCAATGTCAATGATACCGTTATCATACTGCCAGTAAAGGCTCCGCAGGCCAGTAAACAAAGCCGCTTCAGCAAGCCCGATATTTTTGGGAACAGTTTCCCCTGCCCTTGCTTTTACTTCCAGTTCTTCAATGTTCAAAAAACGCACCCCCTTTTAGAACGGCACAGAATGCCCTGTAACGATCGTTTCACTCTCACCTATCCATCCATATTCCCTAGATGATAAACCGCTGTCTACGGACGTTACACGGCGGCTAGAACGCGAATACGCAAGCTTGATAGCATCGTCGCCGCTGATCAGCTTGCCAGTCAGTCTATTTTTGGTGATCGCAAGCTTTCCGCTACACCCGTCGCGCTCCGGGTCTGCGCGGGAATAAATCAAAACCGTGTCGACTCGGTTGGTGATATCACCAGAACCAGAAACATCGTCATTATCGGCTACACGCTGAGTCTTGCGCGGATGGGCAACCAGTAAAACCATAACGTCGTACCTCATGGCGATCGTTTTGAGTCGCTTGAGAAAAACCGATTGTGCGTGGTAGAGATCGCCGCCCGGCTCTACATCCATGGCTGTCATCAAGTTATCGATAAACACGGCTCTTACACCGTTTCGGCGAATTACTTTTTCCATGGTCGCAAGCAGCGTTTCCATTTCGCTTTCATCGTCTTGCAAAATCGAATTATCGAACAGGTAAACATGATCACCATACCAGTCATTGATTTTCTCGATTGCTTCGGGCTTTACAGAGTATTGCTGATCTCCGTATACGTTCCGCGTGGTGTTGATATAATCAACACCGGCGGCTTGTAAATCCATCCACGCCTTGGCTTGATAATCTGGTAGCTCACCCGAATAGATAAAAGCGTTATAACCTTGGTCTCTAGCTTCCAGTACAAGCTGACTCATCAAGGTCGATTTGCCCTCTCCTCGTTTACCAGTAAGCAAAACCACTTGCCCAAAGTAAAGCCCACCGATTGCTCGATCAACCTCCGGGATTTTCGTGGTGATTTTTTCAAGCTCGTTTAGATTGACCGCCTCGACATCCGCCAAACGCTTGACATGATCAACCGGGATCGGCTTGGCGTTGTTTACCGCCTGTACAAGCAAATCCTTGCCATACTTCCGCAGCATGTCGTTTGCATCTTTTTCGCCATAGTAATCCTCCGGCTGTACCACTCGGATCGGCATTGAAAAACGCTTTGAGATCATATCGACCAGCGTGACCTTGCCGCCCTCGCAATCACCAAAGATAACCAACTCGCGGAATTTGGAAACCCAATCGTAACAAGCCTCTATCCATGTGGCTCCCATTGCACCAGTCGGAACCGAAACAGGATTAGTGATCCCGGCCTCGGCTAACGATAAGCTATCAAGTTGTCCCTCGGTGATAACCAAGGTGTCAAACGTCCAGCATTGCCACATTCCAAACAGGATCGGCTCACACCCCGGCTCAGACCACTCTTTGTTTTTGTCCTTGGATTTATCGAAATCGGTTTTACGATACTTTACAAATCTAACCTCGCCCTCATCATCGCGGAACGGGAAAACCAGAATGTTGTCCCGGTCTGTTTGTGTGGTGATTTCGTAAAGCCTCGTCACGGCCTCGCCTATTCCTCTGGAAGCCATATATGCGACAGCAGGATCTCTCACAACCACAGGCCGCTGTGGAAGTCGCCTGTATGTTTTCTTCGTCTTGTTCTCGCCGAAGTCCAATTCAAAACCAACATGGCGCGCAAGCTGAACGAAATGTCCTTGCGCTCCGCAGGATGATCGGAAGCACTTATACACTCCCGTGTCGGTGTTAACCGAAAACGTGTCTTTGTCACCAGATAACCCACCACCGCAAAACGGGCAAAGTCGGAAGAAAAGCTCGTCGCCCTTCTCCCGCGTTTCCGCGCCTATCGCTCCGGCAAGACTCATCAAGTCACGGAGCTTAAACTCATATCCCATATCATCACCTCATCAAATCGGCGATTCTTCTAGCCCTCTCCTCCGGGCTTTCCCCGGCTGGCGGAATGCCGAAAGGCAATTCCGCGCAGCCGTTCTTTTCTTTATATTCTTTACCTTCTTTATTATATTCTTTTATCTGTTGTTGCTTGCTTGTTAGCTGCTTGTGGCTCCGCTTGTTAGTTGACTTAGATAATGCTTGTTGCGTGTCTTGGTATTCAAGCCAATTATTCAAGGTGATAACTGTAAATTTTGGATTTTTGTACCGTGTTATCGAGCCTGTTTCCTCTAGATGCTTTAAGGCTGTTCGAATTTGCATGTCTGAGAGATGGCATTCTTTTCCAAGTTTGGAAATCGAGCAAATTCGCCCTCCAGCAGGCACTTTTACCCCTCTAAAGTTCGAATCTTCAAAATTGACAGTCATCAAAAGGTGCAAAAACAGCCTTGTGGTATTGATATCTGAGTACCACTCCCAGTCAAGTAAAGAGCGGTGCAAGAGGATATAACCGTTATTGGTTTTCGGCATCTGACAGCCCCTCCAACCATTGTTTACCTTCTCGGTATAGAATAGCTTTGATCAGCGTACCGGTTGTTTTTGGTTTACAAAAAAGCACCGGCGTATTATATCTAGCTTCCCATGCGAGCACACTTGCCAGGAAAGCTTTTGGGCTCATTTTGCTGCGGTATGCAGCCGCCTCAATCGCCTCAAACGAAGCATTTTCGACGAGCAGATATATTTTCCCTCCCACAGCTTTTGCGCGCTCAAATTCGCGTGTGAAGCGATCACGACCATGCGTGAAGCATTGAGCCAATTCGTCCAGGCTCATTTTTCGCTCTATAACGACACGATCAGCCAATGAATACACTTGCCCATCCGGGGAAATGAATTTTGCGGAATAGTCGCCGAAATCAAGCTTGCAGCGTTCATGTGGGATGCCCACCTGTTCAAGTCGCGCCCGGAGGCGCATGGTGTCCTGCTCGCGTGTATCGACCAGAAGCACCATGCTCTCCAGCGTGTGAAGAATTTCCGGTGTTGTCATGGATTAAAAGGGCAGATCAGCATCATCCAGATCCAGAATGACAGGAGCCGGAGCTGCGCTCTTCTTCATCGGCTTATCCATGGGAAGCTTGAAATTACCCTCACGCACATCGGACACACTAGCGGTTGCGGCTGCTTCGGCAGACCAACCAGAGCGACCGTTAAACTCCCATTCACGGTTTCGGAACAACAAACCGATAAACTTGCCCTTCAGCGCGGACTCGTTCCAAGCCCAACGGAAGCCGGGGTTGGAATCCTCAAAAGCCCAGATGGCATTCTCAAAACTGCGCTTTGTCCAGCCATCCTTCTCCGTGCCGTCATCCTTGGGGACATTCAGGCGATACTTACCGCGCCACTTTCTGTCCTCGTTGGTATTTGCGCGATAGTCCTTTGCGAAAAAGTCCTTGTATGCACCCTCTGCGATATCGAAAGACAGTTCGATGGTTTCGCCCCAAGAGTATTCCTGCAATTTTACGTCAAGAATCTTGCATACATAAGCACCCACCGGCAGCTGTTCTCTGGTTACGATTTTCTTGGCCTCAAATCCGTTATATGCTTTCATGGTTATATCCTCCTTATAATTCCCAATATTCTCTTATGGTCTGATCAACCATTTTCAGATCATTATCAATTTCCGTCTGGAACATTTCCATAGGGCTTTTGGCTGTCGTGTAGCCATCCGACTGTGTCACAAAATAATGCCGCTGACCATCCGTCTGACAAAGTAAGACGATCGAAAACAAGCCCTCAAGGGTGAGCTGTGAATCGAGCATCTTTCCGATGGTCTTGGCTTTGGTTCTGCCGGAGTCGCTTGTTTCTGTGTGGTGTAAGAAGTACACAAGAACGTCCTGTGGTAGTTCGTTAACCACAAATTGAACCAGATT
>JAEIGA010004497.1_pt1 | contig 21582 bp, 20 predicted proteins | sample 9270691 | NCBI WGS metagenome assembly JAEIGA01 (sample SAMN17057246, study PRJNA624740) | gut metagenome | biome: biome; isolation source: fecal sample | host: Bos grunniens | place: China: Xizang | collected 2019 | reverse complement strand
TCTCCTCCTCGAAGAGGAGCTCGTAAGACGGGTTGTGAACGATTTCCTTCACATTGGTGATACCGTACTTGGTCAAATCAATTTTGCTCATAACTTTTTAGTAAAATATTTAAGGTTTAAAACATTCGCATAGTAAGCGGTGCAAAAATAAACTTTTTTTGCGATTTGACAAACTGCCGTACGCATTATTTTGCATAAAAATTTCCATATATTTGCAATGGATATGAAACCTCTGGATATACTACAGGAATATTGGGGATATGACTCTTTCCGCCCTATGCAGGAAGAGATTGTGTCTGCTGCACTGGATGGAAAGGATGTGCTTGCGATCCTGCCCACCGGAGGTGGAAAATCTGTATGTTTCCAGGTCCCTGCGATGATGCGGGAAGGCATCGCGATTGTGGTCACTCCTCTCATCGCTCTGATGAAGGATCAGGTGCAGAATCTTAATGATAAAGGAATAAAGGCCCTTTGTGTAAATGCCGGTATGGGACACAGGGAAGTTGACATTGTCCTCAATAATGCCGCCTATGGAGACTTCAAGTTTCTTTATGTCTCCCCGGAGCGTCTCGGTACCCGTCTTTTCAAGAATTATGTTCAGGAGATGAATATCAGCTTCATAGTTGTAGATGAGGCTCACTGCATATCTCAATGGGGATACGACTTCCGTCCGGATTACCTTCAGATCGGAAAGCTCAGGGAAGTGACGGACGCTCCTGTCATAGCGCTTACGGCAACAGCAACCCCTGAGGTCGCGGAGGATATAATGAACAGACTTGGCTTTGAAGAGAAGACCTTGATAAAGAGTGGATTCGAGAGACCTAACCTGTCCTATATCGTCAGGAAATGCGAGGATAAGCTGGGGCAGCTTCTTTCCATATGCACCAGCGTGGCCGGCACCGGAATCGTCTATGTCAGAAGCCGTAAGAAGACAGAAGAACTCGCGGCCCTTCTGACAGCAAACGGGATTTCTGCATCTTTCTATCATGCAGGTCTGGGGCCTGACTCCAGGGCTGACCGCCAGGAAAAATGGAAGACAGACAAGATCAGGGTGATGGTCTGCACAAATGCTTTCGGAATGGGAATCGATAAGCCTGATGTGCGATTCGTCATACATTTCGACGTTCCGGATAGTCCGGAGGCGTATTTTCAGGAAGCAGGTCGTGGAGGACGCGACGGAAAGAGAAGTTTCGCGGTCCTGCTGTGGAACTCTACCGACATAAAGCGCCTGCGTCAGATAGGCACGGTTTCTTTTCCTTCACTCGAATATATCGAAGACATATACCATAAGGTTCACACCTTCTTTGACATTCCTTATGATGCCGGTGAAGGCCGCCAACTGAAATTCAACATAGAGGATTTCTGTCGTCATTATGGTCTGCAGCGCGCTTCTGCCTACTATGCGATAGTATATCTGGAGCGTACCGGTCACTGGACCCTTTCGGAAGACATCGATATCTCTACAAGAGTACAGGTCGCAGTGGACAGGAATGACCTGTATGATGTGGAGCTTCCAGACCCGCGTATGGTCTCACTGTTGGAGCAGCTGATGCGCAGATATACAGGACTGTTCTCCTATCCTGTTCCTATTGATGAGGAATATGTGGCTTCGCAGATAGGTGTGCAGGTCCCTGCCCTCAGACAGCTGCTGTATAATCTTGCACTTGAGCACGTCATAAGATATGTGCCTTGCGACAGGGCGACTGTACTTTTCCTTCATCATGATCGTCTGCGTCCGAAGAATGTGAACCTCGATCCTGAAAGGTATCAGATGCTGAAGAACACGGCCTTGGCGAGAATGCAGAAGATGATCGACTATGTCGGTCAGGAGGATGTGTGCAGAAGCTCATATCTGCTGGAATATTTCGGACAGAAGGATGCCGAGGACTGCAGGACCTGTGATGTGTGCCGTGCGTCAAAAAATGAAGATTGATAATAACTGCATAATTATGAAACTTAAGACTAAACCCTTTCTCAGCGCAATTGCAACATTGGCAATTGTGTGCTCTTGCTGCAATTTGTCGGTTACAGGAGTGCGTACAGACGCATTGGAGGATGCTGCATGGCAAACTTCTGAGTGGATTTCTGCAGCCGATGCCGAGGTTGTGACCGGGAAGATCAACGGCAAGAATTTCCTTGCGGCAGACGGAGCCAGCTGGTTCTGGTCATCAGTGACCAATGACAAAGATGTCGTTTCAGCAAAATGGATGACAGCAGGCCTTGGTGTGTATGACATCTACTTAAATGGCAGACTGGTAGGCCTTGAAATCCTGAAGCCAGGTTTTACCCACAATGCAAAGACCAAATATTCATTTACTTATGATATTACCGATGCCATAAATAAGAAGCGCGGTGCTGTCAATGAGTTCTCGGCTCAGGTTACTCCTGGCTGGTGGGGAGACAAGATCGTCACTCCAAACGGAACAGAGGGAATGATAGGTCATAAGTGTGCCTTCAGGGGTGTTCTGGAATTGGTTTATGATGATGGCTCAAAGAAATATTATGGCACTGATACTGAAAACTGGAAGGCTGGTATTGCAGGTCCTGTGAAGCATGCGGCCATTTTTGACGGTGAGTTCTATGATGCCCGTGAACCTATGGGATATGCTGTCCCGGAGAAGCTTTCAGCACCGGAGGTGAACACTGAGTTCCAGGGGGAAATATTCCCTTCTGCAGGTGCTGAGATATACCTCCGTCCGGAACTTGCATTCTCGCCGGTAGAGGCATATGTCTGGGAAGGAGTGGAAAATTCCAGCGACGAGGCATATGGAAAGGTTATCATCAAGAGAAGATATGAAGACGCCATGAATATGGAGCTTCTCCCTGGTGAGACTCTTGTCGTTGATTTCGGGCAGAATGCCGCAGCTGTACCTGCATTTGAATTCAAGGCAGAGGAAGGAACTGTCCTTACCTGTCTTCCTGCAGAGCTCCTCAATGACGGTAACGGTGCCAAGAGCAGGGGAATGGATGGTCCCGAGGGCAGCTGTCATCGTCTGAACCTCCGTACTCCGAATGACGGAATGATTCTCGAATATACATTTGCCGGCGATGAAGACTATGTCGGATATTCGCCACGCTGCACATTCTTCGGTTACAGATTCGTATCCATCACTGTTACCGCTCCTGTGAAGATCAAGGCTATTTCATCAATACCTGTGACATCGGTCAAGGCAGAACACGAGACAGGACGCATCACAACAGGAAACGAAGATGTGAACAGGTTGATATCCAATACCATATGGGGAATGAACTCCAACTATCTTTCTGTTCCTACAGACTGCCCTCAGAGAAATGAGAGACTCGGATGGACAGCTGACACTCAGGTGTTTGCAGAGACAGGTTCGTTCTTTGCGAACACTACCGATTTCTTCCACAAATGGATGCGTGACATGCGTGACAGCCAGAGTGAAAGAGGTGGCTTCCCAAGTGTGGCACCGTTTGCTCAGTACGGAAATGAGACTATGCGTCTGGGATGGGCTGATGCCGGAGTCATTGTTCCTTGGATCGTATGGAAGCAGTTCGGTGATGTCGGCATCATTGAGGAGAACTGGGAGGCAATGGAGCGTTTCATGAACCTTGTCAATGATACGAAATACGATCATGAGTCTCTGAAAGACGAGAACAAGGGCTATCAGTATGCAGACTGGCTCAGCTATGAGGCTCTTGAAAGCCATGGAAGATCTGCATTCTTTGATAACAATAAGGGACTGCCTAGACCGGAAACAATCGAATACTGGAACTATCTCAGTGCTTCGTATTGGGCAATAGATGCAGGCCTCATGAGTGAAATGGCCGCTGCTACAGGAAGGGATGCAAAGGTCTTTGAAGCCATGGAGACAGCAGCAAAGGATTATCTAAGAGCAACTTTCTTTGATGAAAAAGGATATTTCAAGACTGAAGTCCTCAACACAATGCAGACTCCTGCTCTCTTTGCTCTCAAGAACCAGCTTTTTGACGGTCAGATAAGAGAAGAGATGATTGCGCGTCTGCGTGAGAATTTCAGGAGTCATGACAATTGCCTCCAGACCGGTTTCCTCGGCACGTCCATACTTATGAGTACATTGACCGAAAACGGAATGGTGGACATCGCATATGAACTTCTTTTCCAGCGTAAGAATCCGAGCTGGCTCTATTCTGTCGATAATGGAGCGACGACAGTCTGGGAGAGATGGAACAGCTACATGATCGAGAAGGGAATGGGACCAAAGGGAATGAACAGCTTCAACCATTATGCTTATGGTTGTGTCTGCGAGTGGATATGGGAGACAGCTGCAGGAATATCATGCACATCTGCAAATCCTGGCTTCAGCCGTATCGTCCTGGCTCCTGTTCCCGACAAGAGACTTGGCTTCGTGGATGCGGAATATGATTCTGCAGCAGGAAAGATCAGGAGCAGCTGGAGATACGAAGGGGACACCTGGGTATGGGAATTTACTGTTCCGGAGGGCGCCGTGGCTGATGTGACCCTTCCGGGCGAGTCCGAGTCAGAAGAATATGTATCAGGAAATTACACAGTAAAATTATAAATCATGAGATCAATCTGTTTGGCTGTAAGCTTTCTTTTTATGAGTGCATTGGCAATGACTGCGCAGAAGAGGATCGTTATGGAATCCTCTGCAGATGAGTTTGTTACCTTGTGGGATAATACAACTGCAAAATACTCAAATTATGAAACAAAGGATGAAGAAGACAAGGGTCGAAAGTTCGCCAATACTTCTTCTGCAGACCTTTATATATTCAAGGCTCCTAAGGAAAAGGCAACAGGATATGGAGTCGTCATACTTCCCGGAGGAAGCTACCGGACAGTGGGATTCTCTACAATGCTGGCTGAATGGCTTCGTGATAATGGTGTGACAGCTGCGGTGATGAAATATCGTCTTCCTAATTATGGCCACAGCGAGGCCTCGTTTGAGGATGGAGCAGGAGCGATAAAGTATTTCAGGGATAATGCTGACAGACTGAATCTGGACAGGAGCAAGATAGGAATCTGCGGAAGTTCAGCAGGCGGTCATCTTGCTGCATGGGTTGCTGCTGCCGCAAGAGGTGATCAGAGGCCGGATTTTGCGATCCTGATCTATGGTGCAATGATCAGAAGCGTATTCTGGGCAGGCTCGGATGCAACCAGAAGATTAGTAGGAAATGATATTACAGCAGAGAAGGTAAAGGCCATGGACGTTACAGAAATGGTTGATGAAACTCATCCTCCTACACTCCTGCTTTTGAGCGATGATGATCTTACAGTGCGTCCGCAGAGTTCAACATTGTACTATAAGGCGTTGAAGGATCACGGCGTGGAGGCTGCAATGCATATCTATCCTTCGGGTGGTCACGGATGGTCAGGAAAAAAGACCTTCAAGTATCGCGACAATTGGCTTGGAGAAGTGAAGGATTTCTTTGCATTCCTTGATTCGGACAGATCTAATCCTCAGGCCCCTCCGGGCAAGCGTGAACTTGTCTGCAGGGCGGATGAGAAGATACGCGTGTGGGACAATTCCACAGCTCCTCATTCGAATGAGCAGACTGAGAAGGAATATATCGACGAGAAGAATGTCTACAGAAAGACTTCTGACACCGAGTTCTTTGTATACAAGGCAGATCCGGCCAAGGCTACCGGCCAGGCCGTTGTTGTCATCCCAGGAGGTGGCTACAGAGGCGTATACGTTGAATTCGAAGGCTATGCGACAGCAGAATACTTCAAAAGCATAGGTGTTACTGCAGTTGTCGTGAAGTACCGCCTTCCAAATTATGGCCATAAGGAAGTTCCGCTGGAGGATATTCAGGAAGCCCTCAGATACGTAAGGAAGAATGCAGACAGACTGGGAGTGGATCCTGAGCAGGTGGGAGTATGCGGCGGTTCAGCAGGAGGTCATCTTGCAGCCTATGTTTCCACTTTCACCCCTGACGAGGAGAAACCGGCATTCTCTATCCTCTTCTATCCTGTGATTACAGGTGAGACATGGGAATCGCATCAGGATTCGTTTGCGCAGCTTCTTGGCAAGGGCAGAACAATTGCCGAGCAGGAATATTACTCTCTACACAATAGAGTGACTCCTACCACGCCACCTGCACTCATTCTTTTGAGTGATGATGATGCGGAGGTTCCTACACTCAGCTCGATCCTTTATTACAATGCATTGAAGTATTACGGCATTCCAGCCTCAATGCACATCTGGCCTAACGAAGGACACGGATGGGCAGCCAAGCCTTGGTGTACCTGCTGGGATAAGGCCAAGCCTATCATCGAAGACTGGCTGAGCATCCAGAGAAAGGATCAGTAATTGAGTTTTATTCCAAGGAAGAACGAACGAGGCAGGGTTGGTCCGTAGATATAGCCCGAATCTCTGTCTGCTCCTGAATCAAAGTCTTTCTGGAACGAGTTCAGCATATTCTGCACGCCGGCATTGAGCTGAAGTGAGAAACTGCTGTAAATCTTGAAATCATAAGCAATCTTGAGGTTGAGATCCCAGAAATCCGGGGTCTCAACGCTTTTATTGCTGTCTATGAATCCTGCGTGATGTTCGATGAGCATGCTTCCTGTGTAGGTCCCTGTGAGAGACAGCTGCATTCTCTTGATTGGATTATATGAGGCTGATAAGTATCCATAGAAGTCAGGCGTCCTGAACATCTTTCTTGTTGCCTCTACACCGCCTTCATCACTCCATGTGCGTGCTTCCTTGTATCTCGAATTCTGTGCAGTAAGACCAGCCTGCACCTGCACCTTGTCTCTCCATGCAACCTTACCCTCGAGATTTCCTCCGAAAACTCTTGCTCCGGATTCATTGTGCCTCTCCTTGATGAGGACTCCATCCTGGAATCCGATTTCTTTCAATGCAAACACATCAGCAAGGTCTGTGAAGAATCCCTCGATCATCAGGTTGCCCTGCCAGTCACCCCAACTTCTGTAAAGGTCGGCAGAGAGGCTGATGCTCTGTGATTTCTCAACCCTGAGATTGTTTGCCAGGCGAATCATGGAAACAGTACCTCCTACATTATCTATGTGAAGGTCTTCATCAAAAGCCTGTGGTGCACGGAAACCATATGAATAGCTTGCTCTGAAATTGACATTCTCGCTAGGATTGTATCTTAGGTTGGCACGCGGACTGAAGATCAGTCCTTTGATGAGATTGTGCTTGTCAAGCCTTCCGCCTAGCAGGATGCCCCATTTCTTGTTCTTCCACTCATTCTGAGCATACAGGCTGACAATCCTCACTGTCTGGTCAGTTACTCTGTTGTATCCCCATGCGTTGTCCTTCAGATAATCTTCATTATACTCAATACCTAAAGTGAGGTCAGAAGGTATGAATATGCATTTGTCTGCCTTGTAGACGTACTGTGCACCTCCAACCCAGGTCAGGTCTGTGGTCATTCCGTATGCATTGGGGTTCTTGTTGGCACCGTAGTAGCTTTCTCTGTTGATGTGCTGAAGTGAGAGGAAGGAGTTGATGCGATGTTTCTGATCTGGTGAAAACCAGTCAAACTTAACACCACCTGTATTGATTCCATGGTCAGTCTGCTCAGCTATCATTGCTTCGTGTGGAGGGAGGCTGAGATTGTCTCCTCCTCTTCTGAACTCTTGCAGGTGATGATATTCAAAAGATAGCTTGGAGTACAGTCCGGTCTTGACATATCCTCTGAGTCCGGCTGTCTGACCTGAAATTTTCGAGAGCTCTGTAAATCCGTCACCGTTGGCATCCCATGCATCCTTGGCTGTGTTCTGAGCAAAGACAGCAAGTCCAAGTTTGTTGTCTTCGGAAACTATTGAAGCATTTATGTCAGTGGTGTTGTGGAATCCGGACCATCCTCCGATTGCAGTAGTTGTGTGTGACACTGACGCTGAATTCCTGACAGGCTCCTTTGTGATGATGTTTATGGTTCCGGCAATGGCAGATGAACCGAAGAGGGCTGACCCTCCTCCTCGCATCACCTCTACTCTGTCAACCATATTGGCAGGAAGCTGCTCGATGCCGTACACGCCGGCCAATGAGCTGAAGATAGGACGTGAATCGATGAGAATCTGGGTGTACTGCCCATCAAGTCCGTTTATCCTTACCTGCTGGAAGCCATAGTTCTGGCAATTGTTTTCAACGCGTACCCCAGGCTGGAACGAGAGTCCCTGTGCTACTGTCGTACAATTGCCTCGGGCATATGTGTCCATGGTCACAACGTTGACCAAGGTCGGGGCCATCTTTCTTGTGGTCTCGCTTCTTGTTGCGGAGACAACGACTCCATCCAGCTGGACATGGTCTTCCTCAAGAACGAAGTTGACCTCAAGAAGCATTCCTTTCTTTACTTCGATTGCGCGGGTCTGAGTCTTGTATCCTATTGCAGAAACTTCCAGGATGAAGTTTCCCTGCGGGAGGTTATTGATTGTGTAATGCCCGGAATTGTCGGTGCTGACACCAATGGTTGTACCTTGGATCATTACAAAAATGTGGGGGATGTGTTCTCCGGTTGCTTTATCTATTATATGTCCGTAGATATGTGCGTCTGTATCTTGGGCTTCGGCGGACAGCACAATACACAATGCTGCCACCAAAGCTGAAAAAATCTTTTTCATCTTTTGTGTTGATTTTATCCTTGCCGACGATAGCCGGCAAGATGCATTAGAGGTTGAGTGTTGATATGGTCAGAGGAGGTCAGAGTTGAGGAGGTCCTCTAAGTGTATTGATGAATGACCATCCTTCTTCGTGCTGAGACAGAACAGGTCCGGAGCAGACTTCGTAAACCAGGCAGAAGAATACCTCATGAATGTGAATGGATTCAGCTGCCGTGGTCTGAAGGTTTGAAAGAAGATCGATTACAGCAAATCCGTTGTCGCTGTGGTCGTGTTCGGTAGTTCCTCCGAAATGTGAGTGTATTACGGAATTTCCTTGAACTGAATGAAAATGAGGGAAGAGGTTGATATTGGAAAAATACCATCCGAACAGCAGCAGAAAGATGACTGCAGAGTATGTTCTGAATTTATTCATCAGTTCAAGTCTCTTACAAATATAGAAATTTAATTATATTTGAAATTCAAAATGGCTTAAAATCATGACAAGACTTGTGATATTTGATTTGGACGGAACCCTTCTGGATACAGTGGCTGACCTTGCGGCCGCGTGCAACCATGCACTGCAAATGTGTGAATGTCCTCTTCATACACATGAAGAGTACAAACTTCTGATAGGAGGTGGCATCAGAAAACTTTTCTGGGGAGCATTGCCGGAGAATAAGAGGACAGATGAAATGATTGAGAAGATGCGTTCTCATTTCCTTCCTTATTATAAGTCGCATATAGCAGATCTTACAAGGCCATACGAGGGAATCGTGGAAATGCTTGATGCTCTGGCAGATGCAGGAGTGGAGATTGCAATCGCGTCCAATAAGTTCCAGTCCGGAACCGAGGAACTTGCAGAAAGGCTTCTAGGCAAATACAGGTTCTTGAAAGTCCTGGGACAGAGAGAAGGCTGTCCGACTAAGCCGGATCCTCAGATCATCAGGGAGGTGATGTCCGAAATGCCTGACATTGAGCCTGAAGAAGTTGTCTATTGCGGAGACTCGGATGTGGATATGATCACAGGACACAATGCCGGTGTCAGGACGATCGGAGTATGCTGGGGCTTCAGAGGCAGGGATGAGTTGGAGTCATGCAATCCTTGGCTCGTAGTGGAAACTCCATCAGAAATCTGTGAAGCGATTATAAAAAAAGCTTAATCATTATAAAAAAAAGAAAAATCTGTATTCCGCATTTTGTCACCAGCTTGATGCGGAATGTATTTATAGTATCTTTGGTCAGAGATTATGTTTTGTAAAATGTAATTAAATTTTGAAAAATATAATTTTTGCAGTTATTTTGTAATATGGATACGGATATGAGGATTTTTACTGAGCAAGCTTTGAAAGAGTTCGCCCAGACCCATCCTGAGAGTAAGGTAGCATTGCAGGTGTGGAGTAAGGCAGTAAAGAAGAGTGATTGGAAGAATTTTGCTGATGTGAAGAAGACATTCAATAGCGTAGATGCCATAGGGGGTCAACGTTATGTCTTCAATGTCAAGGGTAATGAATATAGGATTGTTGCTGTGATAAAGTTTACGGTCGGTTTTCTTTATGTCCGTTTCATCGGCACACATAGCGATTATGATAGAATAGACAGTAATACGATTTAGGTATGGTAAAGTTGGAAAATATAGATCAGTATAATTGGGCAGTGGCACGAGTTGAGACTTTACTGCCTCTGGTGGATGAAGATATGCCTGCAGATTCCCCGGAAAGGATAGAGCTTGAACTGCTTTCTGGTCTGGTTGCAGATTATTCCGAGGAGCACTTCTCATTGGGAGACCCCTCATTGAGTGATGTCCTCAAACTTAAGATGTATGAACTGGGACTTACCCAAAAGGGTTTGGCAGAAATAATAGGAGTGAGTCCATCCAGACTTTGCGACTATCTCTCAGGGAAATGTGAACCAACCTTACGGGTGGCCAGAGAGATCTGCCGGAAACTGGATATTGACGCAAGTATCGTACTGGGAGTATGATCTTTTTATTCTATGACAAGACCATCGAATGCCGGGAGGATGCCTTCCGGCAATTCTTTTGTCAGTTCTTCATGGCAAGGGAGCTGATGCGACAGGTGAGTGAGCCATGAATGCTTTGCACCGACTTTCTCAGCTACTTCTATCGCCTGTTCGAGACTGTAGTGGGATATGTGTCTTCCTCGTCTTACGCAGTTGATTATGAAATGGTCAAGTCCCTGGAGCTTGGAATATTCCTCTTCAGGAATATGGTTCATGTCTGTGCAATATGCGATGTTCCCGAAGCGATAGCCCAGTACAGGGAGTTTGAAATGACGTCCACGTATCGGTGTTATCTCCACTCCTTTTATAGTGAACGGATTCTCGTCAATTATGTGGACATCCCATTCGGGCGCTCCGGGGTATTTTATTTCCTCAAATGCATAGGAATACTCTTTACGGAGTGATTCCTCGACGTATTTTTCACAGTAAATCTGGGTGGCTCTCTTCTCATGATAGTTGAACGCCCTTATGTCGTCCAGTCCTCCCGTGTGGTCTTTGTGGTTGTGTGTCAGGAGTATAGCGTCAAGTGAAGAAACACCTGCCCTTAACATCTGATATCTGAAATCAGGACCTGCATCCACAAGAACCCTCAATCCTTCATGCTCGACAAGTACGCTTGCGCGTAGACGCTTGTCTCGAGGGTCCTGGCTCTTGCATACCTCACATCCGCATCCTATCATCGGTACACCTTGTGAGGTACCTGTTCCTAAAAATGTCAATCGAGTCTTGCTCATATTATTGTCTTGACGATCTTTCCGATAAGTTCCGGGTCAAATGGTCTTGATATCCTGATGTAGTTGCCTGTATATCCTTCCATCATTCCCTTCCTGTCCGTGCTCTCAAACAGAACAGACTCTTCTACACCAGCGTTAGATTCAAGGAATTCCTGATGCAGCTGCGCACAAAGAGCTTCAAGCATCTGAACTCGCTTAGTCTTCACACAGTCCTGTACCTGATCCTTTCTATCTGCTGCCGGAGTTCCCGCACGTCGCGAATATGGAAATATATGAATGAAAGCAGGTCTCACCACATCTTTCAGGAAGTTGTATGTCTCCATGAACAACTCGTCTGTCTCTCCGGGGAAGCCTACAATCACATCTATACCGAAGAAGACCTTAGGGCCACCCGGTACTTCGGACTTCTGTCGTATGTATTCGATCTTGTGTGCAAATGCTGCCGTGTCATATCTTCTGCCCATCTCACGCAGGATGGTGTCGCAACCAGACTGGAGAGGAATGTGGTAATGTGGGAGGAACTTTGTTCCGGAAGTGATCCAATCTATCATCTCTTCAGTCAGGAGGTTAGGCTCTATTGAAGAAATCCTGTATCGTTCTATTCCCTCCACCTCGTTCAATTGTCTGATGAGATCGAAGAAAGTCTCTCCGGTGCTGCGACCGAAATCTCCGGTATTCACTCCAGTGAGCACAATCTCCTTTATGCCTTCTGCAGCTATGGCTTCAGCCTGAGGAATGATTTCGGAAATCGGAATGTTTCGACTTTCTCCACGGGCATATGGCACTGTGCAGTAGTGACATTTGTAGTCGCATCCGTCCTGAACCTTCAGGAATGATCTGGTTCTCTCTCCGCTTGAATAAGCCGGGAAGAAATTGCCCAGACCTTTGCCACAGCATTCGATGCCTTTGACCTTTTCGAGAATTGACGGGACAATACGCGATTTCTCTGTGGCTCCGAACACCTCTGTCACGCCATCTATTGCCTCTATCTCGGCCTTTTTGAGCTGAGCGTAACAGCCAGTCACGAATATTTTAGCCTCAGGACACTGTCTGTGCAGCTTCCTGATGATGTTTCTGCTCTTCTTGTCGGAATGCTCAGTGACAGTGCATGTGTTGACAAGGAATACATCTGCTCCCTTGCTCCACGGCACAGCCTCGAACCCTTCCTTAAGGAGTTCTCTCTCATATGTCGAGGTTTCAGCATAGTTCAGCTTGCACCCCAATGTCACAAACGCTATCTTCATTACTGTGTTTAATATTATTGCAGATGTAAATGGATGAAGGTGACATGCCACCCCCGGCTAGGGGGTGTCTGCCATAGGCAGACGGGGGTCACCGGAATTCATTACATCTGTAATTACTTGTATGATAATGTGATTCTGGACCATTGAACGGATCCGTTCACAGGAGGGCGACGCTTTGAAACCCTTACGCTGAATGAAATCAATTGCGGACAATCTGCTGCAATTGACTTTACAATCCTTCCGGCAATGTGCTCCAGGAGATCCGAATGAATCCTCATCTCCCTCTCCACAGCATTGTATATCAGAGAATAATCCAAAGCATCCTCAATGCGGTCACTTCCTGCCGCCTTGCTCATGTCCACCTCCCCACGGAAATCCACCACAAACAGATTCCCGTTGATCTTCTCGCTTTCAAGGACTCCATGGAAGGCCTTGAACTCCATTCCTTCCAGTTCAATGACACCTATATTGTCAATCATAAATCTTTTTATCTGAAGAATCTGTCAACCTCCTTCACTGCCTCCGGCAATGCGAACACAGCTACTCTGTCATAGGCCTGTATCTGTGTGTCACCCACGGCGATTATGGCCTCGTTACCCCTGATTATACCACCGATGATGGCATTCTTCGGGAAATTCATATCCTTGAGCATATGCTTGGTGATGGTTGTGTCCGGTGCAACGATATATTCAAGCACCTCGGCATTGGTTCCGCTCATGTATTTGATGAACCTCACCTTATTGCTCAATGTGAATTTGTATATACGGCCTGCGGTAATCAGCTTCTTGTTGATTATCGCATCCACGCCCATGCTTTCCGCCAGCCTGATGTATTCCAGGTTCTCGACCTCTGCTATGGTTCTTGAGATTCCAAGACTCTTGGCAGCCACACAGGCCAGAATGTTTGTCTCGGAACTGTTGGTGACAGCAACAAAAGCATCGAAATCCTTGATGGACTCCTCTATCAGCATATCGGAATTTCTGCCGTCTCCGTTTACGACAATCACGTTGTCAGGAAGCTTGTCGGAGAGTTCGAGGCATTTTTCCTTGTTCATCTCGATGAGCTTGACGGTTTCCATCTGTTTCGACATCTGACGCGCGACAATCTCACCGATAGGGCTTCCTCCCAGAATCATCACGTTCCTGATCTCTATGTCCCTCTTTCCTATGTATTTCATGAGCATCTCCATTCCGTCGCGTTTAGAGATGATGAAGACAAGGTCGTGATACTTGAACTTGGTGTCGAATCTCGGAATGATTGTGTCATTGCCTCTTGCGATTGCCACGACTCGGAAATTATATCCCTGTTCGGCGGCAACTGCACTGAATTCAGCCATTGTCATTCCAAGCAGTGAAGAGCTTTCTTCCAGTTTGAATACCGCTATCTGAAGCTTTCCTCTTGCAAAATCCATAGAATCGGTCGATGCTGTCCTTTTGAGAAGGTCGACAATCTCGCCCGCTGCAATCTTTTCCGGATAGAACATGAGGTCTATTCCCATCTCTGTGAAAAGGTACTTGTTCTCGTATGAAAGATATTCCTCATTGTCTATTCTTGCAGTAGCCTTTTTGCTGCCTAATTTCTTTGCCAGCATAGCACTTACGATATTCACATCCTGCGAATCGGATGGGTTCACTGCAATGAACAGGTCTGCATGACTGACACCTGCCTCCTGAAGCACATTGATGGCTGATGGATTGCCGAACACTGTGATCACGTCTGTCGTTGCACTCAATGCGTCAAGTCTGTCCTGACGCATATCTATGACAGTGATCTCATTAGCCTCTCCGCTCAACATCTTTGCAAGGTGAGAACCGACCTCTCCTGCTCCTGCTATAACGATTTTCATAATACCTCTGATTCTATGTTTTCAAAGATTCCTTCTCCTTTGAGAAGTGACTGGATAATGATGGATTTTCCGTATCTGCCCCTGACTTCCGCCTTTGCCGAACTGGTCTCCAGATAGCTTCTTATCTCATCCTCTGTCTTTTTCCGATTGAGCCTCCTGAATTCCTTATGTGCCTTGAATACAGCTTTGAAGCAATCCGGCTTCAATGTAAGCAGATAGACAAAGGATGACATGACGTCAAGACATTTTCTCAGGAACATAAGCCTTTGTGCCTGCCTTTGTCCTTTGGCGGCAGCCTTTCCCGGACTTTCTCCCTTCCTGAAAGCATCAAGTGCGTATGTGGATGCAAGGTTGTTGCTCAGCATCAGAAGATTGTTCCTGTAGTTGAGAAAAAGCTTGAAAGGGGAGGTTGCAGGCAGAGTCCCGCCGCCGACGTGATATACTGTCGATGCCGGCACGACTGTTATCTTCCATCCGGAAAGCTGCATTCTCCAGCACAGATCGATCTCCTCCATGTGTGCAAAGAATCTCCCGTCAAGTCCTCCGAGCTCCTTGTATGTCCTGTTTCTGACCATCAGACATGCTCCTGTCGCCCAGAAAACATCCTTCGGACTGTCGTACTGTCCTCTGTCAGTCTCAAGCCTTTTGAGAACCCTTCCTCTGCAGAGAGGATAACCGAAACGGTCGATGTAGCCTCCTGCTGCTCCTGCATATTCGAATTTGTCTCTTTCCTGCCAGCTGTGCAGCTTAGGAGCGCATGCGCCACAGTCAGGGTGAGAATCCATCCATTCCACAAGGGGAGCCAGCCAGCCGGGAGTCACTTCGATATCCGAATTTATCAGGACAATATACTCTGCGTCAATCTGCTCGATGGCTTTGTTGTAACCTCCTGTAAATCCGTAGTTTGTGTCAAATGCGATTGTCTGTACCTGCGGGAACCTCTCCTTCATCAGTTCCAGTGACCCGTCGCTCGAGGCATTGTCTGCAACAATGACCTCGGCTCCGTCACATCTTGTGACAGAGTCGAGCAGAGGAGGCAGGAACTCTTCGAGGAATCCCTTTGTGTTCCAGTTCAGTATGACAACCGCCGTCTTCATCTGTAATTGGCTGTTACGCTTTCAGATATGCAGGTCTTTAGTGGCATCCGCAACCACAGTCTCCTTCGCCGTCAGAACAGTGACCGCCCTCGCAGTCTCCGCATCCGCCGCTGTGACCGCCGCATCCGCCGCAACCGCAGCTGTGTACATATTCTCCGTGAAGTCCCTCAGTGAGTTCCTTCTCTGTAGCCTCGCGTACAGAAACCACCTCGCCTGTGAAATGGAGGGTCTTGCCTGCCATTCTGTGGTTGAGGTCCATCTTTACGCTGTCCTCTGTCACTTCGAGCACGACGCCAGGAATCACTCCACCCATGCTGTTCATCATAGGGATTGTATTTCCCGGTACGAGAAGATCCTCACGGATCTCGCCGTTAACCTCGAATGCTCCCTTAGGGAGATCGATGATCCTGCTTGGGTCAACTTCTCCATATCCATCTGCTGGAGAGAGGGTTACGTCAAACTTGTCTCCTGTCTCCATTCCTTCGATATGCTCCTCGAGCTTTGGAAGGAGGCTTCCTGTTCCGTGAATATAGTCGAGAGGTCTTTCCTTGACTGTCTTATCAACTACCTGTCCGTCTACTTCGAGTTCATACACGAACTCTACTACCATGTTCTGTCCGATCTTCATAATATTTACTTTTAAAATTCATTCCTCTTTCGTGTCATCCTGTCCCTGTCCATGGAATCAGCCCTTTTGGTGGACAGACCGATATGCCGTCCGTTCCGGCTTTCGACAGGCATCTTCCTTTAAGCCGAGAACGAGACGTTTTCGAACGCCAGAGTCGGAATCTGCCAGCGCGAACTGCTTCGCGTGTCAGTACCCGCTGCCGTGAAACTGTTCCACAGCTCCACTATATTGCCCGTAATCAGCATCTCCTTTACAGGATGAGTGACCTTTCCCTTGCTGAAGGCAAATCCCTCTATGCCGAAAGAAAAGTCACCGGTCACAGGATTGCAGTTTCCTCCGTTGAATCCGGTCACATATATTCCGTTGCTGCATAGGCCCAGAATATCTTTCAAAGATACACCTTTTTCCAAATCATTCAACTCCTTTCCTGCCATAAATGGTGAAAGACATGGTCTGGAAATGTCTTCAATTGTCGGTGCAAATCCGGTCTTTTCTGACATGTAGGTGCTTACGAAATACTGTTTCACTACACCATGCTCTATGATCGCCCTGTTCTGTGTTGCCACTCCCTCCGAGTCATACATTCTGGAACCTGACTTTCCGAGGGTCCTTGCGTTGTCCATGATCGTAAGCCCCTCTGAGAAAATCTTCTTTTCCATGCTTCTCTCAAGGAACGACATCTTCTGCTGGATTGCCGATGCGTTGAGCGCATTGATCAGAGGTGATACGAGCCTTGAAGCAACCGTTCCGTCCACCACCATCCTGTACCTTCCGCTTCTGCGGTTGCGCGGACCTATCTGGCTTACAGCCCTCTCCAATGCTGTGTATGAACATTCTTTCAGCCTGAGTACATTGAAATGAGGAGAAGCCTCCCACCAGTATCCGCTGTATCTGTTTCCATCATTGTCCTGAATCGTCAGTTCCGAGAAGCAGTTGAATGAGGTCTCGGTGTGCCTGCCTTCGAATCCCTGAGAATCCATAAGAAGCGTATCGTCAAGAGATTCAGCATATTCGCATTCCTCAGACAGAACCTTGTATCCTTCGGATTGTGCCAGAGTCTTGATTATGCTCATCTCCTCCGCCTTCTTCAGACGTGAGTCTGAGTCACATCCTTCGTAATGGCTGTCATATAGACCGAGTTCCATGCCTCCGGTGGCATCCTTTGCCGTCCTTGTCGGGTCGGGAAGACGCCTGCATCTGTCTTCGCCAAGCATTTTCACCATCACGATAGCCTTGTCGATGAAACTTTCCAGCTCTTCTGTGTCCAGGCGGTTGGTCGAAAAGGTTCCATACCTTCCGTCAACGTAGAGATATAAATATATCGATCTGTCGGCCGAATGGCTCACCTTGTCAAGCTCTCCGTTCAACATCGAGCAACTGTCCATCACATTCTTGTTAAGTGACAGCCTCACACCTTCCGCTCCTTTGGTCATCGCGTATTCAATGCAATGACGTGCTATGCTTCTTTCTTCTGAAGTAATCATATCATTCTCCTCCCACTGTAAGTTTGCTGATAAGCACTGTCGGTATTCCACACGAAACAGGTACGCTCTGCTCCTTTCCGCATGTCCAGGTGCCGTTGTCGACCTTGAGGTCATTGCCTGCGGCGACAATGTCTGCAAGTGCCTGCGGACCGTTTCCTATTACATTTATGTCTTTGACAGGGGCTGTCAGTCTTCCGTCTTCGATGAGGAAGCCGCTCTTGACAAAGAATGTGAAGTCTCCCTCTCCGATCTTTACCTGACCGTTAGAGAACTCGTCTACATAGATTCCGTTTCTTACCGATGCAATGATGTCCTCAGGAGCGGCGTTGCCGCTTTCCATGTATGTTGCCCTCATTCTCGGGATGGGATGATAGCGGAAATTCTCTCTTCGACCGTTCCCGGTAGGTTTCACTCCATACCACTGTGCGCTGATCCTGTCGTGGAGATATGAACGGAGTATGCCGTCTTCCACCATATATGTCTTCTCGCCCGGAACACCTTCGTCGTCATAGTTTCCTGATCCTCTGTTCCACTGGAGCGTGCCGTCGTCAACTATGTTTATGCCTTCCGGACATATTCTCTGGCCGAGTTTGTCTGAGAATATCGACTGTCCCTTTCTGTTGAAGTCTGCCTCGAAAGCATGCCCCATGGCCTCGTGAAGCAGAATGCCCGAGGCGCCTGCTCCCATCACCACGCTCATGCTTCCGCCTTTCGGACGTCTTGCGTCGAATCTTGCATCGATTCCCTTGACTGCTTCTTCTGCCAATTCTGCTATCAGACTGTTTCCTATGAGTTCAGCTCCCATTCTGAAGCTTCTGGAGGCCGTGCGGTTCTCTGTCTTGTCTCCCTGCTGGAAGACAGCTGTCACCGAGACGCTTCCCATTGGCCTTGTCTCACATGTCAGTTCGCCGAGTGAATTGTACATAAGCACATCGCTCACCGAATCCGACATCCTGGCAATTACTTTGACGACCCCGCTGTCCTTTGCAAAAATCTCCTTTTCCAGATCCTTGAGGAACGGGAGGAATCTGTCGGGACTCTGCAGTCTCCAGTCCTCCTTGACCGGATAAACGTCGAGCTTCCTGTCGCTTACTGTGCTGTAAGTCCTTCCTCCATTGATTCCTGACGCGATTACGCCTGCGGCCTTTGCTGCCTTGAGCATATCCGGCATCTCTGTACTTTCCGAGTATGCATAGCCTGTCTTTTCCCCTTTCAGTACCCTGATTCCCACTCCGAAATCCGTGTGGAATCCACCTGACGATACAATGCCGTCCTTCAGGAGAAGATTGAAATATGTCGTGTTCTCGAAATACAGGTCGGCATAGTCTCCTCCGTACATGAGAGCCGTCTCTGTGAGAGTCCGCAGACCTTCCTGCGTGACTTTGAATATATTCAGATAATCTGTCATAAATCTAAAGTGAAAGTATATCGCCGCTTTCTTCGGCGTAGCGGTGATGAGCAATGGCCATGTTGCGTATCACCGAGTAGGTCTTTTCATCATTTACACTGATGACCTCATCCTTGGCGCCTTGTGCGATGACCCTGAACGGAATCTGTGAATTGTCTGCAAGGATCCATCTTTCGCAGATGGGCGCGTAATAATGAAAGAAATAGTCAATGCCGACCTGATATCTGCGTCTGATCGTTTCTTCTGGAATGTCGTGACCTCCGGCTTCCACTCTTGCACGTACGCGTTCTACCGCAAGGTCTGGAGAGTTCAGCCAGAAATACAGCAAGGTCACGGTGTAGCCTGCATTCTGAGCCATCTGGACTGTCTTGAGCAGCGATCTGGTGGCGAGGGTGGTTTCGACTGCAAAGTCCTGATTCCTCTTGAGCAGATACCTGATCTTCATAAGCATGTAGCGGCTGGCCTGGATCGAGACCTTCTCCGGATTGAAAGGGGAGAGTCCTTTTGCAAATTCATCCGAATTGACGAACTGTGTGCAGTTGAGCATTTCCGGCAGCAGTGAATATGATGCTGTCGTCTTGCCGGCGCCGTTGCAGCCGGAAATTATGTATAGTCTTGGCATATCTATTTCTGTGTTACTCCATAACCGAAAAGTGCAAAGTCTCCCAGGCAGGGGTCCTGTGGAAAAATCTCTCTGAAAGCGTCAGTGATCTCCTGTGCGGTCACGATGTCCTTCTGCCTTCTTCCTGTAAGCCCCAAGGCAGTAGCCTGAGCATAGACATGAACATCCAGCGGCATGATCAGTTCCTTCTTGTCTGTGTTCTTCCATAGTCCGAGATCTACTTTGCCGTCGTCCCTGACCATCCATCTTCGCATCATGTTAATCTTCTTGTTCGGCGCCTTCCTGTCCTCTTTCTGCCCGAATATCTTCACTCTGATATCTGCGTCGGAAAGATGCTCGATACTGTCAACAGATGAATAGATGTCCTTGATCCTTCCGCATATCGCGGCGAATTCACTCCATTTGACCGTCCTGTGCAGACTGACCGGGTCGTTCCTGTACTCGCCGTTCATTACATAATCATATGGTTTCCAGCACATCTCGTCAAACATTCTGCCACAGTCACGCACGATCATGGCCCTTCTTCCCCAAGCCAGATGAGCCGAAAGCAGAGCGGCGATTTCCACGTCAGCGAGCGAGGCGTGCCCCTCAGCATGCTCTCGTGCGAATCTGGTAGGGAATATGATGGGATCCTCCTGAAAGTATACCGGATCGTTATATGTCTCGGCCCACTCTTTGAGCAGGCATTCTGTCTTCTTGTCCATATCCTGCAAATATAATAAGAAAAATGAGTAAATTTGCCCCTATGGAATACCTTTCAAAGCAAAGATACGACGAGATAGCGGCCGAGTTGAATCATCTTATCGACGTGGTCTACCCTGAGGTGCGTGAGAACGTCGCGGAGACTGGCTCACAGGGTGACAGGAGCGAGAACGCAGGATATCGTGAAGCAAGGCGCAGGCAGGCGAAGACCATCAGCCGTATATGTTTCCTGCAGAAGGTCCTTGAGAACGCCCGTGTGATAGATCCCGATGCACTTCCAAAGGACCGGGTATGCCTTTTGAGTCGTGTAGAATTCACGAACCTCTCTACAGGCGCCCGGATGAAATTCGAGATAGTAAGTCCCCACGAGATGAATCTCGAGGCCGGCAAGATTTCTCTGAAATCCCCGATAGGTGCCGCCCTGATGGGCAGGAAGGTCGGCGAAACAGCAGAGGCTCAGACCCCTTCAGGAACGCTGCGCCTGAGGATAGAAAGCATCACGCTCGACTGAATTATTGTGATTCTTTTTCACCACTCAGCAAGGGACAGAAGATTTCCGATGTGAAGATTCGTCTTTCCGGCATCACCAGCGGAGGCAAGAACACCTCATGTCAGGATCAGTTCGCGCAACTCCTTGGTGCCCTTAAGTAGAACGGATTCTGCAAATTATAAAAAAGTCAGCCAAAATCAACGATTTTGCGTGATTTTGGCTGACTTTTTATGTCGTATGTAAATCTCTATATTCCTCTTTCCTTGCAAATGGCTTCATATGCCTGATTCACGGCCTTGAACTTTTCCTCAGCCGCTTTCTGGACATCTTCGCCGAGAGTCGCAACCTTATCCGGGTGGTATTTGATGGCCATCTTACGGTAAGCCTTCTTCACCTCCTCATCGGTAGCACTTGGCTCGATCTCCAGAATGCGGTAGTTGCTGTCGTTGCTTGGGCGGAACTGTGCAAAGATTGAATCCACCTCAGCTTTTGACAGACCTATATAGGTTGCAATCGTCTCAAGGACGTCGATCTCCCTCTGATGCAGACCGTCGCAAGCGCCGAGAGCCACGAGATAGTGGTACAGCTGCAGACGCTGCGAGTAGTCCATGCATGAGCGGATCTGTCCGCATACCTCATAGAGGTTGTAATCCTTGGTCAGAAGATCTCTTACTATCTCTTCCGCCTCACCTCCTGCCTGCGCTCCGAAGTTCCTTGTGAAGAAACTGCGCAGGGTTGACAGCTACTGTGAAGTGGTCTTGCCGTCGGCCTT
>JAEIGA010004496.1_pt1 | contig 21586 bp, 19 predicted proteins | sample 9270691 | NCBI WGS metagenome assembly JAEIGA01 (sample SAMN17057246, study PRJNA624740) | gut metagenome | biome: biome; isolation source: fecal sample | host: Bos grunniens | place: China: Xizang | collected 2019 | reverse complement strand
CTACCACTGAGCCATTCCCGCACGTTGCAATGATGATAATGGTGGGAACAATAGGGCTCGAACCTATGACCCTCTGCTTGTAAGGCAGATGCTCTCCCAGCTGAGCTATGCTCCCGTAACTCATCACTGCTGATATAATATATCAAATTTGAAACTAAAAGGCAAGCATTTTTAAGTGGTATTTTAATTTTTTTAAAAAATTTTTTTTTCTTATTAAATTGTTAGAATTTTTAATGTTAAAACAAGGCTAATACTAGTAAAATATATTATGTATAATACAAAACTACTTGACCGAGTTGAAACGATATAATATAATTATGTTATCCTTAATATAATATGAAAGCACAATAAAAGTTGTTAAAGGTGAACAATGTATAGTATAGGCATAGATATTGGCGGAATGAGCGTTAAAATAGGTGTGGTTGCGGTTGATGGAAAGATTATAGGAAAACAACGTGTAAAAACTGCAAATACGCCAGAGGTGGTTGTTAGCGATATAGTTAAAGTTGTTGATAATTTGCTAAAAACCAACGATATAAACCAAAAAGACCTTTTAGGGATAGGTATAGGTTGCCCTGGTGCTGTTAATGGCGATAAAGGTGTGGTTGACTTTTTGCCAAATTTGGGTTGGGAAAACGTTGAACTTGTTAAAATGCTAAAACAGCACTTTGATTTACCTATTAAGATTTCCAACGATGCAAACGTTGCAACGCTTGCTGAAGCCCTTTACGGCTCGGCAAAGGATTATAACTCGGCAATCATGTTTACGCTTGGCACGGGTGTTGGCGGTGGCATTGTTATAGATAAAAAACTTTATGAAGGCGGACACTCTCGAGGTGCAGAATTAGGGCATATGACATTGTTTATGAACGGTTTGCCTTGCACTTGTGGGAGAAATGGTTGTGTCGAGTGTTATACTTCAGCAACGGCTTTAATTAATCAAACAAAATCGGCAATGCTACAAAACGCAAACACAAAAATGTGGCAATTTGTTGATGGTGACATTGGCAAGGTTGACGGAAAAACGGCTTTTGAGTGTGCTAAACTTGGCGATAAAACGGCAAATAAACTTGTTGAAACCTACGTTAGTTATCTTGCCGAAAGCATGCTTAATTTATTCAACATATTTAGGCCAGAAGTCTTTATTTTGGGTGGTGGAATAAGTGCCCAAGGTGAGTATTTGGTCAACAAATTAAAAGAATATTGCAAAAAATTTAATTATGGATATAAAATGGCACCAAAAACCGAAATAACGGTTGCGATGCTTGGCGACGATGCGGGAATTTTAGGTGCGTCGCTATTAGTTAGATAATCAAATAAAAAACTCGGCTGGGTGCCGAGTTTTTGTTATAAAATGTTATCTGCTTTGATTGATTTTATATATTCGGTAGGGGACATTCCCGTTTGAATTTTGAACTGTCTGCTAAAATAGTAAATTGAGCCAAAACCTAGCATATCGGAAATTTCGCTTATGGTAAATTTTTGTTGGCTTAAGAACTTTTTAGCCTTATCAATTTTCATATCGATATAATATTGAATAATTGAAACGCCCGTTTTTTTCTTAAATTGTGATTTAATATAACTTTTGCTAAAACCCAGCCTAAAAGATATTTCATTTAGGTCAATATTTTCAGAAGAATCAAGCCTGTCTAAAAGAATTTTTCTTATACTTTCAACAATTTTATCAGAGGTGATATTAAGGCTTAAAACCTCTTCAGTTTGCTCGCCTTTTTCGACCTTTCTAATAAGCGAAATAAACAGCAATTCTATACAGTTTTTAATCATTTGTTCGCCAGCAAAAGGTGCAGACAAATTTTTTGTCATTTTAGTCAAATGCACGTCGTTGAGTTTGTCCAAATAATTGGCTTTCGTTTCACTTACAATCTTGTTGAGCAAAGACTTTTCATAGTCGTTCAATTCAAGAACTTTGCCCGCAATATTTTTAAGCAATTTATTTTTACATTCAAAAGAAATGATAGCAGAGTTAGCAAATTCATTTTTGGTATAAATGGTGTGTGCAACCTTTGGTAAATGTAAAAATGCTTGACTTTGCTTTAAGCACAAAGTTTCAGTGCCGTTTAAAATGTGTGCAGTTCCACTATCGATAAAAACTAACTCGTAAAAATCGTGGGCTTCAGGCTCAAAAATAAAATTTTTGCCGTATTTAAAGTAGTGCACGGTGTAAATGCCCGAAATTTTGATTGGCGTATTAAGTTTTGTTATTACGTACTTTTTTGAGTTCATATTTGTATTATATAACAATTTAAACTAAATATCAACTGAAAGTGGCTCTTTGTGTAAACAATTTTTAATTTTTTATAAAGACAATATACTCTGTATATTGTATAATAGATATATAAAAACACTAGGAGAAGGATTATGAAATTTACACCAAATTATGACAAAGGTTTTTATCCTATAAGCGTAAAACTACAAGAGTACAGAAAGGCCGTTGCACAAGAAGAAAACAAATTGCTTAAAATTTGTGTTGAAAGAAACGACGGATACAATTATATTTACCAAATTAACATTTTTGCTGACCAAAACAAGCAAGAAGAAAACTATGAAGTTGCTGAAAGGATAATCAAGTCTATTCTTTGGGTAGTAGGTGGCTATAAAATTTATATTTGTGGCGATAAATATGTTTATGAAAGAATTAAGGTGGACTATACCGATGCTGGAAGAAGGGCGTTTGACGTTGATTTTATGCAAACGGTTTATGAACAACCATTTGAAGTTATTGAATCAACCGAACAAACATTCCCTAAAGCAAACAACTGTTCTGTAAAAATCGGTGGACACCTTGACGGTTGCAGAATCGGTTTTGACGCTGGCGGAAGCGATAGAAAGGTTAGTGCCGTTATTGACGGAAAAGTTGTTTATAGTGAAGAAGTTGTATGGTTCCCAAAAATTAATTCGGACTATCATTATCACTATGAAGGAATTATGCAAGCAATGAAAACTGCTGCATCAAAGATGCCAAGAGTTGACGCTATTGGTGTTTCAAGTGCCGGCGTTTATATCAACAATAAAATCATGGTTGCATCACTTTTCTTAAAAGTTCCAAAAGAAGATTATAAACCACACGTTCAAAATATGTATATCGACATTGCAAAAGAAATTGGTGCACCATTAGAAGTTGCAAACGACGGTGACGTGACCGCACTTGCAGGTGCAATCGACTTAAAAGATAACTGCGTTTTAGGTATCGCAATGGGTACAAGTGAAGCGGTTGGTTATATTAACGACCAAGGCTTGCTTAATGGTTGGTTATCAGAAGTTGCTTTCGTTCCTGTTGACTTTAATAAGGACGCAATGGTTGACGAGTGGAGTGGTGATTACGGTTGTGGCGTTAAATATTTCTCACAAGACAGCGTAATTAAACTTGCTGAAAGTGCTGGCTTTAAGTTCGATAAGGACTCTTCGCCTGCTGAAAGACTTAAAGTTATTCAAAAACTTATGCTTGAAGGCGATGAAATGGCTAAAAAGATTTATGAAGATATCGGTACTTATCTTGGATACGCTATTCCATATTATTCTGAATTCTATAAAGTTAAACATTTGCTTTTATTAGGTAGAGTGACAAGTGGCGAAGGCGGAAGCATTATCGTTGAAAGAGCAAAACAAGTTTTAAGAGAAGAATTCCCTGAATTTGCTGATATTAACATTACAATGCCTGACGAATCAAACAAGAGAGTAGGACAAAGTATTGCAGCGGCATCTTTGGCACAAACAAGAAAATAAATTTTGTGCAACATAATTGCTTAAAAAGGTTAAAATATGTTAAAAAAACGTTATGAATTAAAAGAAAATAACACGGGCAAAATTATGCCCGAGTTTAAAACGGTTGTTGACGTTGTGATGACCGAAACTCATATAACTTTTGAGTTTGACTGCAAGAATTCGCAATTTTTTTCTGCTCACGACAAGTATAACGCACCTATTTGGGAAGGCGACGTTTGTGAGGCATTTATTTGCACTGACGGAAAAAGAGATTGGTATTATGAAGTGGAAATTGCACCAAACAACACTGTTTTCCTTAAACATATGAACAACAAAGGTTGCGGAATTTTTGATGAATATGAAATAGAAGAAAATTTCGTGACGTCAGAAGTCAAGATTGAAGGAAACGATTATAAAGTTAAGTTTTCCGTTCCGCTTGATAAAATTGGCTACGACAAAAATAGAGGTATTGCGATAAACCTTTTTAGAATTGAAACCGAAGGTGGAATTCCTGAAAAGAATTTATTGGCAATGAACCCAACGTTAATGCCAACGTTTCATAACAAAGATTTTCTTGTTGAACTTAAATAATAATAAAAATGAATTGTCGAAAGACAATTCATTTTTTAATAACCAAAGCACTTGAAAAGATACCTTGTGTGTGGTATAATATTTTATAGGTGAAAGTATGGCAGACGTAAAACAAATGTTAGAACAACTTAATGATGAACAAATTAAACCTGTGCTTGAAACAGAGGGTGCTGTTTTAGTTATTGCGGGTGCAGGGAGTGGCAAGACAAGGGTTTTGACCACGAGAATTGCATATCTTATTTTAGAAAAAAACGTTTCGCCATCAAACATTATGGCAATAACATTTACCAATAAAGCGGCGGGCGAAATGAAAGAAAGGCTTGCTAAATTTACACCAAACGTTTATGATATGTGGGTTTCAACCATACACAGTATGTGCGTGCGTATTTTACGCCAAGACATTGATAAGTTGGGCTATGATAAAAACTTTACTATTTATGATGAAACTGATAAAGACCGTGTGTTAAAGCGTGTTTTTGAAGAAAACGGCTATGACGTTGACCAATTATTTAAACTCGCCAAAAATGCTATTTCTATGGCTAAAAACGAGTGCTTGACGCCGTTAGAATATAAAAACGAATATGCAACAAGCAGGTTTGCTGATGAAGTTAGCGAGATTTATGAAAAATATAATGCAATGCTTGAAAGTTCAAATGCATTAGATTTTGATGATTTGCTTTACGTGACTTATAAATTGTTTGTTGAGCATCCTGAAGTTGCAGATTATTATTCAAACAAATTCCAATATATTCATATTGATGAGTTCCAAGATACAAACAAGGTTCAGTTTGCTATTGCACAAAGGTTAAGTATTAAACACGGCAATATTTTTGTCGTTGGCGATGATGACCAAAGTATTTACGGTTGGCGTGGTGCAAAGATAGAAAATATTTTATCTTTTGACGATATATACCGTGGTGCTAAAGTATTTAAGTTGCAAAGAAATTATCGTTCCACAAAGAAAATCTTGCAACTTGCAAACTGTATAATTGCCAACAACACACAACGTAGGGAAAAAGAGTTGTGGACGGATAACCCAGACGGGGTTAAAATCGAAACGTTTGTAGGGACTGACGAGAATAATGAGGCGACTTTTACCGCTTTACAAATTAAAAATCTTATGGCAAGGAATTCGGGGCTTAAATACAGTGATTTTGCCGTCTTTATGCGTGTAAACGCTCTTTCTCGTGCATACGAGCAAGAGTTTATGAAATACGGCATTCCTTGTAAAATTTATGGTGGTTTTAGGTTCTTTGAAAGAAAGGAAATTAAGGATATTTTATCTTATCTAAAGGTTATAAATAATCCATCTGATAATGAAAGTTTTTTGCGTTCTATAAGCGTTCCAAGGCGTGGAATAGGTGACAAAACCTTAAGGGAATTAAGAGAATATTGCGTTGCTAACGGCTATTCGCTTTATGATGGTGTGTTTAGGCTTGAAAATTCATTAATAAGTAATTCCGCAAAGGCAAAATTATATAATTTTGGCTTGCTTTTAGATAGTTTTAAGTCGTTTGCTAATAATAACGGAACTGTCGCTTTAATCGACCATATTTTAGAAACGACGGCATTTTTAGACCAGTTTGCTGAAAAAAGCGAAGAAAATACTTCAAAACTTTATAACATAAGCGAATTAAAGAACTCGGCAGAGCAGTTTAGCAAAGATAACCGCAATTCAACGTTGGCGGATTATCTAAACTCTATCACACTTTCTTCTGATACTGACGATATAAATTCTGACGATGCGGTCACTATTGCAACAATTCACGCTGTAAAAGGCTTGGAATTCCCTTACGTGTTTGTTTCGGGGCTTGATGAAACCATACTTCCAATTGCAAGAAGTCAAAATGATGATGAGGAAATGGAAGAAGAAAGAAGATTGATGTACGTTGCAATTACAAGGGCAAAGGAAAGGCTTTATCTAACAAGGGCAATGAGCAGATATTTATACGGCAGAAGAGAACATATGGTTCAATCCCGTTTTTTAAGAGAGGCAAAATCTGTTTTATCACCTGATATTCAAGAGAAAAAGCCGACTTATAGTTATGATAATTACCGTAAATTTGACGATAATGAAATTTTGCCTTCATCAAGCGTTGGTGGTTATTCGTCAAATTATGCAAAAAGCGTGTTGATGGGTGCAAAGCCAAAACAAAACGCAAGTTTTAAGTGTGGGCAATATAAATCAGGCACAAAAGTTCGCCACGCAAAATTTGGTGAAGGAACGGTTATAATGGTAAAAGGTGAGGGCGAAAACGTTATTGTTGACGTTGCTTTTAAGGGGGTTGGTATCAAGTCCTTATCGGCTAAATTTGCCCCTATGGAGATAATAAATGGATAAAATGAGAGAACTTGTTGACTTGCTCAACAAATATGCTTACGAATATTACGTTTTAGATAATCCTACCGTATCGGATAAGGAATATGACGTGTTGTATGACCAACTTGTTGCACTTGAAAAGCAAGAAGATAAGGTTTTGTTTGACTCACCAACAAGGCGTGTTGGGGGAGCACCTGTTTCAGCGTTTAAAAAGCATAAGCATATTAAAAAATTATATAGTTTAGATAAAGCGACAAGTTTTGATGAACTTATATCATTTGATAATAAAATAAAAAAAGAAGGTTGTGAGGACGAATATACCGTCGAGTATAAATTTGACGGGCTTACAATATGCATAACTTATGATGATGGAAAATTCGTTTGTGCGTCAACCCGTGGCAACGGCGTTGAAGGGGAAGACGTTTCGGCACAAGTTTTAACCATTAAAAGTTTCCCATTATCAATAGATTTTAAGGGTAAACTTGAAGTGCAAGGCGAGGCTATTATAAGGCTTTCGGTGCTTGAAGAATATAACAAAACGGCAACTGAAATTTTGAAAAATGCAAGAAATGCAGTTGCTGGTGCGATAAGAAATTTAGACCCGAAAATAACCGAAAAACGCCACGCAGAAATAATGTTTTACAACGTGAATTATATAGAAGGTAGAGAGTTTTTAACCCAAGTTGAAAGCGTTGAGTTTTTGCGTGCAAACGGTTTTAAGGTGCATCCATTTTTAAGGGTTTGCAAGGGTATAGACAGCGTTATGTCTGCTATAAAAGAAATAGAAAACAATAGGAAAACACTAGATATTTTAACCGATGGTGCCGTTGTTAAATTAAACGACGTTAAGTTTAGAGAAAAACTTGGAAATACCGACAAGTTCCCAAGATGGGCGATTGCTTATAAGTTTGAAGCAGAAGAAATTACCACCATTTTAACCGACGTTATTTGGCAGGTTGGAAGAACGGGAAAATTAACCCCGCTTGGCATATTAGAGCCAACCGAACTTGCGGGTGCAACCGTTAGAAAAGCCACCTTAAATAATTATGGTGACTTGCAAAGAAAAGGCGTAAAAATCGGTGCAAGAGTTTTGGTTAGAAGAAGTAATGAAGTTATACCTGAAATTCTTGGCACAACTGAAGTTTTTAGCCATTGCACTGACGTTGAAAAGCCAACTGTTTGCAACGCTTGCGGAAGCAAACTTGTTGAGATAGGTGCAAATTTGTTCTGTCCAAACGAAAACTGTAAGCCAAGAGTTGTTGCAAAATTAACTAATTTTGCGAGCAAAAATGGGTTTGATATTGAAGGGTTTAGCGAAATGACCGCAGAACTTCTTTTTGAAAAGTTGGGCGTTAAAGATTTTGCAGATTTATTCCTTTTAGATAGGGACGAATTGTTGAAACTAGATGGCTTTAAGGATGCAAAAACAGACAATTTGTTAAATGCAATTGAAAATTCTAAAAAAATTGACTTTAATAATTTTATTTACGCACTTGGAATTGATAATGTTGGTAAGAAAACTGCAAGGGATTTATCAAAAACCTTTACCAATATTGATGAACTTAAAAATGCTGATAAAGAACAGTTGCTTTCCATTTCCGACGTTGGGGAGATAATGGCAGAGGGGATTTGTAAGTATTTTTCAAATCAAACAAATATTTTGCAAATACAAAAACTTTTTGATTTAGGTGTGCAAATAATTTATTCAACCGAGCAAAAAACGGGCGTTTTCAGTGGTGAAAAGGTTGTTTTAACAGGCACGCTTTCCGAATATAAAAGAGACCAAGCCGGCAAAATTATAGAAGAATTGGGTGGCGAAGTTCAATCAAGCGTTTCAAAAACCACAACTTTAGTTTTGGCGGGCGAAAATGCGGGAAGCAAGATTGATAAGGCGAAAAAACTAGGAATAAAAATTATTGACGAACAAACATTTAAAATGCTTATAAAAAGTTGATAAAATATTTATTTTATGATAAAATAAATAAGATAATGTGGAGGTTTAGTAATTATGTTTAGTATGACGGGCTATGGAAGGGCCGATTATTGTGAAAATGGAATTAGCCTTGTGGTTGAATTAAAAACCGTTAATAACCGTAATTTTGACCTTAATTGCAAAATTCCACGTGCGTTTATATCGCTTGAAGATACTATTAGAAAAACTGTTCAAGAATTTGTTAAGCGTGGTAGGATAGATTTATTCGTTAATTTTTCAGACACGAGGGAAAGTTCGGCTAATTTAGAAATCAACTTTGATAAGGCTGTTGGATATTTTAATGCGAGTAAGCAACTTTCAGAAAAGTTCGGTTTAGAAAATGATTTTTCAGTTAGTATGTTGATGAAGTCGCCAGACGTTATTGTTGACGGGGCACAGGCAGACTTAACCGAGTTGAAGGACGTGGTTAGAGAAGTTGTTAAAAACGCTTGCTTAAAACTTAACGAAATGCGTAAGGTTGAGGGCGAAAAACTTGTTTTAGATATGCTCAATCGTATGCAAACGATAAAGGGTTTGGCACAAAATATTGCTGTTCGTGCACCATTGGTTGCAAAAGAATATAAAGATAAACTACAAGCAAGGATTGAAGAAGCACTTGTTGACGTTAAGTATGACCAAGCAAGACTTCTTAACGAAGTGGCTTTTTATACTGACAAGGTTAATATCGATGAAGAGTTGACAAGGTTAAATTCGCACATTGAACAATTTTGTGAAATTGTCCGCCTTGACGGTATGGGTAAAAAACTTGACTTCTTGATGCAAGAGTTTAATAGGGAAACCAACACCATTTGTTCAAAATCAAACGATATTGAAGTGACAAGGTTTGCGTTGGAACTTAAAAACGAGATAGAAAAAGTTAGAGAGCAAGTCCAAAATTTAGAGTAATTATGAGAAACGTTTTAGTAGTGTTATCAGGGCCATCTGGTGTTGGCAAAGGCACGATTGCAAAGCAATTGGTTGAAAGAAACAAAGACATTTCATTAAGCATATCTTGCACGACAAGAAAACCAAGAGATGGCGAGGTTGACGGAAGAGAATACTTTTTTATAGAAAAAGAAAAATTTTTATCCAAGATTGAAACAGACGGCTTTTTAGAGTTTAGCAATCATTTTGAAAATTATTATGGCACGCCAAAAGATTTTGTTTTAGATAAACTTGTTAAAAACGACGTGTTGCTTGAAATTGACGTGAACGGCGGGCTTAACGTTAAAAAAAGTTATCCAGATGCAGTGTTGATAATGATAACGCCACCATCAATAGAAGAACTTGAAAAAAGGCTTATTAAAAGGAACACTGAATCAATTGAAAAGATAAAACTTCGTATGCAAAGGATTGACTATGAGTTAGAAAAGAGCAATTTATACGACTACACGGTTGTCAATGATGATTTAGGTAAGGCAATTGAAGAAGTCGAACAAATAATAAATAAAGAAAAAAACATAGATAATTAAAGGAGATTATTATGATACATAAACCACCTATTGACCAATTAGCAGATAAAATCGGTTCAAAGTATGAACTTTGCATTGTGACAAGTAAGCGTGCAAGACAATTGATGGAACAAGCACAAAACCAAGGTTATACCGAACTTCCAAGCAAGGAAAAACCTTTGTCAGTTGCTGCACAAGAAATTGAAGATGGCAAGTTGATTGCAACAAATGATTAATTAAAAAATGTGTTCATCAAATGTCGATGGACATATTTTGTTATGTGGTAAAAAGTGTTTGCAGACGTTATAGTAGATATCAACAACGTAGAAGTTGATAAAGTTTTTGAATATTCGTTTTCAGATTGCCGAATAACGCTTGGCAGTCGTGTGCTAGTGCCTTTTGGTAAAAAACTTATAGAGGGCATTGTTATAGGCGTGAAAGAAAACAGCGTTTATGATGCAGATAAGATAAAACCTATCAATTCTCTTTTAGAAGAAAAGCCTGCTTTAACACCAGAAACGCTTGCACTTATGCAACACGTTTGTAAAACTTGTTATGTGACAAGAGCAAGTGCACTTCGCTTATTTTTACCATCAGAAATGAGGAAAGGCAAGGTAAAAGAACAGTTTAATCGTTTTGTGAAAATAAAAGACGGTTTAGACGTTGAGGGTGCTATCAGTTCACTTAAAAAGACGGCAGTTAAACAAAAAGAATTGCTTGAATTTCTTAAAAATGGTGAAAAGCACTTATTTACCGTGCTTTCAGAAAGGTTTGGCTCATCAGCCGTCAACGCTGTTGTTGGCAAGCAATTTGCAGAGATAATAAAAGAAAAATATTTCCGTCTGCCATATAAAGACCTTGCGTCAGTTAATAAGCAAATAACCTTAACTGAAAAACAAAAAGAAGCAGTTGAAAGCGTTAAAAATACCGATAAAACAGTCAGCCTTATATTTGGCGTGACGGGGAGCGGTAAAACTGAAGTTTATTTGAATTTGATAAACGACGTTATTAAAAACGGAAAGACTGCCATTATGTTGGTGCCGGAAATTGCTTTAACACCACAAATGTTAAAAGCGTTAAGGGCAAGGTTTGAAAATCACGCGGCAATACTTCACAGTGGCTTGTCGGCAGGCGAACGTTTTGATGAGTGGTGGAGATTAAGGAATGGCGAAGCACAAATTGCGATTGGTGCAAGAAGTGCGATTTTTGCCCCACTTGAAAAGGTTGGGCTAATTATAATTGACGAAGAACACGATGGCAGTTATTCGAGCGAATCTGCACCAAGGTATGACACGATTGAACTTGCTAAATTTAGGGCGAACTTAAATAATGCAAAACTTGTTTTGGGCAGTGCAACGCCATCGATTGAAAGTTATAAAAAGGCGATTGACGGCGAATATAACTTAATTGAACTTCCAGATAGAATAAATAAACGGCCACTTCCTAGCGTTGACGTTGTCGATATGCGAAAGGAGGTTATGCGTGGGAACAACTCTGTTTTTTCTTCGGTCTTAAAAAATGAGATTTCAAGGTGCTTGGAAAACAATAATCAAGCCATAATATTCCTAAACCAAAGGGGATATTCAAGAACTGTTATTTGTACTGAATGCGGGCACGTTCAAAAATGCAAGGATTGTGACGTTTCGCTAACATATCACCAAGAAGAAAATGCACTTTTATGTCACTATTGCGGTGCAAAATATAAAATGATTAACGCTTGTACAGAGTGTGGAAGCCCATATATAAAACACAGTGGAACAGGCACCGAAAGGGTTGTTAGCGAACTAAAAAAACTTTATCCAACAGCAAGAATTTTAAGAATGGATAGAGATACCACGCAAAATAAAGAGGGGCATTTTAATATCATCAATAAATTTACCGCAAAAGAGGCGGATATTTTAGTTGGAACGCAAATGATTGCAAAAGGCCACGATTTTCCATCGGTCACTTTGGTTGGTATATTAGATGCCGATATGAGTTTGCATTTTTCTGATTTTAGAAGCAGTGAAAGGACCTTTCAACTTATAACCCAAGTCGCAGGTCGAAGTGGCAGAGCCCAAGAAAAAGGCACGGTTGTTTTGCAAACTTATTCGCCTGAAAACCTAACCTTAAGACAAGCCATAAAATATGATTATGAAGGTTTTTTTAACCAAGAAGTTTCAATAAGAAAGGCGACGGGGTTTCCACCGTTTACCGATATTGTAAGGGTGTTAATCAGTGGTGCTGATGAACAAGGCGTTATTAATGCAACAAAGGCAATTTATCAAGAATTGACCGAAGTTTATAACCAAAACAAAGATAAATTTAGGTTCTTTGGCTGTATGAAAGCACCTTTAAAACGCTTGCAAAACAAATTTAGGTATCAAATCTTAATGAGGATTGAAGCCAAGGAAAAAGAACTTTTAGATAAGATATTCATTATAAGTGATAAATATAAATCAAGAAACTTGTTCGTTTCTTTTGAGATAAATTCAAATAACTTAACTTAATTTATAGAGGACAAAATGGCAATTAGAAACATTATACAGCTGGGTGACCCAACGCTTCGTAAAAAAAGTTTTGATGTGGTTGATTTTGGTGAAAAAACACATCAATTATTAGACGATATGAGAGATACGCTCATTAAAGCAAACGGTGCAGGTTTGGCAGCACCACAAGTGGGCGTGTTAAGGCGAATTTTTATCGTTTTGGTTGACGGTAAATATTATGAATGCATAAACCCAACTATTATTTCTCAAAGTGGCAGTCAAACTGGCGAAGAAGGTTGCTTATCTGTTAGGGGTAAGTTTGGCACTGTTAAAAGACCGTATAAAGTTGTTGTTAAGGCTTTTGATAGATACAATAAACCTTTTACCGTTGAAGCAGAAGGTTTTTTAGCAAGGGCTTTTTGCCACGAGAACGACCATTTGGACGGGGTTATTTACGTGGATAAAGCAACCGATATTCAGGAGGATTAGGGGTTGAGAATAGTTTATTTGGGTACGCCAGATTTCGCAGTTGAACCATTAGTTAAACTTTTGGAAAATAACTACAACGTTGTTGGTGTAATCACAAACAAGGATAAGCCTGTTGGCAGAAAACAAGTTTTAACGCCACCACCTGTAAAACAAGTTGCACTTGAAAGGGGGTTGCAAGTTTTTCAATACGATAAAATCCGTGTTGAAGGGGTTGAAGACTTAAAATCATTAAAACCAGACCTTTTGATAACTTGTGCTTTTGGACAAATTTTATCAAAGGAAATTATTGATATTGCACCACTTGGCGTTATAAATATCCATGCATCAATATTGCCAAAATATCGTGGTGCATCGCCAATTCATTATGCTATTCTTAACGGGGAAACCGAAACGGGTATAACCATTATGAAAACCGATGAAGGAATTGATACGGGCGACATAATTTATCAAGAAAAACTCCAAATTTTGCAAAATGAAACATGTGGAAGTTTATTTTTAAGGTTATCTAAACTTGGTGCTGAAACACTAATAAAAGTTTTACCATCAATTATTGATAAAAGTGCAAAATTTGTTAAACAAGATGACGAAAAAGCAACTTTAACCAAGATTATACGAAAAGAAATGGCAAAGATTGATTGGCAAAATTCTGCTATAAATATTGTAAATCAAGTCCGTGCGTTTAACCCTGCACCAGTTGCTTTTGCAACCTATTTAGATATGCCTTTTAAAGTGTTTGAGGCAAAGGTTAGCGAATTAAAAGGCAAGGCTGGCACTGTGTTAAAAGCCGATGGCGAACTTGTTATAGGCTGTGCCGATAAATCGGTGTCATTACTTAAAGTTCAAAAGGCAGGTGGGAAGCCTTTGGAAATTAAAGAGTTTTTGCGTGGCAACAAGTTTGTTGTTGGCGAGGAATTTAAATGATAAACTATTTTTACGATTGTTATCAAATTCTAAATAAAGTTTATAGCGATAAAACTTTTGTTAAGCAAGCAATCAATTCCACGTTTATTGAAGAAAAAAACCGTGCTTTAACAATTAAAACTTGTTATGGCGTGTTGGATAAAGATATTGAATTATCATATTACATAAATTATCTAACCCAAAAATCTCCAAAACTTGTTATACGAACTATTTTGAAGATTTCTATGTATGCGATAAAATATCTAAACAAAAAAGAATATGCGGTGACCAAAAATGCGGTTGAATTAACCAAAAAATTGGGCAAGGGCGGGGCAAGTGCGTTTGTGAACGCATTTTTAAGAAAGTTTGTTAAAACCGAATTTTCTTTACCAAAAGACCCAATAGAAAACCTTTCGGTTAAATATTCATATCCATTATTTGCATTAAAAAGGCTTGTTAAAGACTTTTCGCTTGAAAGAGCCGAACGAATATTAAAAGCAAACAATGAAAAAACGTGCTTATCATTTTACCATATTGACGGAAAAGAATATTTAAATAAGTTAAACGTTGAATATGAAAATACGCCTTTTGAAAACGTTTTTCTAGCAAAAAATTTTGTTAGAAATGCTGATTACGATAACGGTGCTTACACTTATCAAGCATTAGGCTCGGTTGCTATTTGTGACGTTGTGGAAGGTGGCGAAACGCTTTTAGATTGTTGCTCTGCACCAGGTGGAAAAAGTATAAGACTATCGCACAAGTTTGACAAGGTTTATTCTTGGGATATTCACGAGCATAGGGTTAGTTTAATAGAAGATTATAAAAAAAGAATGAATTGCACTAACGTTATAACAGATGTTAAAGATGCAAAGGTTTTTGATGAGAAATATAAAGATTATTTTTCTGCCGTTTTATGTGATGCCCCTTGCAGTGGCATAGGCGTGGTTAGGGATAACCCCGACATTATGCTTAATAGGTGCGAAGATGATATAATTTCACTAAATAAAGAGCAATTAGCCATATTAAAAACGGTTAGTCGATATGTGAAGGTCGGTGGATATTTATACTATTCAACGTGTTCGATTTTCAACAGCGAAAATATAGAGATAATCAAGGCTTTTATGTCTGACATAACGGGCTTTGAAATATGCGAAATCAATAGTAAATTACAGCACGAAACCCTTTTAGGCACAAATTTATTTTTACCAGATGTTTCAGGTGGTTTAGGGTTTTACGTTGCTAAATTAAAGAGAGTTAAATAGTTTTGAAAGAGTGTTTATTGAACTCAAATTATCTTGAGTTAGAAAACTTAATAACTTCGCTTGGCGAAAAAAAGTTTAGGGCAGGTCAAATTTTTAGGTCATTGCATTTAGGGCTTGATTTTAGTGAAATGACTGATATTTCTAAACAGTTCAGAGAGCGTCTGGAAAGCCAATTTGATGCACAACCTGTTAAAATTTTAAAGCATTTAGAGTCTGTTGACGGGACAATGAAGTTTTTATTTGCGTTAAGAGACAATAACGTGATTGAAGGCGTTTTAATGAAATATAATCACGGCTATTCGCTTTGCATTTCCACGCAAGTTGGTTGCAGAATGCACTGTGCTTTTTGTGCATCAGGCTTACACGGTTTAGTTAGGAATCTTGAGCCGGGCGAAATTCTAGGCGAAGTGATTGCCGTTAATAGATTTTTGGGCGGTGGAATAGGCGAAAAACGAAAGGTTATAAATATCGTTTTAATGGGCAGTGGCGAACCACTTGATAATTATGATAACACCATAAAATTTATTAGGCTTATTTCCGAGAAAAACGGAATTAACATTAGCCAAAGAAATATAAGTTTATCGACATCTGGGATTGTTCCAAAAATGTTTGAACTTGCAAATGAAAACTTGTCGATAAATTTAACCGTTTCTTTGCACTCGCCCTTTGATGAAGAAAGGCAAAAAATAATGCCCGTTGCAAAAACTTATAAAATCAACCAAATTTTAGATGCTTGTGCAAATTATTTTGAAAAAACGGGCAGAAGATACATATTTGAATATGTTTTAATTAAGGGTGAAAACGATACGCAAAGGCACGCTCAAGCACTTATTAATTTGCTAGGTGGCAGACCTTGTCATATTAATTTAATAAGGCTTAACGAAGTTAAAGAAAACGACCTTAAATGTGGAACGGATAAGGACGCTTATAGGTTTTTGGGCGTTTTAGAAAAAGCAGGCTTATCGGCGACTGTTAGAAGAAAAATGGGCGAAGATATTGATGGGGCTTGCGGTCAATTAAGGCAAAGATATTTAGAAGAAAATGAATAGAGAATTAGGGCAAGTTTACAAAGTTCATACAAATAAATATTTTGTTAAAATCAACGATAAATTGGTTCAATGCGATGCGAGGGGGCTTTTAAAAATTAAGGGCGAAGGCATTTTAGTTGGCGATTTTGTTGAGGTGGAAAAAACGACGATAGTTAAGGTTTTAGATAGGAAAAATCGTTTTATAAGACCTAGCGTTTCTAACGTTGACTGCGTTGTTGCAGTTATTTCGCCAGAACCAAGGCCGGACTATTTTTTGCTTGATAAACTTTTGGTCAATGCAGATAAAGAAAACGTTGAATCTATAATAGTTGTTAACAAAAGTGATATTGACGCTGTGCTTTTTGAAGAAATAAGGGCTGAATATTTAAACACAAACGTAAAAATGTTTTCAGTTTCTTCAAAAAGTGGTCAAGGCATTGACGAATTAAAACAATTTTTAGTTGGCAAATTATCTGTTTTTGCAGGGCAAAGTGCTGTTGGCAAAACATCGATAACAAACGCAATGTTTTCTTTGCAATTAAAGACTGGTGATTTAAGCCAAAAAATTGTTAGGGGTAAGCACACCACAACACGCTCTGAAATATTCGAGTGTGAAAATATAAAAATTATCGATTCACCGGGTTTTGCTGTGATTGATGCGGACGTTGAACTTAACGATTTGAAAATTTTTTACCCTGAATATTTGGAAGTTTCTGGGGAATGTAAGTTCCGTGGCTGTTCACACGTAAGCGAGCCAAACTGTAAGGTTAAAGAATTGGTTGAAAATGGTATCTTATCAAAAAAACGCTATGAAAGATACGTTCAAATATATAAAGAAATACAAAGTAGGAGAATAAATTATGAAAAAGATTAAAATTGCACCATCGTTTTTATCGGCTGACTTTTCAAAAGCAGGCGTTGAAATGGAACAAATTACATTAAACGGAGCAGATTTTGTGCACCTTGACGTTATGGACGGAAGTTTTGTTAAAAACATTTCGTTTGGCCCAAAGTTCATTAAAGAAATAAGACCATATAGCAAGGCTATTTTTGACGTGCACCTTATGATTGTAAACCCTTGGAATTATATTAAACAATTTGCTGACGCAGGTGCTGATATTATAACCGTTCACTATGAAGCATGTGGCGATAAACTTGCTGAAACCTTAAAGGCAATTAAAGATTTGGGCGTTAAGTGTGGTGTTGTTATTAATCCAGACACGCCTGTTGAAAAGATTGCAGACGTTGTTGAACTTTGCGATATGATTTTACTTATGAGCGTTTACCCAGGTTTTGGAGGTCAAAAGTTTATCCCAGACGTATTGCCTAAAATTGAACAAGCAAGAAAACTTATCGAAAAGTCAGGCAAAGATATTGACCTTGAAATTGATGGTGGTATTACAAAAGAAAACGTTAAACTTGTTAAAGATGCAGGTGCAAACGTTATCGTTGCTGGTAGCACTGTGTTTAACGAAAAAGATAGGGCAAAGATTATTAAAGATTTAAGAGAAATTTAATTATTTTAACACAAAACTAAACACCTCGCATATACTAATATGAGAGGTGTTTTATTATGAGAATTTGTTGTGTTAAACCACCAAGGATGATAAGGGGAATTTTAAGAATTTTATTCGGCAAAAAGTGTAAAGAATAAAATAAAGCCACCAAAATTGGTGGCTTTTTCATTTAAGTTTAATTATACTAAATCTACAACTGTTTCGTAAATTTTTCCTTCGTTATCAAGCATATCGCTCATTTTTTCAAGGGTAGAAGGCACGTTGTCATAAGTTGAAGTATCAAGTTTTAGGTGGGACAAGTTGATTGCTTTGTTAGCAATAATATTAATGCTTGTGGCAGTGTTGCCAAATCCACCGTTTATGCATTGAATATTCAACTGTTTTTTAATTGCTTGTGAGAAGTAAACAGGGGTATTCTTAAAAGAAGAACCCGTAAATGCAACGCTTGCGTTATATGAAGCAAGAGCAAACGCTTTTGTTATTGGAATGTTGCAATCTGAAATATAAACAACGCTTTTTGTAAGTCTTCCGCTTGTGATTGACATAACTTCTTTGTTCCAATTATCGTCTTGATTTAACACGTAATAAATACCTGAATTTTTTGCAATTTGGTAATCTTCATCATTTGTTGTTAGAACGATAGGAACTGCTTGATAATAGATTAAAAGTTGAGCCAAAATGTTGCCGAAGTTGTTTGCACCAACAATAGACACGTAATCGCCCTTTTGAATGCCTAACTTATCAATAACGGCGATGGCGAGAGAGATATGCTCAATAAAAAGTGCTTCTAAATCAGGCACACTTTCAGGCAAAACAAAAAGCCTGTCAGAAGAAACGGCGGTAAAATCACTTAAAAAGCCGTTATAATCTTCACCAGCAATTTGGAAGTTTAAGCATTTATTGGTGTTGCCACTTTTACAGTTATAACATTCGTTGCATTGTTTATAAGGTTCAACGTAAACGTGTTGGCCTTTTTCCAAGCCAAAAAGGTTGGTTTCGGTTTCAGAAACAATGCCAATTCCCGCTTTGCCAAGAATAACGTCGTTATAATCAGATTCACCTTTAAAAGTAAGGACGTCAGACAAGGAAATTAACGCTTTGGTAATTTTAACTTTAGAAAGCGTGCTTGATTCTGGCGATTCAATTATTTCGTGCTCTTCAATTTGAGAAGGTGCAACAATCTTCCAACCTTTCATTTGGACTCCTTGAAACAAAAATTTAATTCATTATATTACAAAAAAGAAAAAAATGCAACTAAAATAAGGGCACAAGTTGTTTATTAAAAGTTTTTGGTTTTTTTTACAAATTTAGCGAAATATGTTTGACTATATTTGCAAAATATAATATAATAACACAGTAAATCAGTAAAAAGAGGTGCGCTATGAAAGAATCTATTCATCCAGATTATCACGAAGTTACAGTAGTATGTGCTTGTGGTGAAACTTTTAAAACAGGTTCAACTAAAAAAGGCGATGTAATTAAAGTTGATATTTGCAGTAAATGTCATCCTTTCTTTACGGGAAAACAAAAGTTGGTTGATACCGGTGGCCGTGTTGATAAATTCAACAAGAGATATGGCAAAGCAAAATAGTTCGCTATATTGCAAGGCTTTAAGAGTGTCTAACTTCTTAAAGCCTTTTTTATAATCAAAAGTTGGAGTTTGGGCGGGTTAGTCTTAATGTCAAAATCAAAGAACAATCAAAATGAAAAACAAGTTTCTATCGGTGGACAAGCGGTTATAGAAGGCGTTATGATGCGTGGAAAAACCGCTATGGCAACAGCCGTTCGTGATGAGGACGGTGTTATTCGTTTAGAAACCAAGCGTGTAAAGGCTCAAGATAAAAAGAACCTGTTTTTTAGGTTGCCTATTATTCGTGGTGTTGTTTCGTTTATCAGTTCGCTTGTTGTGGGCACAAAAGTTTTAATGCGTTCTGCCGAAGTTTTTGGTGAAGAAGAGCCGACAAAGTTTGAAAAGTTTTTAGCAAGTAAATTAAAAATCAACGTAATGAGCGTTATTTCAACAATTTCGCTTGTGCTTGGTTTTGCCCTTGCAATTTTGCTTTTTATGTTTTTGCCACAGTTAATTAGAACGGGGTTAGAAAGCCTTTTTTCTGTTAAGTTTGGCGTTTGGGCAAAAAGTTTTATTGAAGGTGGGCTTAAACTTTTAATTTTTGTTGGATACGTTTATCTTTCTTCGCTGATTAAGGATATAAGAAGAACGTTTATGTATCACGGGGCAGAGCATAAGACTATTTCTTGCTTTGAAAGTGGCAAAGAATTGACTGTTGAAAATGCAAAACAATGCTCTAAAATTCACGATAGATGCGGAACGACTTTTATGGTTTTCGTTATGGTAATAAGCATTATTACTTTTGCCGTCGCTGAAAGCATAATTGGTCAAAACGTTGAAAAATTATTAAGAATTTTATTGAAAATTGCATTGTTGCCAATTGTTGCAGGTTTATCGTATGAATTGCTTAAACTTCTTGCAAAAACCAAGTCAAAACTCGTTTTGCCGTTAAAAGTGCCGGGAATGTTGTTGCAAAAGATTACAACCCGTGAACCAACTGACGATATGATTGAAGTTGCAATAAAAGCGTTTATGACTGTTTATGAAATGGATAATAACCCAAACATATTAGAACAAGAGTTTATAATTCCAAAAAAACGTAAAGAAATACTACAAAGCGTTATAAAAACGCTAAACGAAAACGGAATTGATGAACAAGCCGAAGCAGAGTGGATAATATCATTATGTTTAGATATTAAGCGTGATGAAATTGACACAGATGATATGGTTTCGCCAAAATTTATTGAAAAAATAAACGGGGTGGTGAATGAGCGTATTACGGGCAGGCCACTTTGGTATTGCATTGGCGACGTGGATTTTTTTGGATATATTATTAAAGTTGATGAAAGGGTGCTTATTCCAAGACCGGAAACAGAGTTGCTTGTTGAACAAGCGAAAAAGTGCGTTGATAAGGATAGCAACGTTCTAGATTTATGCACGGGCAGTGGTGCGATTGCTATTGCTATTAATAAAGAAACAAATGCAAACGTTATTGCTGTTGATATAAGCATAGATGCGTTAAATCTTGCAAAAGAAAATGCAAAAAATAACAACGCAAACGTTGAGTTTGTTAAAAGCGATATGTTTAGTCAATTAGAAGATAAGAAATTTGACCTTATTGTTTCTAATCCGCCATATATAAAAAGTCAGGATATATTGACTTTGCAAAGCGAAGTTAGAGATTTTGAGCCAAATTTGGCACTTGACGGTGGCGAGGACGGTTTAGATTTTTACCGTGAAATTGCAAAAAATTCAAAAAATCATTTGAAAGAAAATGGAATTTTGCTTTTGGAATGTGGTGTTGGGCAAGCACAAGATATTAAGGATTTGCTTATCGGCTTTACAAAAGTTGAAATAATAAAAGATTATAACGAAATTGAAAGAATAGTTAAGGCGGTGCTTTAATGTTTAAAAAACTTGACAAAATGTTAGATAGGTATGAAAAGTTAAACGAGTTAGTTAGTGATAGCGAAGTTATTGCTAAAATTAACGAGTGGCGTGCATATACAAAAGAGCTTTCTGACATGACCGAAACGGTAGAAAAATATTTAGAATATAAAAAAGTGGTTAAAGAACAAGACGAATTAAAAGAAATGATGCCACTTGAAACTGATGCTGAAATGAAAGCACTTATGCAAGAAGAATTCCAAGCTTGTAAAGAAAAGATTGCACAAATTTCAGACGAGTTAAAGATTTTGTTGTTGCCAAAAGACCCAAATGATGACAAAAACGTTATTATGGAAATTCGTGGCGGTGCTGGTGGTGACGAAGCAAACTTATTCGCTTACGAATTAT
>JAEIGA010004495.1_pt1 | contig 21586 bp, 34 predicted proteins | sample 9270691 | NCBI WGS metagenome assembly JAEIGA01 (sample SAMN17057246, study PRJNA624740) | gut metagenome | biome: biome; isolation source: fecal sample | host: Bos grunniens | place: China: Xizang | collected 2019 | reverse complement strand
GCTACAAAAAACCGGGAATAGCGCGGGTGAGGGGTGTTTTAACCGGAGTTTGTGCAATTTATACAAATTTAACGCGAATTCGCCGAAACCGGCGGGAAAGGAGGTCGCAAGTGGCGAGGAAGAAGAAGGAAACGCGGATAAATGACGAACTGAAAAGGCTGGATGAGCTGTTTTGCCGCCTCCCGGCCAACAAATACGCCCTTGTCCTCCCGCTGCTGGAAAACGCGGCCTTCATGAAGGTCGAACTGGAGGACCTGCGGACGGTGATCGCGGCCAGCGGCGCCACCGAGACCTACCAAAACGGAGCCAACCAGAAAGGGCAGAAGGCCAGCGCGGAGCTGCAAGCCTATACCGCCCTTATCAAGCAATACAACACCATTTCCGAGCGGCTGGAAAAGATGCTGCCTGCGGAGATCGCAAAATCCAAGCTCCAGGAGCTGCTGGCGGGATGAACTGGATTTTTCGATATTACCAGCACATCAACGACGGGACTATCACCGCCGGGAAATGGATCCACCTGCTTTATGCCAGAATCATCCGAGACCTGGAGGAGCGGGCCTATTACTTTGACGCGAAAAAGGCGGACCGGGCGATCCGCTTCATGGAAACCTTCCTCCACCACTCCAAGGGGAAACTAGCGCCCGGCCTGGTGAAGCTGGAGGAATGGCAAAAGGCGCAGATCAGCTGCATTTTCGGCCTGGTGAACGAAAAGGGCCAGCGGCAATTTCAGGAAGTCTTTGCCGTAGAGGGCCGGAAGTGCGGGAAAAGCCTGCTGGCCTCCGGCGTCGCTGAAAATATGGCCTTTGCCCAGGGAGAATACGGCGCGGACGTCTATTTCATTGCCACGAAGCTGGACCAGGCGGATCTCTCATACAGCGCAATGGCGCAGAGCATAGAGAACGAGCCGGAGCTGAAGGGTCTGATAAAAAAGCGCCGGACGGATATATACATCCCGACCACAAACACGACAATCAAGAGGCTGCCCTTTTCTCAAAAGAAAAGCGACGGCCTCAATCCATATCTGACCGTCTGTGATGAGCTGGCGGCCTGGGTGGGAGATGCAGGCCTGAAGCAGTATGAGGTCATGCGATCAGCCCTGGGGGCGAGGGAGGAGCCGCTGATCCTCTCCATCACGTCCGCGAACTACATCAACGACGGAATTTACGATGAACTGATGAAACGGTCCACGGCGTGGCTGCTGGGAACCAGCAACGAGAAGCGACTGCTGCCGTTTCTCTACATGATCGACGACCTCCAGAAATGGAACGACCTGAGCGAGCTGCAAAAAAGCCTCCCGAATTTGGGCGTCAGCGTCGGGGTTGATTTTCTGCTGGAGCAGATCGCCATTGCGGAAAGCTCCCGCAGCGCGAAGGTGGAATTTCTCACAAAGTTTTGCTGCATCAAGCAGAACAGCTCCCAGGCATGGCTTGACTATGAAACCGTGGACAAGGCGAGCGGGGAGCCGGTCCGCCTGGAAGATTTCCAAAACTGTTACTGCGTGGGCGGGATCGACCTCAGCAAGACCACCGACCTGACCAGCTGCTGCGTGGTAATCGAGCGGGAGGGCGTCCTCTATGTGTTCAGCCGGTTTTTCATGCCGCAGAACCGGATCGAAAAGCTGACGGCGGAGGACGGTGTCCCATACGAAGCCTACGTCAAGCGGGGAGAGCTGATCCTGAGCGGGGAAAACCATGTGGATTATCACGACGTTTTCAATTTCTTCCGCCGCCTGGTGGAGGAATACAAGATACTCCCCCTGAAGGTGGGGTATGACCGATACAGCGCGCAGTATCTGGTCCAGGACATGAAAGCATACGGCTTTCATATGGACGACGTTTACCAGGGCTTCAACCTGACGCCGGTGATCTCCGAGGCGGAGGGGCTGCTGCTGGACGGAAAGGCCAACATTGGGGACAACCAACTTTTGAAGGCCCATATGCTGAACTCCGCCCTGAAGGCGGACGTGGAGGCACAGAAGACGCGGCTGGTGAAGGTGGCGCCCAGGGCAAGGATCGACGGAATGGCGGCGCTGCTGGACGCCATGACCGTGCGGCAAAAGTGGTATGGCGAGATCAGGGATCAGCTGAGAAATGAGGGATGATAACCATGGGGCTTTTTGACATTCTTTTCGGGCGGAGACCGAAACCGAGAGGGGACGACAACGGCGCGATCCGCATGCTGACGGGCTACGCGCCCAGCTTCCACCGTTTCGGCGGGGACATCTACGAGAGCGAGCTTGTCCGGGCCGCCATCGGCGCTATCGCCGTGAACGTCAGCAAGCTGGAGGTGACGACCCAGGGCAGCGCGAAGCCCGCCTTGCAGCGGAAGCTGGCCCACGGCCCGAACCAGATCATGAGCTGGTCGCAGTTCCTTTACCGCCTGGCGACGATCCTCTACGTCCACAACACCGCCTTTATCGTGCCGGTCTTTGACGAATACGGCGCGATCTCAGGGGTATATCCTGCCCTGCCGGAGCAGGCGGAGCTGGTGACCTTCGGCAAGGACGAAACGCTTTACCTGCGCTATCGTTTCGGCTGGGGTGAGACGGCTGCCATCGAGCTGGATTCCTGCGGGGTCCTGACCCGCTTCCAGTATCGCAACGACATCTTCGGCGAATCCAACCGGGCGCTGCTGCCCACCATGGACCTGATCGAGATCCAGGACCAGGGCATCAAGGAGGGCGTGACCAGCGCGGCCACCTACCGCTTCATGGCGAGCCTGACGAACTTCTCCAAGGCGGAAGACCTGGCGAAGGAGCGGCAGCGATTCAGCGAGGAGAACTTCGGCAGGGACGCAAAGAGCGGCGGCCTGCTGCTTTTCCCCAACACCTACAAGGACGTGAAGCAGATCGAGACGAAGCCCTTTGTGGCCGACGCGGACACCATGAAGCAGGTCCGGGACAGCGTCTATGAATACTTCGGCGTCAACGAGGACGTGCTGACCAATCAGGCCTTCGGCGACAAGTGGGCCGCCTTCTACGAGGGAGTGGTGGAACCCTTCGCGATCCAGTTCAGCGAGGTCATGACCCGGATGCTGTTCACCTTCCGGGAGCAGACGGAGGGCAACGCCGTCATGGCGACGGCGAACCGGCTTCAGTACATGACCAACGCCGATAAGCTTAACGTCTCCGCCCAGATGATGGACCGGGGCATCATGAGCGTGAACGAAGTCCGGGAGATCTGGCAGCTGCCGCCGGTGGAGGGCGGCGACGTCAGGATCATGCGGGGAGAATACTACAACGCCGATGAGAAAGTGAGTGAAACCAATGACGAATAAAACCATTGAGGAGAAGCTGACCGAGGGGCGGCAGTACCGGGCCATCGTGGAAGTCCGCGCCCTGGGCGACGAAGCGGGCAGCAAGGTCGTGGAGGGCTACGCCACCACGTTCAATCAGCCTTATGAGCTGTGGCGGGACGGCCCGGATTACGTCTTCATGGAGCAGGTGGACCGCAATGCCTTCGACGATACCGAAATGAGCGACGTGATCATGCAGTACGACCACGAGGGCCGGGTATTCGCCCGGACCGGGAACGGCACCCTGGAGTTGGAGGCGGACGACCACGGTCTGCACATCCGGGCTGACCTGGGCGGCACGGAGATCGGACGGCAGCTCTACGAGGAGATCAAGGGCGGATACACCGACAAGATGAGCTTCGGCTTTACCGTGGACAAGGATGAGCGCCAGATCCAGGAAGACAACGAGAGCGGGACCGTGACGGTCCTGCGCACTATCACCCGCATCGGCAAGCTGTACGACGTGAGCGCCGTCAGCCTGCCTGCGAATAACGCGACTGAGATTTCGGCCCGCAGCTGGTGCGACGGAGTGATCGCGCAGCTGACGGAGGAGCGCCGGAAGGCCGAGGAACGGGAGCGGCAAATCAAGAAGATAAAGATTCTTATGGAGGTTTGAAAATGGAAATCAAGAACATGACCGTGGAGCAGATCGAAGCCCGGAAGGCCGAGATCGTCGTGGAGCTGGACAAGCCCGAATCCGACCTGGACGCGCTCCAGGAGGAGGTCCGCCAGCTGAACGCTGAGCTGGAGGCCCGCAAGGCCGCCGAGGCCAAGAGGGCAGAGATCCGCAAGAGCGTGGCCGCAGGCGCCGGGAAGACCGTCGACAAGGCCGAGGAAAAGCCCGTCGAAGTGCGGGACAGCAAGGCGTATATCGACGCCTATGCCGAATACATCAAGACCGGCAATGACCGCGAGGCCCGCGCCCTGCTGACCGAGAACGTAAGCGGCACCCTGCCTGTGCCTTCCTTCATCGACGGCATCATCCGCACTGCATGGGAGAAGGACACCTTCCTGAGCCGGATCCGCCGGACTTACATCAAGGGCAACCTGCGCGTTCCCTTTGAACTCTCCGCCACCCAGGCGTGGGAGCATGTCGAAGGCACCACCGCCGTCACCGAGGAGACCCTGGTGCTTGGCATCGTCGAGCTGACCCCGAAGATGATCAAGAAGTGGATTGACCGCGAGGCTGCCTGACTCGCTTTTAGTGGTTCACTAAAAAACGCATTGAATTGCTGGAACACCCTTAGAGCTGAATCGACCACAACGCACGGATGAAACAAGCCGAAACGTGATGGTTTGAAAACAATTCAGATTGGGCAATCAGCAACCAAGCCCCGAACAGGGGAAGGCTCAACGACTATCCCGCAAGGGAGTAGGGGCAAGCGCCCCGAAGTGATGCGCTCCACCGAATGGTGGATGAAGATATAGTCTGCTCTTCCGTGAAAGCGGAAGTCCTAAAAAAGGAGGCGCGGATTAGCGAACCGCGTTCAACACAAGACACTATCTCCGACGAAGCAATGGCGATGGGCGGCGAGACCTTCCTGCGCTATATCTACAACGAGGTCACCTACCAGGTCTTCAAAGAGCTGAAGGCCAAGATGATCGCCGACGTCGTGAACAGCCCCGCCGCTTCCGACGCGGACGAAGTGGGCGTGCCCCAGGTCTCCCTGATCCCCAGCGTCAATACTTTCGCTGCGGCTTCCGCCTACCTCTCCGACGAAGCGGAAAACCTGTGCATCGTTCTGAACCGGCTGACCGAGGCCGCCTTCCTGGACGCCGTCACCGCCGGGAACTTCGCTCAGGACCCCTGGGCCGGGCTGCCCCGCGTTTACACCAGCGCCCTGCCTGCCTACAGCACCGCGTCCGCTGACGCCGTGTATGCCATCGTGGGCGACCTGAACGGCATCCAGGCGAACTTCCCCGAAGGCGACGACATCATCCTGAAGTTCGATGACCTGAGCCTGGCGGAGAAGGACCTGGTCAAGGTCGTGGGCCGCATCTACGCTGGCCACGACGTGACCGGCCCGGGCCGTCTTGTGAACGTCAAGAAGCCCAGCGCCGTTACCACCTGATGAAGATCCGGCTGCTGAGACCGGCCAGGATCAACCTGAGCGCCGGAGAGATCGTCGAGGTCTCTCCGGCCCAGGCCAACTTCCTGCTGAGCGTGGGGAGCGCCGAGATCTACAGGCCGGAGAAACAAGAGACGCCTGAGAAGGCCGTCAGGACAACGAGGAAGAAATAACTATGAAGCTGCTGATCGCCGTGCCGACGCTGGAAAACGTGCCCGTGGATTTCATGGAAAGCCTGATGAATCTGGCCTGCCATCTAAAGGACGAAGGCGTAAACTTCAAGCTGAAGATCGAGAGCGGGACGCTGGTCTACTTCGCCAGGGAGAATCTGGCGCGGTACGCCATCGCCAACCGCTTTTCTCACGTCCTGTGGCTGGACAGCGACATGGTATTCAACGAGCAGATCGTGGAGGACCTGCAATTCTGCGGCGGGGACATCGTCACCGGGATCGCGCACAGCAGAAGGCCGCCATTCAGTAGCTGCCTATTTACCCAGATTTATCCCGGCGTGGAGAAGTGGAAGGGCGAATACCCCAGGCAGGCCTTCAAGGTCGCCGCCTGCGGCATGGCCTGCTGCCTGATGAAGACCGAGGTGCTGGAGACCGTATACAACAAATGCGGCAACTGCTTCCAGCCCATGACGGACCCGATGGTCTACGGCGAGGACGTGGCTTTCTGCTACAAGGCGGGAAAGTGCGGCTTTGACATCTGGGCGGAGCCGACGGTGCGCGTGGGGCATATCGGGCGGAGGACCATATGGCCGGAGGACGAGGAATGACGAAGGTGCTGATAGCCGCCCCGCTGCGGCAGGATGTGCGGATCTTCCGCGAGTATCAAAAGGGCCTGGATGCGCTTAAAATACCCGAAGGCGTGACCGTTGACCGCTTTTTCGTTATCAACGACTGCCCTGACGTTATCAACGAGGTCAAAGGCGATTACATCGTTGAGAATACCGGGGACGTCTACGAGAAGACGCACAACAATCACCTGTGGACTTTGGAGAACCTGGGCAAGATGCACCGGCTGAGGAATCTTTGCTGCCAGCGGGCGCGGGAAGGCGGCTACGACTACCTGTTTTTCGTGGACACCGACCTTGTCCTGCATCCTGACACGCTGACGGAGCTGCTGCTGACCGGCAAGGACATCGTCAGCGAGCTGTTCTGGACGAATTCCTGGTGCAACGCCTGGCAGTACGACCAGAGCAGCGGCATGGACCCCAAGTGGGTGCGGCCTGGGCTGTATCAGGTGGGCATGACCGGAGCCTGCATGCTGGTATCCCGCAAGGTGCTGGACGCCGGGGTGGACTACACGCCCATCCCGAATATCCGCAAGGCACTGTGGGGTGAGGACCGGCATTTCTGCATCCGGGCAGCCTGCAACGGCTTCACACTCTGGACGGACAGCCATTGCCCGCCGGAGCATCTTTACACCGAGAAAGCATACCAGAATTACATCGCAAGGAGGGCCGACGAAAATGCTGAATGAAGTCAAGCTGGCCCTTGGCAAAGTCAAGAACGATTACGACGCGGAGCTGGCCGGGCTGATCCAGGCCGCCGTGGGCGATCTGGGCATCGTGGACGTGACTGCGTCCGGGGTGGACCTGGTCGTCAACAGCGACGGGACCGTCACGGACAACAGCACCATCACCGACCCGCTGCTGATCCGGGCGATCATCACCTACGTCCGGCTGCACTTCAAGTCGCCGGACGACTATGACCGGCTGGAGCGGAGCTACAACGAGCAGAAGGCCCAGCTGATCACGGCCACCGGCTACGGCCTGCCGGGGGTGAGCTGATGGTCAGGGCGGACGTCATTGAACTGATCAGCGAAAGCCCGGAGGCCCACGGCATCTTCGACGCGCCTGCGGAGACCGCCCAGAAGACATTCTGCACGGTGCGCTCCGTGGGCATGCGGGAATACTACGAGGCAAAGGGAGCGGGACTGGAGCCGGAGATCGTCTTCAACCTGACGGACAGCGACGATTACGACGGCCAGAAGATCGTTATCTGGAACGGCGTCCGCTACCGAGTGGTTAGGACATGGCTGCAAGGCGACGGCATCGACCTGACCTGTGAGAAGGCCACCAACGACCGAAGGGCGGTGACGTCATGAACCAGATCCTGACCGAGCTTCAGAAGCTGGGCGCTTTCGCAGCCTGGGGCTGGAGCAGGCAGCCGGGCGGTGACTACGGCGTAATCTCCGAAGACGGACGGAACGCGCTGAAGGCCGGTGACAAGCTGGCGGAGAGCGTCCGGGAAGGGACTATCGACTGGTTCACGCGGGACCCGGCCAGCGCCGTGCCCGCCGGGGTCGAAGCAGCGCTGGACGACCTGGGCGCCGCCTGGTATTTGAACAGCGTCCAGTATGAGAGCGACACCGGCCTGATCCATCACGAATGGGTGTGGCAGTATGGCTAAGTTCATAGTGCCCGAAGGGCTTTACCAGTACGAGAAGCTGCTGGCGGAGCTGGGCCAGGACGTGGACAAAATGGCGAAATACGCCATATACCCAGCCGCCGGGCGGATGCTGGAGGAACTGAAGGCCGCGACGCCAAAGGACACCGGCGACCTGCGGGACAGCGAGATCCTAACCAAATTCGTCACCGAGGAGGGCCAGGTCTATACGACCATTGTCTTTGACGGCTACGACCGAGACAGGGTCCCCAACAGCCTGAAGGCCCGCGCAATCGAGAGCGGGACCAGCAGGATGCGGAAACGTCCCTTTATCCGCCCGACGGTCAATCGGATGAAGCAGCAACTGATCGAAACGATCAACAACGGAGTAAACGAATACATCGAAAATCTCATGGGAGGGAAATAACCTATGGCTAGAATCGGCCTGAGCAAGCCCTATATCGCGACCTACGTCAACAACAACGGGACCGTGACCTATTCCGCCCGCGCCATGCTTGGCAAATACACCGAGATCGACATGAGCCTGGACAGTGCGGACGAGAATATCCTCTACGCGGACAACGGCCCTGCGGAAACTGATTCCCAGTTTTCCGGCGGTACCGTCACCGTCACCACGGACGACCTGCGGGCGGACGTATTCAAGACCGTCTTCGGCCTGGTGGAGGAAGCTATCGCTACGACGATGGCCACCACGACCCCCACGCCCAAGTGGATGGTATTCAACGACAGCCAGGCGTCCCCGTATTTTGCTCTGGCAGGCGTTATCAAAAAGAAGGTGGACGGCGCGTATAAATGGCAGGCATTCGTCCTGGAGAAGGTCAAATTCCGCAATCCCGATCTCAGCGTGACCACGCAGGGCGACACCATCGAATGGCAGACCCCTGAGCTGGAGGCGATGATCCTGCGCAGCGACGCCAGCGGCCATCCCTGGTATCGTCTCAGCACCGAGCTGGACAGCGAGGAAGACGCCGCCGCCGCCATTGAAGACTATCTGACGGTCACGACTTAAGGAGGAAAACGCATGAAGGTCATAACCCGATACATCTGCGGTGAGGACCGCGTCCTGTGTTACTCGCTGCGGGTGACCAAGGCCGTGACCGAGCGTTATGGGACCGGCGGCATCCGTGAAAAGCTGAAGGAAAGCTCTACGAGCGAGACCCTGGACGCTGTGATCTGGATGCTGACCCTGATGATGGAAGCGGGCAAGAAGTACGCCGACAAGAACGGCATCCCTTGCCCGCCTTCTCTCAGCGAGGACGATATGCTCGATAACTACGGCCTGGACGACCTGACGGAGCTTTATGGCATGTTCTCCGACGCCATGAGCGCCGGAGCGCAGCAGTCCGTGGAGGCTGAGGCAAAAAACGAAGAAGCCGGGCAGAAGGAAGCGTCGCCCCTGCCTGGCTGATCTGGTACGGCCTGCACCTGGGCCTGACCCTGGAGGAGACGCTTGACCTCCCCGTCGGCGACGTGCTGGAGCTGATCGCCGTGGACCAGATCCATAGCGGTTTGGCGAAAGAGAAGAAGGAAGAAGACTTTTGGGACCTGCTGAAAAGGAAGTGATTTGATTGGCAGTAGATATCGGGCCGAAGATCGGTATATCCGGGGAGAGTGAATTCCGGAAGCAGATCAAACAGGTCAACGAAGAGATCAAGACCCTGGGGTCCGAGATGAAGGTCACGGAGGCGGCTTTCGCCGGTCAGGAGAAAAGCACCGAAGCCCTGACGGCGAAAAGCAAGGTACTCCGGGAAGAGATCACCAAGCAGCAGGAAAAGATCGACCTGCTGACCAAGGGCCTGAAGGAATCCGCTGAGAAATACGGCGAGAACGACGAAAAGACCCTGAAATGGCAGCAGGCCGTCAACAACGCCACCACGCAGCTCTACAAGATGGAGGACGAACTGGAGGCCACCACCAAGGAGCTGAACAATGAGGGCGAGAGCGCCGACAAGGCGGGCAGGGAGACCAAGGAGGCCGGGCAGGAAGCAAAGGATTCCGGCGACGGCTGGAAGGCCCTGGGCGACACCGTGGCCGCCGTGAGCGCCGCTATGGCTGCCGCCGCTGCTGCTGCCGCCGCTGCCATCGCCGGGGCCGCCAAGGCCCTGACGGACTTCGCCGTGGGCGGCGCGGAATACGCCGACAACCTGCTCACCATGGCAAGCACCACCGGCCTGTCCACGGAAAAGCTCCAGGAGCTGCAATACGCTGCAGACCTGGTGGACGTGAGCGTGGACACCATCACCGGGTCCATGAAGAAGAACCTGAGCGCCATGACCAAGGTGCGGGACGGCAACAGCAAGGTGGCCGAGACCTACAAGCGCCTGGGCGTGGAGGTTCTGGACGCCAACGGCAACCTGCGGGACGACGAGACCGTCTACTGGGAGCTGATCAACGCCCTGGGCCAGGTGGAGGATGAAACCGAGCGGGACATCCTGGCCATGGACCTGCTGGGCAAAAGCGCCACGGACCTGAATCCTCTGATCGAGGCGGGGGCGGACACCATGAAGGCGCTCAGCGTCCAGGCGCATAACGCCGGATACGTTCTCAGCGACGAGACCCTGGACGCCTTCGGAGAATTCGACGACCAGCTGCGGAAGCTGGACAAGGGAGCGGAAGCCGCCAAGAACGCCATGGGCACGATCCTGCTGCCGGTGCTGACCGACCTGGCCGGTGACGGCGTGGATCTGCTGGGGCAGTTCACAAACGGCATCCTGGACGCCAACGGAGATATCTCCAAGATGGGGGAAGTGATCGACGAAGTCCTTCCCCAGGTGTTGGACAGGATCATGGAATACCTGCCGGAGATCCTGGACCTGGCCATCTCCATAATTACGAGTATTGCCGATTCTCTGATCGAGAATATCGACGTCATAATCGACGCTGCGACGGAGATCGTCTTCTCGCTGTTCGACGGCATCATGGCAAACCTGCCGACCATCATCGACGCCGCCGTGCAGCTCATTATCACGCTGGCGCAGGGGATCATAGACAACCTGCCGACCATCATTGAAGGCGGCATCGGCCTGATCCTGGCCGTCGTCAAGGGTATCACCGAGGCGCTGCCGGAGCTGATCCCGGCGACCGTGGACGCGGTGCTGACCATCGTGGACACGCTGATCGACAACCTTGACCTGCTGATCGACGCGGCGGTGGAGCTTATCATTGCCTTGGCAGGCGGCCTGATCGAGGCCCTGCCCCGACTGCTGGAGAAAGCGCCGGAGATTCTGGAAAAGCTGGTAAAGGAAATTATCGACAACGCCCCAAAGCTGCTGGAGGCAGCGCTTCAGCTGATCCTGAAGCTGGCCGAGGGCCTGGCGTCCTTCTTCTTCAAGATCACGGAGAAGGGCCGGGAGGTCGTGGACGAATTCAAAAACGGCTTCAAGGAGAAGGTCGACAACGCCTCCCAGTGGGGCAAGGATCTCATTCAGAATTTCGTGGACGGCATGAAGGCCAGGTGGGAAAACCTGAAATCCAGCGTCAGCGGGATCGCCCAGACAGTCAAGGACTTCCTGGGCTTCTCCGAGCCGAAGACCGGACCGCTGAGCAACTTCCACACCTTCGCCCCCGATATGATCGACCTGTTTATCCAGGGGCTGAAACAGGGCCAGGCGCGGCTGGACGCGCAGCTGGAGAAGACCTTCGACCCGTCCGGGCTGACCGCAGGCGTGGCGGACGTCACGGTAGGCAACGCGAGCATGCTTGGCGTGACCATTCCCCTGAATATCGACGGGCAGAAGCTGACACAGGTGGTGGCTCAGATCATGTGGCAGCAGAACGCGGCCAGCGTGAGGAACTACGGGAGGGCCTGATATGGCGATCATCTTCTATAACGCCGCCGCCACGGTCCGCAAGGCAGAGCTGGAAATGGCGGTCTCCACCAGGCTGCACCAGAGCTTGAACGGGGAATGCACCCTTGACGTGACCATGCCGGGGAAAAGGCTTCAGGGCATCGAGCTGGGGGACCACGTCCGATGCGGCATGTTGTATTTTACCGTGAACAGGATCCAGAGGTCGTCCCAGACGGCGGGGGCCATGTTCTCCGTAAGCTGCGAGCATATATCGTATCTGCTGGCGGACATGGACATGCCGGAAGGCACTTATTCAGGCTCCGTTTCGTCCGTCCTGGCGACGATCGTGCAGAATACGCCACTGAGCGTCGGTTATGTGGGAGTATCCGGGAATTACGAGATCATCGTAAAATCCGGGACAAACCGGCGGGAAGTCCTCCAACAGTGGGCCTCCATCACCGGCGCGGAAATCGACTACACCTATTACCAGGTCAACTTCCGCGCCCACGTCGGCAGCAGTACGACGGTGGAGCTGTCCGAGGTGGAGAACGTAAAGAGCCTGACGGTCAGGCTGGACCGGCAGAGCGACACCGAATCTTACAGTATAGAACTGTCCAGACTGAAGACGCTGAACCTTGGGGACGACGTGCATATCGAGTATGAGACCCTGGAAGTGGATGTGAACACCCGGATCCTGACGCTGGATTACGATATTTTCCACCCCATGGAGGTTTCTATCCAGTGCGGGGATTATATTCCGACCTTCTACAACGCCTTGCAGGATGAGCTTGACGATCTGGAGGAGGTTGTGGAGGAGGTTGTCGAGGAGGCAATTGAAACCCTGCCTGAGCAGATAGACGAAAGGCTGGAGATTGCCCTTGTCCGGGCAAAAAAGATGGATTTCGCCGATTGGGACAACGGAAGCTTTTACGAAATCCTGGATAACGACGTAACAGTATATTACGACGTGGAATTTGACCTGTCGGGTCGACCAATCCTGATAACCGACGGGGATCATGAATGCACAATAGTGTGGTGACCGTATGCCGTATGACAAAGAAAGCTTTCTGGCCGGAGTAGCTGCCGGACGCAATATGAGGAGCTGGCCAGCATTTGAAGGTGAAGCCCCGATAGAAGGATTTTCAATAATCGCCCGCGCAACTATTTATTTCACGCTCTATGATGCTGAAGGGACGGTAATAGATTGGGGCGACGGCACAACACAGACGATTGGGCCAGAGGGTTCCCCGTCTGTGCGCGTGGGGAAAACTTGGACTGCTGATATATATACTCCGCATACAGTAACGATCACGCCGACATTTTCCAAAATAGACCTAAGTAGTGCGCCGGGACTGCTTGCAATATTGACGCCGTTCCCGTCAACTATGAGTTGGATTACAGATTGTGAAGACATACTTGGGGGATGCGGTTTGTTGGAATATGTTCATCCAGCCCTTTTTTCCAATATGCCAAACGTGACGTCGTTTGCCAAAGCTTTTAATAATACGACAAGCCTTGTTACAGTTCCTGAAACGCTGTTTCAGTATACCCCGTTAGTCACCACTTTTGAGCAATGCTTCTTTCGGAGCGCGATCGAGCAACCACCAAACAACTTGTTTAGTGGAAATCCGCTGGCAACGAACTTTCAGGAATGCTTCAGGAGATCATCAGTTAAATCACTTCCCGGTGGATTATTCAGTCGAAATGTAAATGCTACCAATTTTTACGAATGCTTCTACGAATGTACAGAACTGGAAACTATTGGCAACGGGCTGTTTTATTATAACTTGAATGCCCTTGAATTTTTCATGTGCTTTTCTGGCTGCACTGCTTTAACCAATGTCGGAACCAATATGTTCCAAGGATCTCAGGAAAGTGTGCGCTTTAGAGCTTTTATGATGGGATGCAGCAGCATCACATCTGCGGTGCCAGCATTGTGGAACCTATTTCCAAATGCGCAATCGACAGCACTTGCGTTTCAAGGCTGTACCAATGCCGCGAACTATAATCAGATCCCGAACGACTGGAAGTGATGGGCCATGCCTTTTGATTACGAATCCTTCCTTGTGGGGGTGCAGGTAGGCCGCAGGATAAAGGTAGCCGATGCACAGAGAAAAATCCCGCCGATTCCCGGAGGCGCACGGTTCCTCTCAGAGAGCGGGACCCCGATCATAACGGAATCCGGTCTAAACGTGATTACAGAGGAGGTGGAGCCGGATGGACAATGAGGAAGTCAGCGGAGTAAAGATAAGCGAATTCCCGACGGCAGCGACCATAAGTCAGAATGACACGCTGACCGGTCTGAGCGGCGGCAGCAACGCCAAGTTTACCTTCGCTGCAATCTTATCGTGGATGCAACAATACTTCCCCAGCGGCGGCGGCCCGGATCCTGCGACGGCAACGCCGGTCATGGACGGCGTGGGAGCCGTCGGCAGCAGCACTAAATATGCGCGTGAAGACCACCAGCATCCTGCGGACAGCAATAAGCAGGACAAATTCGTCATTATCGGCCTTCTCAAAGGCGAAGGGGCCGGAGGCATTACGGCGGCTGTTCCGGGGACGGATTACCAGGAACCACTGACGGCGGGGACGGACTACCAGACGCCGCTTGTGGCCGGGACCGACTACGCCACGCCTGCCATGATCCCTGACCCGCCAAAAGCGGGAAGTATAAGCCTGTCCGGGACCTGGAGCGGGTCCGGGCCGTACACCCAGACGGTGACGGTCACCGGGGCGACGGTCACGGCCAGCAGCAAGGTAGATATCCAGCTCACGGCGGCCCAGATCGCCACGCTCATCACCGCAGGGGTGACGGCTATGGTGATCGAGAACAATAACGGCACCCTGACCGCCTACGCCGTGGGCGCGGCACCCAGCGCCATGACCGTGCAGGTGACGGTGACGGAGGTCAGCACATGAGCATTATCGGCAATCCCGTCATCCTGGGCGGCGGGAAGAACAACTTCAAGCTGCTGGGAGAGCTGGCGGTGGGGAGCATCAGCACCAGCTCCACCACGGCGACGGACACGGGCAAGAGCATCACGGTCAAGGGCATATACGACTATGACCTTCTGGTATGCGAATGTTCCGTCGATACGAAAACCAACAACAGACACGTCGGGACAACTCGCCTGTGCTGGCTGACCGCATCGAGCGATATCGCAACGAAGAACGGGGCGACCTTCGCCACCGCAACGTGGAATGCCAGACTGTCCTCCAGCGGCGCGGCGACGACGAGAAGCAATACCACGGCCTACGGCGTATATGCCAACGGATGTACGGTCAGCGCGGGAAGCACCGGCGACAACGGGCAGGCGGTCATCACCATCTACCAGCGGTACAACAGCACCTATACCGGGACGATCAACGGAACGTATACCATGCGGGTCTACGGCGTGAAGATCTACGACCTGATCGGAGGTGGCGCGTGAGTTTATCGAAAGTAATTGAAATCGCCCGTGGGGAGCTGGGAACGACGGAGGAGCCTGTCAACCGGGTCAAATACAACGACGCCTACTACGGCAAGGCCGTATCCGGCAGCGCCTATCCCTGGTGCGTGGTATTTCTCTGGTGGGTGTTCCAGGAGGCGCAGGAACGGATGGCCTTTTTCGGCGGCGGGCGGACGGCAAGCTGTTCCATGCTGCTGCGGTGGTATCGGGAGCAGGGGTTGACCGTGCCTGTGAGCGAGGTGCAGGTGGGGGATATTGTCCTGCTGAACTTCAACGGCAAAGGCACGCCGGATCATTGTGGGATAGTAGTGGACTATTCGATAAGAGTAAACCCAAAGACTGGCGCTCCTGATTTCGTAGTTACCATCGAAGGGAACACCACGCCCGGACGGGAAGGTAGTCAAGACAATGGAGGAAGCGTGGCGCTGAAAAACAGAGACTTTTGGAACATCGTGGGTGTATGCCGTCCGCAGTATAAGGAGGAGGAACCCGAAGTCGTGGACGATATTTCCAATCATTGGGCGAAAGCCTCCATTGAATGGGCGAAGGAGCGGGGCCTGGTCAAGGGATATCCTGACGGCAGCTTCAAGCCCAATCAGGCCGTCACACGGGCGGAAATGTGCGTGATGCTTGAAAGATTCTTTGAATTATTATGGGAGGATGATATGAGATGACTGTGCCTGATACCCCGTACACCCGCGATGAAATGTATCTCAGCGCAATAGCAGACGGGGATTCCAGCGGGATTCCCGATAGGCCCTATACCAGAAAAGAGAAGTACCTGGACGCAATCGCAACGGGTGATTCCAGCGGCATCCCGGAAAACCCTTACACCCGCGAGGAAATGTACCTTGACGCTATCGCCCGTGGAGGCGGCGGTGGCGGGGGTGGCTCTACGCTTATCAACAAGAGCGTGGACGCAAACGGCACCTACAACGCCAGCGACGATAATGCGGACGGGTACAAGAAAGTGACCGTCAACGTGCCCAACAGCTACGCCGAAGGAGACGAGGGCAAGGTAGTATCCAACGGGGCGCTGGTATCCCAGACCGCCCATGCAGAGGTCAACCAGAACGGGACGATTGACACAACGCTGAATGATAGCGTGGTGGTGAACGTGCCGACTGGTGGGGGCGTGACACCAGCCCCGGTGAAGGACGTAAACTTCATCGACTATGACGGAACAATCGTCTATTCCTACACCGCGCAGGAGGCACAGGCGCTTGAATCTCTCCCGGCGAATCCCAGCCATGACGGCCTGACGGCTCAGGGGTGGAACTGGACGCTGGCGCAGATCAAGGCGCAGCTTACCAACGTGGGCAGCCCCGTATGGGTGGGGCAGATGTACATCACCCAGAGCGGCGATACAGAGATTGACCTCCGATTTGCTGATGCGGCGAGACTAAGCCCCATCCTGACAATTGCGGTGGATGGCGAGGTTACAGTGGATTGGGGCGACAACACAACGCCGGACACGGTTACGGGGTCAAGCCTCACGACCAGACAGGACGTGCCGCACACTTACGCCGCACCGGGGGACTACATGATGAAGATTCATGTGGTGAGCGGGAGCTTTACGTTTTATGGATCAACCAGTTACACGATTCTGCGGAAAAACACGACGGATAACGAAAACCGATTATATGCAAACTGCGTACAGGCGGTACGACTTGGGAATGGCGTAACGAGTATCGGGAGCAATGCGTTCTACAGCTGCTTCAGTCTAGCTTCAATCACGATACCGAGCGGCGTGACGAGTATCGGGAACAGTGCGTTCCAGTACTGCTGCAGTCTGGCCTCAATCACGATACCGAGCAGCGTAACAAGTATCGGGAGCAGTGCGTTTTACTATTGCTACGGTATGGCCTCCATTACGATACCGATTGGAGTAACGAGCATCGGGATCAACACGTTTTACTATTGCTATAGTCTGGCATCGATCACAATACCCAGCGGCGTAACGAGCATCGGAAACAGCGCGTTTAACTATTGCTATAGTCTGGCATCGATCATAATACCCAGCGACGTAACGAGCATCGGAAACAGCGCGTTTGCCACTTGCTACGGCGTAGCAGAATACCACATCAAACCGACTTCCGTTCCGACAGGAGGGATAACGATGTTTAACAATATCGTATCCGACTGCGTGATCTATGTCCCACGCGCAAAGATTAACGACTATAAGACCGCCACCAACTGGGGTACCTACGCCAGTTATATGCAAGGAGAGTGAGCCATGATTATTCAAGAGCAAATAGGAGATATGACCCGCACCTACAGCGACAGAGGCGTATACATCCACGGCGGCTCTCCCGAAGCGGACTACGCCGAGGCCAACGATCCCACTTCCTTGGGACGGACGTACACGGAAACGGACAGACCCATTGAAGATGAGGTCGTCGACGCGGAAGAAGCGCTGCGGATCATCAGGGGGGAAGCGGAATGACAAGGAACGAAGCGAGACAATACAGACGGCACCTGAACGCCGTCATAGAAACGCTGCCCGATGAAGACGCGCTGGGCGTGACCGACCTATTCCCCGTGTGGACGATCAAGGACTACGCCATCGACGATAGGGTTCAGTATGAGGGCAAACTTTACCGCTGCGTACAATGGCATACCGCGCAGGCAGGTTGGGAGCCGCCCAAAGTTCCCGCCCTGTGGACGGAGATCGCCAAGCCGGGAGAGATTCCCGTCTGGCGGCAGCCCACGGGGGCGCAGGATGCTTATATGACCGGGGACAGGGTGCATTACCCCGATGAGAACGGCCCCGTATACGTCAGCACCATGGACGGCAACGTGTGGGAGCCTACCGTGTACGGATGGGAGGTTGAAGCATGAAAGACTGGAAGAAGTTTCTGACGGCGGCTGGCATCCGTGCCGTGCGTACTGTCGCGCAGACCGCCATAGCCACCATCGGCACAAGCGCGATCCTTTCCGATGTAAATTGGGGCATCGTTGTATCTGCATCGGTGCTGGCGGGCATCCTGAGCATCCTGACCAGCGTTGCGACTGGCCTCCCGGAGGTGGACAAGAATGAGTGAGGTCACGCGGGAGGAATTTGACCGCCTCCAGGCCCAGGTCGAGACGAACACCAAGCGGCTGTCGGACGGAGACGCCACCTTGAAGCTCATTAACTTCCGCCTGGATCAGATCGACAAAAAGCTGGACGAACTGGGGAAAGAACTGAACGAGCTGAAAGCAAAGCCAGCCCGCCGCTGGGAGAGCATTTCCGCGACCGTGATCCAATGGGTCGTGACCGCCCTGCTGGCGTATATCGCCTTGAAGGTCGGGCTGAACTGAGCCGAGGGAAAGCCGCCAAGCATAATCCCTCCCACTCTCGCCAAAAATGACGGGAGGGGTTATTATGCCCAAAAAGAGATTTGACTATTCCAAGATGGAGTACGCCATCAGCGAGTATATCACCGGGAAGAACGCGGAGCGAAACCGGGATATCCTGAGACTGTACTTTCTGGACGGGTACAGCCAGGAACGCATAGCAGAGATCCACGATATGTCCACCATGCAGATAGGCAGGATCGTCAGGAACGAAGGGAGCTATCTGCTGACGAAAGTAAAATGAAATAAAAGTGACAGGAAACCGGCAGGTGTGCGTTATGGTACACCTGCCGTTTTTTTTATATCATTTTACCAAGGATGTGATGGTATGGACTATCTGGAAATCATGAATTTCTGCGGCTTCGACCTGGACAAAGCCCACGAGATGGCAAAGGAAAAAGGCACGGAGGATTTCAGCGAGATCCTCAAGCGCCCGGCGGAAAAGGAGGGTGAGGATGTACATAGAGTATAACCCCAATCCCGTCCGCACCGACGGCGTGGGCGACTGTGCCGTCCGCGCCCTGGCGAAGGCTGCCGACCTGACGTGGGAGCAGGCCTACACGGAACTCAGCACCACCGGCTTCATCCTGGGCGACGTGATGAATTCCGACCAGGTGCTTTCCGCAGTTCTCAGGAAGCACGGCTTTGTACGCGGATCCGTAGACGAAGCCTGCCCGGACTGTTATTCCATCGAAGAATTTGCACGGGACAATCCCGACGGGATCTATGTGGTCAAATCGAATAACCATGTGACCACGCTCAAAAATGGAAACATCTACGACGCCTTCAACAGCTCGCGGCGCGTGCCGCTTTGGTTCTGGAAGAAAAAAGACGGAAAGGATGAAAAGTGATGGCGGCATATAACAATTACTATCCCGCGTACCAGTACCCGGTATACCAGCAGCCCGTCGTTCAGACGCAGTACCAGCCCCAGATCCAGCAGCCGGTCCAGCAGGCGCAGGCCAATCAGTCCGGGATCGTGTGGGTGACGTCTGAGCGGGAGGCGGCCCTTTTCCCTCTGGCCCCCAACAACGCCATAGCGCTGTGGAATCAGAACGACCCCGTGGTCTACCTGAAGCAGGCCGACGCATCCGGCAGGCCGACCATGAAGGTCTACGACCTGGTGGAGCGGGTCGAAACTCCGCCGGTGAGCGCCGAAGCGAAAGCCGTAAACGCCAGCTACGCCACCAAGGAAGACCTGGGCACAATCGTGGGCGTGGTGAAGGACTTCGACAAGGCTATCGTCGCCATGCGGGGCGAGATCGAAACCATGAAGGGAGATCTGTACGGCATCGCCGGGAAGAAAAAGCCCGCCGTGAAGAAACCGGAAACGGAGGAAGAATAATGGCGAATCCGTTCTTTTCTGCCCTGGGCGGCCTGGCAGGCGGGGGCATGAATCCGATGCAGATGCTGGCGCAGCTCAAACAGAATCCGCTGGGGATGCTCCGTCAGTACGGCTTCAACGTGCCGGATAACGTCAGCTCGCCCGAAGCGATCATCCAGCACCTCATGAACTCCGGGCAGATCAACCAGCAGCAGTACAACCAGGCACGACAGATGGCCCAGCAGATGGGCTTCAGATAAGAACTGACAATCTGTATTCGTTCCGCTGAGTGGCCATAAGCGGCGTGAATAAATACATTTTGGAAGGAAGAATTTAATATGGCTCTTGGCGAAGAAAATAGCGGCGGGGGTATCCCGGCGACGATGCTTGTCGGCCCCGCTAGCGTAGGCAACGGCGGCTATCCCTATCCCGTGTACATGAACAGTGGCATGGGCGGTGGCGGCGGCGGTGGTATGTTTGGCGGCCAGGATGGCGCCTGGGCGATCATCCTGCTGATCATCATCCTTGTCGCAGCTGGCGGCTGGGGTAATAACGGCAACGGTGGCGGCGGTGGCTTCGGCGGCAGCGCTCCCATTATCGTGAACGACGGCGGCGGCTCCGGCGGTGCAGTGCAGCGCGGTTTCGACCAGGCTGCCACGATGGCAGGCCTGTCCGGCATACAGAGCGGAATCGCAAACCTGTCCACCCAGCTGTGCGGCTGCTGCGGGGATCTCTCCGCGCAGCTGTGTAACGGCTTCAGTGGCGTAAATGCCACCATCACCGGCGGCGTGAACACCCTGGCCCAGCAGATGTATACCAATACGATCGCCGACCTGGAGCGTTCCTACGCTGCCCAGACGGCCTCCATGCAGGGCATGAACGGCATCCAGTCTCAGCTCGCGCAGTGCTGCTCCGACAACCGGCTGGCCACGGAAAGCCTCCGGGCGACCGTGCTGAGCGAGAATTGCGCGGACCGTTATGAGGCGGCGAACAACACCAGGGATATCATTGATTCCCAGACCCGTGGCATCCAGACTATTCTGGACAAGCTTTGTTCTCTCGAACTGGACAATTATCGCAGGGAAAACGAGAACCTTCGCAGTCAGCTGAATATGGCTGCTCTTACGGCTTCTCAGACCGCCCAGACCGCGCAGATCCGTGAAGGCCAGATCGCGGCCACCAACGCCCTGGTCAGCGAACTCAGGGCCTGTCCTATCCCCAGTCAGCCGGTCTACGGAAACACCCCGATTTTCGTATGCCCCCAGCAGGCTAACCCCAATAACAACAATGGCTGCGGGTGCGGCTTCGCTGCATAAGGCGGTGCGCTATGGCTGAGTATCTTGCGATAACCAATCAGGCGGTTCTGCTGAATCAGCCTGTGAGGTTTGAGACATCTATCCCTTGCCGGGCGGGGTACGTCCTGCACGACAACGGCTTTGGGGTTTTTACTCTCCGTGGGCCGCGAGACAACCAGTGCTTTGCACGGTACGAGGTCACCTTTGCGGGTAACGTAGAGATCCCGGAGACGGGGGAGGCGGGGCCTATCGCACTGGCTATTGCCGAGAACGGCGAGACCCTGCCGTCCAGCGTGGCCATCGTCAGTCCCGGCGAAACGGAAGAAGCGTGGAACCTGACCAGCCTTGCCACCATTGATGTACCGAATGGGTGCTGTCTGACAGTATCTCTCCGCTACATCGCGGCGGACCCGGAGGAGGAGCCTTCGCCCGTGATCACTGTGCTGAATGGCGTCTTGCGGATCAGCCGTACAGCCTGACGGGAAGGAGGAAGAAAGCATGAAATCTCTTGACGGCATCCTTGAAATGGTAGACAAGGAGCTGGGCAACTTTGAGCAGAACGGAAAGTTCCGTTCCCGCGAAGAAGTTCACAGCGTCTATGAACTGATCGACAT
>JAEIGA010004494.1_pt1 | contig 21589 bp, 11 predicted proteins | sample 9270691 | NCBI WGS metagenome assembly JAEIGA01 (sample SAMN17057246, study PRJNA624740) | gut metagenome | biome: biome; isolation source: fecal sample | host: Bos grunniens | place: China: Xizang | collected 2019 | reverse complement strand
TGAGGATTCTCTCCGTAATGCGTATGTAGCAACATTCTTCACTGCTCAGACCGGTCTTGAATATGCGAAGAAATTCGAAAAGAAATATTGGCCTGATCAGGACCAGCGCATAGCTGATATCCTTGTCGCTTCAAGAGGTAATCATAAGGAAATCACCGATTTCCTTTGTGAGGCTGAACAGAAAGGTATGCTTCTTTCTGCCTATCTGCTTCTTGAGACTTTGGCCCAGAAGGATCTTCGTGATACTCCGAAGTCGGTTCTTGATGACCATCTCTATTTCTGTGAGGTAGGCGAGTGTTCACTTGATCATGTGGCTTGTCCTAGAGTGGATACCGAACTTCTCAGACCATATAGGGAATATTTCAAGGCCAATATTCCTCAGGAACTTGCAGAAATGGTTACAGGCAATACGGCTGACTTCGTGAAATGGTGTAAGGACAACCTTCAGATGCATGATGATATCAGCTTGCGCTATGTCCAGCTTGATCCTAAGAGAGTATGGGAGACAAGACTGGCTGACAAGGGGTCGCGTGAGATATTCTTTGTGGCTGTGTGCCGCAGTTTCGGTGTGGATGCATGGATGGATCCTGTTACCAGGGTCGTGAAGTACCTCGACAAGGGCGATATCTATGACGTTGACTTCGATGCCCAGGAGCAGATTGTTTCCCCTAAGGGTAAGCTCAAGCTGACATATAATGAGATTCCTCTCCTTGATGATCCGAAATATGAAGTGCATTTCAGCATCTCGAAGTATGTGAACGGAGAGTTCCAGCTCCAGAACTATGACGGTTCGTGGGCAGAACTTTTCCGTCAGCCAAGAGAGATGGACTGCGGATATTACATGCTCGTGAGCGGCTCGAGAATGTCTGGCGGAAATGTCTTTGCTGATGTTGAGTTCTTTACTATCGAGGAGGGCAAGACTACTGTAGAGGAACTTGTAATGCGTGATATAGCCGACCAGATCCGTGTGATCGGAAGCTTCGACTCGGAGATGAAGTACACTTCTGTAACTCCTGGTGATGCTCAGGCAACTTCGTCGATTACGAACTCTCCTTCTGTCATTTCGAGCGAGGCCGAAGGCCGAGTCGAGAAATCTGTCCTTGAAACCACAGGCCGCGGCTATTTCGCAGTTGCTCTCGTTGACTATGGAACAGAACCAACGAACCATGCTTTCATGGATATGTCGGCCGTGAAGGAAGAGCTTGAAGCATGGGGAAGACCTATCCTTGTAGTCTTCGCGACAGAGGATGATTACAGGAAGTTCAGGGCTCAAGACTTCAATCTCCCATCTACCGTTCATTTCGGAATCGATATCGACGGACAGATGAGAGATATGATTGCAACTGAGATGAAACTTACCAAGGGCGGACGTCTGCCTCTTATCGTGATGGCTGACACATTCAATCGCGTGGTGTTCTTCTCTCAGGGATATTCTATCGGACTAGGTGAAAGCCTTGTCAAGACCTCAAAGGCTCTATAGCCATGAATTCCTTCCGCTAATTTACAATGTTTATTGTGATTAACATTTTTTTGTAATATTTGTTTATTAGGATAAACATTTGTAATATTGCAGAAAGTAACCGAATGATATGAAGACCCTTTTTGAAAGACATCTTGAATACCTTAGCGATGTACCGACCTCATTTGAGAGAGAACTAATGAAAACCATAGACTGGGATTCCAGGCTGATTCTTATCAGAGGTCCGAAGGGAGTCGGCAAATCCACCCTGATGCTTCAGTATATTCTCAAGAACTATGGTATATCAGACCGACACGTCTTATACTGTTCAGCAGATACCGGATATTTCACGACTCACACCTTGGTTGATACGGCCGCTGCTTTTGTCAGACAAGGAGGTACCCATCTGTTTATTGACGAGATTCACAAATATAGTGGCTGGAGCAAGCAGATAAAGGAAATTTACGATCTATTCAAGCATCTAAAGGTGGTATTAAGCGGTTCTTCACTCATACAGCTCAATGACGGAGAAGCCGATCTGTCACGTCGTCAGGACATTTACGATATGTCCGGACTATCGTTCAGAGAATACCTTTGGTTCAGGACAGGCAAGGAAATCGCTCCGGTAACTCTTGAAGAACTGCTTGCAAATCCTACTGAATTCTGCATGAAGGTCCGTAAGGAATACAGACCGCTGGAGTTCTTTCAGGACTATCTGAAGTCCGGCTACTATCCATTCTCTTTCGAAAAGAAGAGGACCTATAGGACGGTCATCGAGAATGTGATCAACTATACTATCGATACCGAACTTACAAAGTACCGCAATATAAGCGTAGAGAACACCGGTAAGATCAAGGCTTTCCTGCAGGTCGTTTCAGGCCTGCTGCCATATCAGGTTGACATAGCAAAGCTCTCGAAGAGTGTCGGAATTGACAGGGTAACTCTTCTGAGATATATGAAGCACCTTGCCGAGGCCAAGTTGACCCGTAACATATATGCCAAGCAAGACAGCATCACAGACCTGCAGAAGCCCGACAAGCTTATGCTGGACAACACTAACCAGATTTTCAGTCTGTGCAGTAAGGAGCCGGAGATCGGCACACTTCGGGAGTGCTTCTTCTGTAACCAACTTGCATCTGCCGGGCATAAGGTAGAGTACGGCGGTATAAAGACCGGTGATTTTCGGATCGACAATGATCTTGTTATAGAAGTCGGCGGTGCAAGTAAGGGAATGGCTCAGATCAGCGATGACGATAAGGGCAAAGCCGCTCTCGCAGTAGATGACATCGATATGGCTGCCGGGAACAAAATCCCCCTTTGGGCATTTGGGTTCCTTTACTGACAAAAAATACAACAAAAAAAATATCTGAATAACCCTTGTTTTTTCAAAATGGGGGGGGGTATATTTGTATTCGTTTCATTAATTCTATTGAAGATGAAAGGAATACATTTTTTGTGGCTCGGGTTTTCTTACCTTGCCGTTGCGTTTCTTACTGTTGTTGTGTGTCAATTTTCTTTTGAAATAGTGGCTCATATTGCAACTGTTGCCGCTGTCATAGCTGCCTTCTATGCAGCAGTACGTTCGTCTTTCGATTCATTGTTTTCTCAGCTGGTAAGTTCTCAAAGAGGCATGTTCTCCAAGCCGTCACTGTGTCTTAATCGTACAGTTCCTGTAGTTCCTCGTATTCCATATCGTGGAAGCTCAGCCTTATATGTGTATGGAACTGTCTATGATGGCTTTGAATTATATTTGAACTCTAAGCCAAAGGTCCCTAAAGGACCGTCAGGCCTTTCAACGCTATGGAAGGACTACAACATGCTGGTCGGCAGTTCATATCCTGACTTCGCCAACAGCTTCAAATATATCTATCATGAGGTAACCACTATTCAGGAGCGATTCTTCATGTGCTCGAAACACAAGAGGGAGTATGTCAAGATAGTTCAGGCCCAGATGAATCTCAATGAGTTGTTGTGTTATCTTTTCAATCTTATTGAATATGAAGAGCGTCATACCGACAGTACGTATTCCAGACTTTTAAAAAAGTATGACTTCTTCTCGGATCTGTATGATAATGTAAAGTATAAGGCGATACTGGAGGAACATATACAGATCCCGGTTTTGGCAAAATACCTTAATGAATATTGTGATTAATTATAGATTATGAAATACTTGTATTCTGGGATGTTAGCCTTGTTGGCGCTGTCTTGCCAGCAGGTCGAACTGGTGGAACCTCTTCATGAGAGTGAACGACACGAACTGAACATTCAGGGCGTCATCAATCAGGAATATGTCACCCGTGCCAATGACGAGGGATTCATCGATGGTGACAGGATGGGTGTGTTTGTGGTGGACTATGAAAACGGGCTGCCAGGCAAACTTCAGACCGAGGATAATAGGGCTAACAATATGTGCTATACCTACAATGAGGAGAACGGTAGCTGGAAAGGTGCCGGCACAATCTATTGGCGTGACAAGAATACCCCTGTGGATGTTTATGGCTATTATCCGTTCGTAAATGTAGTTTCGTCCATCGAGAATTATGAATTCGAGGTGAAAATCAATCAGAACAAGAAAGCCGAAGGTGGCGAAATGAGCACATACGAGGCCAGCGACTTCCTATGGGCCAAGACTTCCGGTGCAGAGTATGGTCGTCCGATCACTCTGACATATGGTCACCTGATGGCCGGAGTTCAGGTGGTTCTTCAGAAAGGTGAAGGCTTTACAGATACCGAATGGTCGAAGCTTCCGAAGATTGTTTCCGTTGACAATACCTTACGCAAGGCTGTAGTAAACTTGGAGAAAGGTACTGTGGCTGCTGATGGAGCATATGACCAGAATGTCATTCTGTCCGACGAAGGAACTTCATACAGAGGTGTCGTCGTCCCTCAGACCGTCGAGGCTGGCAAATCAATCATTGGAGTGACGATTGACGGAGTTTCTTACAGTCTTAAAAAGGATGTTCTGATGACCTATGTCTCTGGAAAGCTTCATACGTTTACGGTTACAGTCGATAAACGCACTTCTTCGGGAGATTACCAGTTGAGCATCACTGATGAGCAGGTCGCTGCTTGGGAGAACGACAAATCTTCGCACAGCTTCGAAGGGAAGGCTTATGTGGTGGTTCACGTGGAGGAGGAAGGTACTTTGAAGGAATGTCTACAGAATACAGGTGTGGACGTATCTGCAATTAAGAATCTGAAGATTACGGGTAAAATGACTACTGAGGATTTTGAGTTCATCAGGAGTGAGATGGGGCAGTTGGAGGCGATCAATATCAAGGATGTTAGAGTTTTGGATGTTAAGAATAACTTTGATTATGGGGATGATGTGCTACCGAATGGTGCTTTTAGGGAAATGGTGTCTTTGAAAAGTATAGTTCTACCGGAAAGCATATATGGTATCGGATATCGCTCCCTTTCTGGATTAATATTGAAGACTTCATTACGATTGCCCGATAATGTTACCCATATATTCGATCAGGCTTTTACTGGAATAGATTGTGATATAGAGTTGCCCCCCAGGTTAGAATATATAGGTCGAGTTGCTTTCGCTCATTCGCCGCATTGTCGAGGTGAATTGCGTCTACCGGAAACATTAAAGCATATTGATGAGTATGCTTTTTGGAATGCTACGGGATTTCGCGGAACATTCTCGTTACCCTCCAACTTAGAATATTTAGGACAATGTGCTTTCTTAAACTGTGGAACTGATTTGCGTGGCGATATAGTTATACCAACTCAGCTTAAATCATTACCTAGAAGTGCTTTATGTGCGAATGTAGTAGATGGCTCAAGATTGGTATTACATAATGGAATAACGGATATAGGAGTTCCTGAGGACTTGAATAGTTCTGTGGATAGCCCTGTTATCCCAAGAAATGTATCAATTAACAATATCGCTCTTCCGCCCTTTTTGGAGCACATTGGACAAAAGGCTTTCTCTCAATGCCATATAGGAGGTGAGCTTTGTTTACCATCCAATATTAAGGTAATTGAATCGAGTGCTTTTTATGGAACAGATATATTAGGAACTTTAGTCCTTCCGAAATTTCTGCAAAAAGTGATGCCGAATGCGTTTTCCTTTACAGATATATCAAGTCTACAAGCTTTAAATGTACAAGTTATTGGGTCAAAAGCATTTGCTGGCTGTACAAAATTAAATACAGTTTTTTTGGGAAACCATTTAGAAGTTATTGAAGATGAAGCTTTCCACAATTGCCCTTCCCTTGGTTCGCTAATATGTTTGGCCAAGGAACCTCCTATTTTGGGGGAGAATGTGTTTCTGTGGTATGATAGTACTGTATTGCTAGTGCCAGAAGAATCCTTAGAGAAATATAGAACAGCTGATGGCTGGAGAAATTTCAAATATATATCTGCATACTCAGAATTAGCAGTGGGCGTGTCGGAGATAACATCTCTAAATGCCGGTATTACACGGACAAGTATTATTAAGTCAGAAGGTCCTTGGGAAGTGGTTTCTTGCCCTGATTGGTGTAACATATCTCCTATGTCGGCAGAAACAAAGGAAGAAATCGTTATCACGCTAACTAATCTTCCAAGGGGGGCTGGGAATCGTGAGGGAGAGATTGTTTTCAAATTGAAAAATAAGGATTATACAACATATACAAAAGTATATCAGTATGATTATGAATACTCCGAAGATAACGAGATTATTCTTCAGAAAGCTTCTACAAGTGCAGAGGAAATACCTATTTTCATTGTCGGAGACGGCTTTGCTGCGAGGGATATAATTGATGACTCTTATCTCGAATTGATGAAACAGCAGATGGAATATTTCTTCGATATAGAACCCTATAGGACTTATAGAAACTACTTTACTGTATCTACAGCGATAGCTCATTCTCCGCAATCCGGTATCAGCAGTATAAATGTCGTAAAGGAAAACCGTTTTGGTACTATTGAAAATCCTGATGGTTATTTGTGTGATGATCTGAAACTTAAAGAATATGCGAGGTCTGTTTCCGCATATGTGGGAGATAATAATATTTATAAGTCACTGATCATACTTATGGTAAATTCCAAACATTTTGGCGGTAATGTGTACATAGAGGACGATGGAACAACAATATGTATCTGTCCATTAAGTGACGACTCTTACCCTTACGATCAGCGAGGTATCATACAGCATTTTGCTGGTGGTCGTGGATTCGGAAAATTGGCTCAGGAAGATACATATCATTATGATTTTATGTCATTATGTTCTTGCCCGGGTTGCAATAAGACAAATGAATACCAATGGGCTAAAAGTCACGGTTGGTATGATAATGTCTCATTGTCAAGTAAGATGAATGATGTACCTTGGTCACATCTGATTTTCCATCCTAAGTATAGTCATCTGGTGGATGTTTACGAAGGTGGCCTTGGGCACGCACGAGGTGTGTTCCGTTCCGAGATAAATAGCTGTATGAATACTTATATTCCATATTATAATACAATTAGCCGTGAATCAATTGTCCGTCGTATTATGGAATATGCCGGTAAGGAGTATAGCTTTGAGGATTTTGTAGCTAATGATAAAATAGAAGTTCCCGAATAATGATTAAAAATGCATAGAGATGAAAAAGTTTATTGATTTCTTGCTTTGTTCTTTTTGTATTATGGGCTGTGGTGGAGTAGAGCTCAGCCCGATTGATCCTACTCCGACACCTCCTCCTTCAACTGAGGAAGTTCCGGTGTTGCTTCATACCAGAGTGGCAAGCGGTGATTTTGCCAAAGGAGATGCAGTCGGTATTTATATGAGTAATCAGGTTGAAGGCGCCCATTCTCCTCTGAAATCATCAGGCAATTACATTGATAACTGGAGATTTGAATACGATGGCAACGGCGGTTGGTCAGCAAATCAGAAACTTTATTATAAGGATGAGGAAACTGCAGCGGATTTTTATGCTTACTACCCTTATTCAACTGTATCAGATGCAACAAGATATGACGTATCCGTATCTGCAGATCAGTCAGATGAGTCATTGTATGAGAATGCAGACTTCCTATGGGGACGTGTTCTTGCTTGCAAGCCGACAACTGAACCGGTAGAAATCACGTTGGATCATATGATGAGCAAGGTTGTAATAATCCTTAAGCCGGGAACAGGATTCTCAGAGAATGAACTTATCGCAGTCAATCCTTCAGTGAAACTTACTGGACTTAAATGTGAAGCATCTTTCAATCTCGGTACAGGAGAATTGACAGCAGGAAATTCGGTGTCAGATGTAACCCCATATCATTATTCTTCTTTGGAATATCGCGCTATGGTTATCCCTCAGGCAATCAATGATAAGGATGTGGTCGTAGTATCCATAGGAGAATCTATATATAAATTGCGTAGGACCATATCTTTTGAAAAGGGAAAGGAATATACTTTTACTGTGACCATCCAGCGTACTGAAGGTGGTGTTAGCGTAGGTATTGGCTCATGGGATGTAGTAGGAGAAGACTTCGGTGGAATTGTCTCATAAATAAATCAAGATGAATAGCATTTTAAAATATTTACCTTGCCTTTTGGCTGCGGCTTGTGCATCTCCGGAATTCGAAGTCATCGAAGTGTCACCAGAAGATGCCCTCCCTATCACTATTCATAGTGAGATAAAACAGGTGCATACCAAGAGAGTTGAGGATGGTGGCTTTGCTGACGGTGATGCTATAGGTGTGTATGTCGTGAATTATGAGAACGGGCAGCCAGCTCCGCTTTCGTCATATGATAACCACGCTACCAATGTCAAGTTTACTTTTGATGAGGATGCCTACTCCTGGAATCCGGAACGTACTGTTTACTGGCAGGATAAGGTTACTCCAGTAGATGCATATGGATATTATCCCTATCGTGATGAAATCTCGGATGTCCGTTCTATGCCTTTCGTTATATGTTCTAATCAGGCTGAAATTGACAAAGAATCCGGTTTAGGCGGATACGAATCCAGTGATTTTCTCTGGGCAAAGGCCTCCGGAGTAAGCCCTACTACTGGAATGATTCGACTGGAGCACAAACATATGATGGCAAGTGTACAAGTTACGCTTGTTCCTGGTGAGGGATTTACAGCAGAGGAGTGGGCGGCATTGGATAAGACAGTTATGGTAGAGAATACACGCCTGGTATCATATGTGAATCTGTCTGATGGTAGTGTGGCAGTAGATGAGACCATTGCCCCGCATTCAATAGTCGCTGCGAAAGATGGTGAAGATTGGCGCGCTATTGTGGCACCTCAAGTGGTTGAACAGGGTAAATCACTTATATCCATTACTATCAATGGGTATAGCTTTCATCTTACAAGAGATGATTTGATGACATACTATCAGGGAAAGATGCATAAGTTTACGATTGAGGTTCAAAACAATATTCCAACTGGTGACTATCAGTTTACGCTTATTGACGAAGCCATAGTGGCATGGGAAAGTGAATTAATATCTCATAATGGAGCAGCAAGAGAATATTTGACAGTTCATGTAGATACATTCGGAGGATTGAAGCAGAGTATACAGGATTTAGGCATAAATCCTGAAGCAATCAGATGTATTAAACTAGTAGGGCAAATAGGCGAAACTGACTGTGTATATATCCGCGACTTTATGCCATTTGTTGAGGCTATCAATGCATATGATGTGACCTTTATAAATGACGTCATACCAAGATACGCATTTTCAAATTTATTTTGTTTGCGTAATTTTATTTTTCCTAAAGATTTAAAAATAATAAGTAGTTGGGCATTTGCTGGAACTGCCTTGGAAGGAGACCTGATAATACCAGAAGGGGTACAAAGAATCGAGGAATGTGCATTTTACACATCAAGAGACGGTTATGGCTACGTAGATTATTCTGAAGTAGAGAGTAATTTGACAGGAGTTTTGATTTTGCCTACATCATTGAGATATTTAGGTGAATCTGCATTTGAGGGATGTAAATTTAGATGTGAGCTTTTATTACCCGATATGTTAGAATACATAGGAGCAGGTGCTTTCGCGGGATGTGATAGATTCTTTGGAGACCTTGTCATACCTAAAGGTGTATCTACAATTGAACCTAGCTGTTTTTGTCAGACAAAAGGTCTAAATGGACGTTTGATAATCCCCGAAGGTGTTGTGGAAATAGGTGGTTCTGCATTTTATCAATCTGGTATAACTTCAGTCACTTTTCCTCAAAGCGTTTCCGTAATACGTACCGCCGCATTCTCGAATTCTTCTTTACAAGGACCTGTTTTTTTTCCAGAACATTTGAGCTATCTAGGCGAGGAAGCATTTGAGTCCACAAGAATAACGCACATCAATTTACCTGCAACATTAGTACGGTTATATAGTAGTACATTCCGAAGCTGCAAAGAATTGCGCGATACCATTAAGATTCCAGATGGCACAATAGCTATAGATGCAGACTGCTTTTCCGGATGTGATAAACTAGAGGCGATCATACTTCCTTCTGGGTTAGAGGAAATAGATGATAATGCTTTTGAAAACTGTTTTTCTTTAGGTTATATCTATTCTTTGGCGTTGGTTCCTCCTGTAATGAATAACATTTCTCCTTTTAATGGCGTACCTAAAGACAATTTTACTATTGAAGTCCCTGAGGATGCAGTAGAAACATATCGCTCTACGCCATATTGGAATGAATTTAAGCGTATTTCCTCCTATCGCGGGTTCGTGTGTCGTCCATCAAAGGCAAATGTTCTCAATGCGGGCGGAACAAGAGAAATCATTTTGAATGCAGATTCACAGTGGACAATGGTTTCTTGTCCTGAGTGGTGCCATTTGTCTGCGGTTTCTGGTAATAAGAAGACAGCAATTACTTTGACGATTGATCCTATGCATCACGATCAGGGAAATCGTGCGGGACGCATAGAGTTTAAACTGAATGACAGTGATGAGCATTATACTTATTTGACAGTGGGACAATACGATTATGAATATGAAGAGGATGAGTATGTGCCACTGCAGGAATCATCGAAAGGTAATGGAATAAATATATTTGTCGTTGGAGATGGATATGATGCTGCTGATATTTCGTCCGGACTATATCTGGAGGATATGCGACGGGAAATGGAGTATTTCTTTGCAGTCGAACCATATAAGACTTATAGAGAGTACTTTGATGTGCATACAGCAATAGCCCTCTCGAATGAAAGCGGTATCGGTACATTGAATACTTTGCGAGATGTTAAGTTTGACACTAGGTATGGAGACTTTGAAAATGAGAGGATAAACGGTGATGCGGAAGCAGTCGTGAAATATGCTATGCAGACGGTTGATGATATTACATCCGAGAACATACATCGTCTTACTGCAATTGTGATCCCGAATTCAGATGGTTATGATGGAGTTGCCAATATGTGGACTAACGGTACAGCCGTTGCCTTCTGCCCTAAAAGTTCTGCTGAATATCCACTTGATGCAAGAGGCTTGATTCAGCACGAAGCCGGCGGTCACGCTTTCGGAAAGTTGGGTGATGAGTATATTTACCATCAGGATTTCATTCAAACTTGTAATTGTTTATGTTGTGACCATATAGATGGAATTTTAGATGCGCAGTCCCGTGGCTGGTACAGAAATCTTTCCTTGAGCGGTAAATATAAAGATGTGGAGTGGTCTCATCTTATTTACGATCCGAATTATACTGACATAGTTGATATCTATGAGGGAGGTTATTTCCATAGCCGAGGAGTCTATCGTTCGGAATATAACAGCTGTATGAATGATAATGTTCCGTATTTCAGTACCATAAGTCGTCAGACTATCGTTGAGAGGATAATGGAGTATGCGGGTGAGGAGTTCTCATATGATGAGTTTGTGGCCAATGACAGTCGGGAATGGGGTGTAGACTTTACGGATCCTACTCAAACAAGGAGTGTGGCGGTGCCGAGGCCTTCTGTAAATGTACATCGTCATCAGCCTATTATAATAGAAGGAAGCCCGTTAGATTAAGGAGGAATGATTATGAGATTAATAAGGAGTTTTGATATTATTGGACTATTTATACTTGCTGCATTGCTCTTGTCTTGCAGTAGGTTTGAAATGGAGAATCCAGATAAAATTTCCAGAGATCCAGCAGTGATGAGATTTTCAGCATCTTATCCTCTTGTTCAGACTCGTGCTACAGAAGCTGGATTTGTGGATGGTGATCATATGGGAGTGTTTGTAGTCGATTATGATGCCGGTCAGCCTGGAGTGCTTCATTCAAAGGGTAACCGTGCAGATAATATTCGGTTTACTTATAATGAGGCTTCTATGATATGGAATGGAACGACTGATATATATTGGAAGGATGACAAGACTCCGGTCGATATATACGGGTATTATCCTTTTGATGCGGATCTTTCAGACATCGAAGATTACCGGTTCTCTGTTTCCGTTAGGCAAGATACCTCTCCGACAGGGACGGAGCCGGGAGGATACGAGGCGAGCGATTTGCTGTGGGCGAAGTCAGAAAACGTACATCCGACTTCGGAAGCCATTACATTGACTTATGGTCATCTGATGGCCGGAGTGAAGGTGGTTTTGCAGAGGGGAGAGGAGTTTGACGAAGCAGAATGGGCTTCGTTAAGTAAGACTGTCCTTATTAGGAATGTTGTCGCTGATGCTTCTGTGAATCTGGCCTCAGGTGAAATTATGCTCGCGGAAGGAGGTGATGTGGCTCAGGTTGTGCCATGTTCATATATGGATGAATTCCGGGCTATTGTCGTGCCTCAAAGAGTTTCCGGAGATTTGGAGTTGTTTAGTATCACGGTCGACGGGATAAGCTATTCTTATTCTCGTCCCGATGGGATGACATATGTTTCCGGTATGATGCATGTATTTAATATAAAAGTAGAGAAGCGTGGGGCATATGGAGATTATTATTTTTCTGTTCAAGAAGATAGCGTCTCGGTTTGGAAGGATGATCTGGAATTTTATGATTATGTATTGAGAGATTATATATCAGTATGTGTGGATTCACCAGGAACTCTTGAGAAAATTATATCACTAGAATATCACGGAAATAAAATTTCGTCACTTAAACTGTCCGGTCAGATCAATCGTTCTGACTTAGATTATATTGCAGATTCTCTTTCGGCATCCTTAATTAATCTTAATATGTATGATGCTAGAATAGTCGGAAACGATGACGAAAAAGATATCTTATCATTTAAGTCCAATAATTATGAAATATCAAATTTTAGGATGTTGTCAAATCTGACCTTGCCTAAAATACTTAGAAAAATTGATAACTATGCATTCTGTGGGGCGCAACTGGTTGGTAATATTACACTACCTGAAGGATTAGAAGAAATAGGAATTGAGGCGTTTGCTCACTGCTCTCTATACGGAAAGCTGGAATTGCCTAAATCGTTAAAAATACTAAGGGCAGGAGCCTTTTATGGAAATTGCTTTACAGGAGAGCTGATGTTTCCTGATGGACTCGAGATTATTGGTCCAGATGAATCAAGTCAATATAGGCCTGTATTTGAAGGAAGCCGCTTTTCTGGTAGTTATAATTTACCGCGCAATCTGAAATATTATTATGGGATTCCACTTCCGGGGTTGACGGGTGATATTGTAATACCTCAAGGCGTTAAAGAAGTTGTATCTAAGTCTCATATGGGAAGTACTTGTACTTCTCTGATAATACCAGAAGGAGTTGTTAAAATTGGATACAAAGCATTCCGCGGGTCCATGCTTCAAGGAGAGGTGTGTTTCCCAAATTCTTGTAGACTGATTGGTCGAGAGGCTTTTGCTGAAACAAAAATTACAAGTGTAATTCTTCACGATGATATTTCTTTTATCGGTGATGGAGCCTTTGCTAATACTAGAATTAGTGGAAGAGTAGTTTTACCGCAATCTTTAACTTCTATATCAGATAGATCGTTTGAAGGGTGTTCAATGATTGTTGACGTAGTAATACAGAACAACGTTCGATCTATCGATGATAATGCATTTGCATTTTGTGATAATTTGAGAACAGTTATATGTATGGCAGAAGAACCTCCAGTGCTTGCTCAGACAGCTTTTGACGGAATCCCTCGCGACAACTTCACGATTGAAGTGCCCCCAGGATCTGTCGATAAATATAAAAGAGCCTCTGGCTGGAAAGAGTTCAAAAGAATCACAGAATACAGCAATTTTGTCTGTCGTCCTGCCACGGCTTGCGCGTTGAACTCTGCACGCAGGCAGACTCTTGTGTTGAATGCCGACGGTCCTTGGACTGTGTCGCACCTGCCTGAATGGTGTTCTGTTTCACCATCAAGCGGTGATGGCAAGACTGAGGTTACATTGACCATTGATGCTTTAGCTCACGGATTTGTGCACCGTGCAGACAGTGTTGTGTTCACTCTGACTGATGGAGGACATAAGACTTGGTGCGAGGTATCTCAGTATGATTATGAATACGATGAGGATGAGATGGTTACTCTTCAGAAAGCTGTGAAGGGTAATGGACTCGATGTGGTATTTCTTGGTGATGGATGGGATGGAGAAGCTATTTCAAATGGCAGTTATATGAGTCTTGTACAGGAGCAGATGGAGCATTTCTTCGGTATCGAGCCATATACCACCTATCGTGATTACTTTAATGTCTATGCAGGAATTGCTCTGTCTCAGGAGACCGGTGTCAATACGGCGAATACATATCGCGATACAAAGTTTATGACTTTATATGGCGGAGGCGGATGTAATAATGTCGAGCCTCATCTTTCTGTCGAGAAAGATGATGTCTTTGACTATGTCCTTCAACATTCATCGCTACAGCGTGAAGATCTGCCTGAGTCTATCGTGATATTGGTCCCTAATTCTACAGACTATGGTGGATGTACCTATGTATATGATGATGGAAGCGCTATTTCCATCTGTTGCCCAAGTGAGGCTCAGTATCCGAGCGATACGCGAGGTATCATTCAGCACGAGGCAGGTGGACACGGTTTCGGAAAATTAGGCGATGAGATGATTCTACGCAATCTGTTTGCTGACAGTGGAACCAAAGGAATGATCGATTCATATCATAGTCGTGGTTGGTATCAGAATGTCGCCACTTCCGGTAAAATGAGCGATGTTCCTTGGGCTCACTTCATCTTCGACCCTGAGTACAGTGACTATGTCGATATCTTCGAGGGCGCGATGGGGTATACCCGCGGAGTCTGGCGTTCGGAACAGAATAGCTGTATGAACTACGGTATTCCATACTATAATGCCATAAGTCGTCAGGAAATTATGCGAAGGATTTTGGATTACAGCGGCGAGGGCTTCACGATGGAGAAGTTCTATGCTACGGACTCGAAGAAGTGGGGAAGCAGCAGTGCCCAGACCAAGGCTATGCCGGATCAGGCTTATGTTCAGAATGATTGGCATACAGCTCCTTATGTAGAATAATAAAAATGAGAAAAGATATGAAAATGATGAAATTTATGCTTGCGGCTGCTGCAGTTGTAGCTTTGGGCGCTTGTACTAAGGATAATGGTCCTGTGGTACCGGAAGATGAGGGAAACGTTATCCGCTTTGTGTCAGTACATCCTGCGCAGACCAGGGTAACTGATACAAACTTCGAGGTCAATGACACGATCGGAGTGTATATCACTGCTGCGGATGCTTCTCTTCAGCTCGGAGGAAACGAGATGAATAATGAAAAGTTCATCTATGACGGCTCTGCATGGAATTCTACTCGTAAGATGTATTGGAATGAGGGACAGCATAATGTCTATGCCTATTATCCTTATGTAAAGGATGTTAATGATATCGAGGATTTTACGTTCACGGTGTCGTTGGATCAGAATGCTCCTGCCTCAGCCGGCCGGCTTGGCGGATATGAGGCAAGTGATTTCCTCTGGGCTTCGGCAATGGACGTGGCGGGCTCATCCGAACCGGTGTCTTTGAAGTTCAGCCATAGAATGAGTAAAGTCCTGGTGAAACTGACCAAGAGTGAGGATTATGAAGGAGACTTGCCTTCAGATATTGAGGTCTATATACATAATACGGTACCGGTAGCTTCTATTAGTCTTTCTACAGGCGACGTGTCCAAGAATCTATATGCTGGAACAGAAACCATCAAGGCGCGCAAACTCAGCAGTTCGGAATATACCGCTTGCCTAGTACCTCAGAATATTGAGACACGTCGCCCTTTGATAGAAGTTATTACATCAGGAGTTTCTTATCTGATGGAAGGCAAAATCTCCTTGAAGCAAGGATATATGCACACTATTGTTATCGAGCTCTCAAAGAATCCTGACCAGACCAAGATCGAGATCGGTGGAGGTATCGGCGGATGGAATTAAGGAAGATCCGGATACCTCAAAGGCTCTATAGTGGCTGCGACCCTGCGGGCTGTTGTCTGAACGGTTCCGTATGGGTCGTCTTCACTTCCCATAACAACCTCCGGGTTGCGGAAGATCATACCGCTTTCTACGGGCTCTCTGGCTGAGAAATGGAATTCTCGCGCGCCGGAGAGCCTTGCTATTTCGGCTATGTTGCTCTCCTTGACGCCGCAGCCCGGCATGATGATGATCCTGTCTCCGGCTTTTTCGACCAGCTGGGCTAGCAGTCCCACGCCTTCCAATGCTGTCGGTCTGCATCCCGACGTGAGGATGCGTGCGCATCCGAGTTCTATGATGTCCTCAAGTGCCTTGAGAGGGTCTGCGGAGTGGTCGAATGCCCTATGGAATGTCACGGGAGTGTCTCCGGCGGCTTCCATGAGCGGCTTCATGGCTTCCATGTCCACGCTTCCGTCCGGACAAAGGCAGCCGAATACAAGTCCGTCTGCTCCGAGCTCCTTGGCTGCTTTAATGTCGTAGAGCATTTCCTCAAGTTCCGACTGTGAGTAGAGGAAGTCTCCTCCGCGTGGCCTGATGATCACGTTGAGGGCGATGCTGATGCTCTCTCTTGCGCTTTTGATCATTCCATAAGAAGGGGTGGTGCCTCCCTCCGGAATCCCGGCGCAAAGCTCCACCCTGTCTGCTCCGCCTTCCTGTGCCGCAATGCAGCTGGCCACAGAATTGGCGCATATTTCAAATCTGTACATTATCTTACGACGATTTCGTATGGGATTCTTGCATATACCTTTCCTGCCTGTGAGGCGTCCCAGCCGAGGAATGCCTGCTCTACGCTCTCGAGAGGTGTGCCTGCAAACACCGATTCTGTTCCTCCGAATGCTTCGAGGAGCATTTCAAGAGTTGTCTGAGGCTTAGGATACGCTGCTATCTGTACCTCGTCCACTGAAGTAACGCCTTCGATCGACAATGCCGCGTATTCGATTGCGTCTTCAAGAGTACCGATCTGGTCGACCAGGCCGATCTCAAGTGCCTCAGCACCAGTCCAAACGCGTCCCTGTGCTATCTCGTCAACTGCCTCTACGGTCATGTCGCGTCCTTCTGCTACGATGCTTGTGAACTTGGTGTAGATTCTTTCTACAGATGCCTGCATGTAAGCCTCCTCATTAGGTGTGAGCGGGCGCATCATGCCGAGCATGTCTGCGTGCTCGTTAGAGTTTACAGGGGTAACTGTGACATGGAGCTTGTTCTTGATTGTTCCTCCTATGTCAGGAATCATGCTGAAGACTCCGATCGAACCTGTGAGGGTTGTCGCGTTTGCAAAGATATAGTCGCTGTTTGCGGAGATCCAATATCCGCCGGAAGCCGCATAGTCGCCGTATGATGCGATAACCGGAACATTCTCCCTGAGCAGGTCAAGCTCTGCCTTGATCTTCTCCGATGCCATTACGCTTCCTCCCGGAGAGTTCACTCTGAGGACAACTGCCTTGACATCCTTGTCGGCTCTTACGTCAGCGATGATCTTTGCGAATCTGTCGCCTGCAACGCCCTCAGGGTCATTCCCGTCAACGATGTTTCCTTCAGCGTAGATGACTGCGATCTTGTTTGTCGCCTTGAGATTAGGAACATCCTTGATCGATGCGTAGTCTGCAAGGGATATGCTGTTAACCTTCTTGTAACTATCGGTAACATAGAGATCTGCAAGCTTCTGCTGGAGTTCCTCACGGCTGAGGAGTTCGTCTATGAGACCCTTCTCAAGGAAGTCAGAAGGGAAGTTCAGCTCAAGGTCGTTCAGCATGGCATTGAGCTCTTCTACGGTGATGTTTCTAGACTGTGCGATCTCTGTAGACCAGCTCTCCCACATAGAACTTATCATCGCCTCGTTCTGCTCCATGTTCTCCTTGCTTGAAGAGTTTCTGATGTACATCTCGCCGGCTGACTTGTATTTGCCGTGACGGATAAGCTGCACGTTCACTCCCAGTCTGTCAAGCGCGTCCTTCAGGAAGATGAGCTGAGACGAGAGTCCGTTGAACATGTTCATCCCACCGTCATACTTGGTCATGTAGATCTTATCCGAAACCGATGCGAGGTAGTAGCCTGCATTGGTAGGGCTCTCGATATATGAGACGATGGCTTTGCCGCTGTCGCGGAAGTTCTTCAGTGCTGTCCTTAACTCCTCGATCTGAGCGGTACCTCCTGCCACAGCGTCCGGTTTCATGTATATGTAGCGGATCGCAGGGTCCTGCGCAGCTGCATTGATCGCGTTGATCGCGCTATATATGCCGACAGGTGTGATCTCTCCGCCACCCTGAAGCATTGCAAGAGGGTCTGCTTCTGCAGTCTGCTCGGCAAGAGTCATATCTGTGAAGTCGATCTTAAGTACGGCTTCTTTAGGCATTACTGGAGCAGTGTCACCTGCTGCGGCAATCGCTCCGATCATTCCGATAAAAAGGAACATTGCGACAAATCCGAACAGGAACAGGCCTGTGATTGTCGCCAGGGTCATTTTGATGTACTCTTTCATATTTTTATGTGTTCTATTTGTTGTCTGTTTCTCTTGTGCTTCACGTTACCCCAACCCTAAATCCCTTTTTCTAATTAGACGCACTATCTTCAAAGGTACTACAAAAATCCGACAAAACCATCGTTGTGGCACACTGTGTCTCCTCTTCATTATATCCAGTGCGCCAAAATCTCTCGTTTTCTTGTCGCACCGGTCCCGAAATCCTGGTTTAGTGCCCCGATACTGTGACCGGTGCGCCATGTTTCGCTGAAAACTTGTCTCACCGGTGCAGGTGATAATTCTTCATGATGTTCCCAAAGGGTGATTTTGTCTTCCCTTCGGGAGCGGCATTAGTCTGTACAGCGTTTGTGCTCAATTAGTTGTGGCTGACATGTGTGCTTAAAGGGTTCAGATTTCTGCCCTTTAGGAACGTTCGCAATCTACACTTATATTCCCTTCTCCCGTCCGCGACGCAGAGTTCCGTGCCGTTTTTCCTGCGTCGTGTCCTGGGTGATTGCGTTTCTGTGTGGTTCCGTGCCGCGACGCAGAGTTTCTTGCTGTTTTCCCTGCGTCGTGTCCTGGGTGATTGCGTTTCTGTGTGGTTCCGTGCCGCGACGCAGAGTTTCTTGCTGTTTTCCCTTCGTCGTGTCCTCGCAGTGATTCCGCAATCTTTGTGCTCTTGGATACTGGAAGGGTGTAGACTGTTTCTCCCTTGTAGGTTTTGTCGATGTACTCATCAATTATAGTGCATAATTCATGAAAATTAAGTGGTACCATGCTGGTTGATCTATGGTATCATGCTGGATGGGTAGTGGTGCCCTGTCTGGTTGATCTGTGGTATCATGCTGGATGCTTTGGTGATATCGTCTGATGTGCCTGTTTTCTCTATCTGCCTGATAGTCAGTGCTATGCTGAAATGTCCTGCCTTCCGTGCCATGCAGGATATTTGCACAACTCGTTGATGTATAGCATGTTTGTTGGAACGGGGTTTGTGGGTTTCGGTATAAATTCATATATTTGCAGGTTGTATGAGGAAGATGTTCGTCAAATACATGTCAGCTCTGCTTGTCGTGTGGTACTCGTTGAGTATCATCGGCTTTGATGTGCATTCATGCAAGAGCACCGGCGAGGTTTTCGTGGCTTCGCTGGCTGGTGGCATATCGTGTGAGGACGTACATCCGGAACATTCATGCAGGGCTCATGGAAGCTGCTGCGGGCATGATGTGGCCATATGCTGTGAGCACGAGACCGAGGCATGCTGCAAGCGCGAGTCCAAGACATGTTGCGCTCATGAAGCAAAGCCATGCTGCGGACATTCGGACCAGCATACAGGAAGTCAGGTGGCCAAGTCAGACTGCTGCAGCAACGATCTCCAGGTCCTTGAGCTTACCGGAATGTATGCTTCATATGAGCGCATTACAGACAATGACATTGCGGACGAATATGTCCTTAATGTAGACCTCTTCGCGGAAATGACCATTCCTGCAGTCCAGAGGCCGCTTCTTACATTCTTAAAACATCCCGATACCGGGGTCGTCATGCCTGACCGACAGGCATTCTTCAACATCTGGCGAGTATGATTTTGAGCCGTGGTCAACTGCCATGGCACTTCAATGTGCATTTTGAGCACAAAAATATCAAACGGCTTCCCTTGTCGAATGAGCGACTTGCTCTTGTCATATCGAGCGACTGAAGGGAGTCTAGATATCTGAAAAATCATATTAAACCAAATCGAATGAAATCAAGAATAGTAATATCAATTCTCGCTGCCATCGTATCGGTGACAGCAGCAACTGCTCAGGTTGTGGACCAGCATGGTCATGCAATCGACACAACAGACATCTACGGCGAGCGTGCCGACAGTCTTGATGCAGCAGTATTTACTTCTTCGGCACAGGGAAACTACATCTCCCGCTTCAAGGATGTCCGCACAGAGGTAATCTCCGCAGCCGGACTCTGCAAGATGGCATGCTGCAACCTTGCTGAAAGTTTTGAGAACTCAGCCAGCGTGACTGTCGGTTACTCTGACGCAGTGACAGGTGCCCGCCAGATCCGCCTGCTCGGACTCTCTGGCGTATACACCCAGATGCTTGACGAGACACGTCCGGTAATGCGCGGTCTCTCAGCTCCGTTCGGACTTTCATATGTACCTGGCCAGTGGCTTGAGAGCATCCAGATCGCAAAGGGCTCTTCATCAGTCATCAACGGAGTGGAGTGCATGACAGGCCAGATCAACATGGAGCACAGAAAGCCTACCGACGAGAAGCCTCTCTTCCTTAACGCGGCCGTGATGAGCGACACCAAGATGGACTTCAACATCGCTTCATCTCTTCAGATGGGCTACAAGTGGAGCACAGTCCTTCTAGGTCATGTATCTGGCAACATCAAGCCTCATGACATGAATCAGGATGGCTTCCTTGACGAGCCGAAGATGCTTCAGTTCAACGTAGCTAACAGATGGCTCTACATGGCTGATAACGGCGTACAGGTTCGTTTCGGTGTCAGGGCTATCCAGGATACTCGTCATGGTGGACAGATGCTTCACATAGATGGCAAGCAGGTGATGTACGATAAGGATGACTATACAGCTGATCCATTATCGCCGGAGGCAAAGATACAGCCATGGGGCTCGGATATCATGAACCGTTCTCTCAACGGTTACGTCAAGGTCGGTGTTCCGTTGAATGAGGAGAATACACAGAACATCGCTCTTATTGCAGATTATAGCTATCAGGATATGGATTCCTACTTTGGAGCGACACAGTATATCGCCGGTCAGCACTCGGCATTCGCGAACCTCCTTTACCAGAATGTGATCAGCGATTCGCACAGATTCACACTCGGCCTGAACGGTACCTTCGACAGATATGATGAGGACTTCAAGAGAGTGGTCTTGATGGCCCCTGTGGCGGAAAAGAACGGAATTACAGACTTGGCTAATACAGGAGTGTTCGGAGAATATACCTTCAATGCCGGTGAGAAGTTCTCAGCTATCGCAGGTCTCCGCGGTGACTGGTTCTACAAGCAGGGCTTCAAGGTGTCTCCTCGCGTGACGCTTAAGTACATGCCTGTGGATGAGATCGTTATCCGTGCAAACGGAGGACGTGGCCTCAGGTATTCTACCCCACTTGTCGACAATATCGGCGTGTTCTCGACGGGCAAGGAGTTCGTAGGATCATACAACGACCATATCCTTGAGGACGCATGGACATTCGGTGGAAACTTTACATATTACATTCCGGTAGGTGCGACTTCGAATACATACGTCAGCTTCGACTACTTCCGCACTCAGTTCGCGCAGCAGATGGTCGTAGATTACGGTGCAACCCAGATCGACTTCTATGCTCTTGACGGAAGGACAGCCTTTACTGACAACTATCAGCTTGACTTCTCTAT
>JAEIGA010004493.1_pt1 | contig 21590 bp, 14 predicted proteins | sample 9270691 | NCBI WGS metagenome assembly JAEIGA01 (sample SAMN17057246, study PRJNA624740) | gut metagenome | biome: biome; isolation source: fecal sample | host: Bos grunniens | place: China: Xizang | collected 2019 | reverse complement strand
GTTCGTTTTGACGGCGCAAACGAGCCTACTAAAAACGGAGTTATTCAGGAATATGATTGGGAAGGTTACTACGACGTTGTAAGAGAATGTCAGCCCGGTGCAGTTATTGCCCTTGTGGGTCCTGATGTTCGTTGGTACGGCAATGAGTGGGGCGTAATCCGTGAAAACGAGTGGAGTGTTGTGCCTGAAAGGCACAGCATATATAGTGCTTTTGAACGCAGTAAAAAGCCTGCTAAAAAGCGCTTTTTCAAGAAAGAAAAAGAATTCGAGCTTGATTTAGGCTCACGAAAAGCTATCAAAAAAGAAACAGACTTCATATGGTATCCTTGCGAGGTTTCTCTTTCTATAAGAGACAGATGGTTCTATCATAAGGACGATGAATATACCGCGAAAACTAAGGATAGACTGTGGAAGCTTTACATGCAGACAGTTGGTTCAAACTGTGGCTTTATGCTTGGCGTTCCGCCAATGAAAAACGGCAAATTTGCTGATATGGACACTCAGATTCTGACCGCATTAGGTATGGATTTGAAGCGTTCATTTACATACAAGGTTTCTCAGATTGGTACAATTGAAGCAACCAGTGAATTATCCTCAGAGTACAGTGCAGAAAATCTCTTCTCAGAGGATGAGAATAAAACATGGCGCCCTGCGGATAATGATTTAACACCTGAAATAACCATAACTCTTTCCCAGAAGGATATGTTTGATAAGGTCGTTATGCAGGAATATATTGCAAACGGTCAGCATATTGAGGGCTACGAGCTTTACATAGACAAAGGCGATGGTAAATGGGAAAAGATTGGTGCAGGCGGAGTTGTAGGCTATAAGAGAATACATAAAATCACACCTGTTGAGGTTACAAGAGTTAAAATTAAAATAACTTCGTACAGGGGGAACCTTGAAATGAATTCTGTGGTAATGTATTGATATGAAAAAAATTGCTGTTTACGGCGGTTCTTTTGACCCGCCTCACAAGGGTCATAAGCTTCTTGCAGAGAATTTATCACGCTTTTGCGGAGCAGATAGGGTTGTTATCATTCCTACAGCCATGTCTCCATTTAAAGACAAGAGTGGAGCAAGCGCAGAGGACAGGCTCAATATGTGCAGGCTTCTATTCAGTGAATCTCTTTATGAGGTCAGCGATATTGAAATATTGAGAGGCGGAAAAAGTTATACTATTGACACGCTTACGCAAATCAAAAAAATATATCCTGATTCCCAATTGTATCTTTATATGGGAGACGATATGCTGTTGTCCTTTTCAAAATGGTACAAATATGAGGAGATTCTAGGTATTTGTACATTGGTTTGTGCGTGCAGAACAGAAAATTTGCAGATGCTTTCGGAAATGAAAGATTATGCAGATGAATTTCTGGGTGGCGAGAAAAACGTGCTTATTTGCGAAAGTGTTCCATTTGAAATCAGTTCAACTATTGTGCGTGATGAATTGAAAAATGGTAATAGCAGCAATGTTGATTCTGTTGTTTACGAATACATTGTTTCAAAGGGGTTGTATAAATGAGCAAAAATGAAGAATTCAAAAGCATTCTCAAAGAGCGCCTTACTGAAAAGCGCTATATACACTCGTTGAATGTAGCGGATTCTGCTGTGATGCTAGCGGAAATTTATGGTGCGGATAAAGACAAGGCGTACACAGCCGGTCTTATTCATGATTCTTTCAAGGATACACCGGCCGGATTGCAACTTTCTTACCTTCTTGAAAACAAGGTTCCACTTACAGATATTGAGCTTAATACGGCAAAGCTGTACCATGCTATATGTGGCGCTGTTTTTGCTGAAAAAAATCTAGGCATTTCTGATGAAGATATGCTTAATGCCATACGTTACCATACAACAGGCAGAGAAAATATGAGCCTTTTGGAAAAAATAATTTTTATAGCGGATTTTATAAGTGCGGAAAGAGATTATAACGGCGTTGAAATTATGCGCGAAAAAGCTGTTCGTTCCCTTGATGAGGCTATTGTAGAAGGCTTGAGCTTTACAATAAAGGATTTAATAGACGCTGAAAGGGTAGTGCATCCTGATACTTTGGGTGCTTATAATGATGCGCTCTTTAAAATACAACAGGAGAAGAAATAATGAGTTTAGATTTAGTAAAAAAGATAGTAAAAGCTCTTGATGATAAAAAGGGTAATGATATTCAGGTTATTAAAATTGAAGAGCTTACAATAGTTGCGGATTATTTTGTTATTGCAACTGCGAATTCCAATACTCACGTGCGCGCCCTTGCAGATGAGGTTGAATATCAGCTTGAAGAAGCAGGTATTCAAACGGAGCATGTTGAAGGCAGAGCAACAGGCTGGGTGCTTCTTGAGTATCCTGGTGTAGTAGTTCACGTATTCCTTGAAGAAGCAAGGAATTATTATAATCTTGAGCGCCTATGGGAAGATGGCGCAAAGATTGATGTTAATGAGCTTCTCAAATGATTTTTAAATAGTTAATTATTATTTTTCTATTCACAGAAAGGTATGATAAAAATGAAGTACGATTTTTCAGCTGTTGAGCAAAAATGGCAGAAAAAATGGGAAGATGCAGGAGTTTTTCATGCAGAAGATGGCTCTGATAAGCCTAAATTCTATGCTCTTGTAGAGTTCCCTTATCCAAGTGGTGCAGGTATGCACGTTGGCCATATCAAGGCATATTCAGGCCTTGAAGTAATTTCAAGAAAAAGAAGAATGCAGGGTTATAATGTTCTTTTCCCTATAGGTTTTGATGCGTATGGTCTTCCAACAGAAAACTATGCTATTAAAACAGGTATCCATCCTCGTAAGGTTACGGATATGAACATTGAAAAATTCTCTTCTCAGCTTAAAAAGGTTGGTTTCTCTTTTGATTGGAACAGAGTTGTTGATACTACAGAAGAGGGATACTACAAGTGGACTCAGTGGATTTTCCTTAAAATGTTTGAAAAGGGACTCGTTTTCCGCGATAAAACTCTTGTAAACTATTGCCCATCCTGCAAGGTTGTTCTTTCAAACGAAGACTCTCAGGGTGGTAAGTGTGATATTTGCCATAGTGATATTGTTCAGAAATCCAAGGATGTTTGGTATCTCAGAATCACAGAGTATGCCGATAAGCTTCTTCAGGGTCTTGATAAGGTGGATTATCTTCCAAATATCAAGCTTCAACAGGTGAACTGGATTGGTAAATCTACCGGTGCTTTCGTTAACTTCAATATCAGCGGTACAGACGAGATGATGAAGATTTACACAACTCGTCCTGATACTCTTTTTGGCGTAACATTTATGGTTATGGCACCAGAGCATCCTCTTATTGATAAATACGCAGATAAAATCGGTAATATGGCAGATATTGAGGCGTATCGCGCAGAGTGTGCGAAGAAAACTGAATTTGAAAGAACTCAGCTTGTTAAGGATAAAACAGGTGTTTGCATTGATGGCCTTGTGGCTATTAACCCTGTAAACAACAAGGAAATTCCTATTTATATTTCAGACTATGTTATGATGGGCTATGGTACGGGTGCTATTATGGCTGTGCCTGCGCATGACCAGCGCGACTATGAGTTTGCAAAGAAATTCGGTATCGACATTATTGAGGTAATCAAGGGTGGCGATATTAATGTTGAAGCATATACTGGCGACGGAGAAATGGTAAACTCAGGTTTCCTTAACGGTATGGATAAAAAGGCTGCATCTATCGAAAAAATGGTTGAATTCCTTGCTGAAAAAGGAATTGGTGAAAAAGGCGTTCAGTACAAAATGAAAGATTGGGCTTTTAACCGCCAGAGATATTGGGGTGAGCCTATTCCTATTGTTCACTGTGAAAAGTGTGGAATTGTACCCGTACCTTATGAGGAACTTCCACTTCGTCTTCCCGAGGTTGATAACTTCCAGCCCGGTTCAGACGGCGAAAGCCCACTTGCTAAAATTGATAGTTATGTTAACTGTACATGTCCTAAGTGTGGTGCGCCTGCGAAGCGCGAAACTGATACAATGCCTCAGTGGGCAGGTTCTTCATGGTATTTCTTAAGATACATAGATCCACATAATACAGAGGCTTTTGCAGACAAGGACAAACTTAACTATTGGGGTCCAATTGATTGGTACAACGGCGGTATGGAACACGTTACACGCCACCTTATTTATTCACGTTTCTGGCATAAATTCCTCTATGATATAGGTGAAGTGCCATTTGACGAGCCATACAAGAAGAGAACAGCTCAGGGTCTTATTTTAGGTCCTGATGGTGATAAAATGAGTAAATCTAAGGGTAATGTTGTTGACCCCAACGAGGTTGTAGATTCTCTTGGTGCCGATGTTCTTCGTACCTATGTTCTCTTTATGGGCGATTATGAGAAGGCTGCTCCATGGAGCGAAAGCAGTGTTAAGGGCTGTAAGCGCTTTGTTGACCGTTCATGGAATCTTCTCGAACTTGTTACAGAGGGGGAAGGCTTCTCTCAGAAGTTGGAAACATCCTTCCACAAAACAATTAAAAAAGTGTCAGAAGACATTGAAAACATGAAGTTTAACACTGCGATTGCTGCTCTTATGGCTCTTCTTAACGAGATTTATGATGCAGGTTCAATTACTAAGGGTGAATTGAAGGCGTACACTAAACTTCTTGACCCGTTTGCGCCTCATGTTGCAGAGGAAATTTGGGAGAATATTGGTGGTGAAGGTCTTCTTGCTGTTGCTCAGTGGCCTGATTATGATGAAGCTAAGACAGTTGATTCAACAATTGAGGTTCCTGTGCAGATTTGCGGTAAACTTCGCGCAACTGTAACAATTGCTAAGGATGCTACTGCTGAGCAGGCAATTGCTGCCGCCAAAGCGGACGAAAAGGTGCAGGAAATCCTTGTAGATAAAGCGATTGTAAAGGAAATTTACGTGCCGGGTAAAATTATAAATATTGTAGCAAAATAAGATTAGTCTTCTACAAAAGCTGTTCAGCGAATTCGCTGAACAGTTTTTTTTGTCAATGCAAAAATATCACAAAAATTAATGTGTAATTTTATGTATTTTTTAGTGCTTTTTTGGTTGTGTGAAGAGAAAAAACTATTGAAATTTTTTCCTATATATAGTATATTAATAATGTGTATAAGTCTAAATGGGTATATTATGCCCTAGATTAGATGTTTGATGATTTTTTCGTCATTTTTACAAGCATAAATTTTTGATGATTCAATTATTCTTGGAGGTTATTTGGTATGGCTCTTGAGTTACCTAAATTTGGCAACAAAGAAAAGAAAGCAAAGGAAGTATCACCTAAAAATGACGTGATGCTCAAGGTGATGGACTTTTTTGATAAAAACCCAATAATGAAGATTCTCGTTCCGGTGATATTGTTTCTCATATTAGCAGGTGTTATTATTTTCCTGATTTTTGGCGACGGTGTTCTTAGTGGTGATAATGTACCTAGTGATAGTGATATTTCCGCGAACTCTAATCAGGTAGAGGTTCTTCCTGGTGGGAATCTTATAAAAGATAAAGAGGTTGTAGAACTTATTGACAATGATCCTCTTTCAGAAGATGTTCTTGCTTCTGCAAAATATAAAGGCTATGTAAAAGGAAGTAGCGGTCTTAAGACAGCTCTAATACAGATAGGTTCTGCCGGTGATACACTAACACTTTCCAAAGGTGAAGAAATTGGTAGTTGGGAGCTCATTGAGATAGCTTCAGATTACGTGGTTTTTAAGGCCGGCGACGTAACAAAGAAGATCAATAGATAGTTTTGTTGCAAATTAATTAAGTTGATAATTTATGTATCATACATAATTTTAGGGGGATTTTCCAATGAAAACAAAAAACAGCAGAATGAGGTCAATAGGCATTTTTGCCCTCGTGTTCGTGTTGCTCACAAGCATGGTTTTACCACTTGCAGCATCAGGTTCATCAGATGACATCATGGGTACCTACACTGTTGCCGATGGCGATACACTTGCTTCTATCGCTGCAGCTCACGGTGTAACAGTAGCGAGTATCGTTGATAATAACGGCATCTCAGCTTCTTCAAAACTTTATACAGGTCAAAAGCTCCTTATTCCCGGGGCAGCTTCTGTTGAAGATGATTCCACAACAGTTTATGGCTCTTCAAGTTCAATTTCAATTGACTTTGAAGGTGGATCAGACCTTATAGGCGTTCTTGAAACAATACTTGCACATACTGGTTACAAAATGATATTTAAAGGCGCATCAACATCTGTGCCTGCAATAGCATTAGATAACGTTACTCCTCTTACAGCTATCGATTATGTGCTTCGTATGGTTGATATGACTTACATAAAGAATGATAACCTTATCTATGTTGGTACAGCAGATGTTCTCAACTCGAATTTTATTGATAGTAAGGCTCTTACCAAGTTTTCTCTTCAGTACATTTCTACAGATACACTTACCTCTCAGCTTTCAACGCTTGGTATCAGCGTGCAGATAGTAAAAGTGGATATCAATCTTCGTGAGTTTTGGGTAAGCGGTTATCCAATGCAACTTGCAAAAATGGCTGAGCTTATTGAAACTCTTGATAACAAAAAGAATATTACAGTAGGTAGCGCTAGCATCAGTTCAAGCCTTACAGCTATTGAACTTGAGCATATTACAGCTTCCGAATTCAGTGGTTTGCTTGGCTCGCTCGGCCTTCATACCGGTATAACAATGGCCGCTCATCCAATGATTCTCTATGTTTATGCAACAGGTGATGCATATAATGACATTATGAACATAAAGAGATTGGTTGACTACTATGATCCTGATGCGCAGCAGTCCTCAGGCGGTTCAACAGATGGTTCAACAGATGGTTCAATAGATGGCTCAACAGATGGTTCAACAGACGGAACAACAAGTGATGTCGTTATTTCTGATGGTGAAACCTCACTTGTAAGAATTGATCTTGCATATATTAATAAAGAAGCAGCACAGTCAATTATCAGCACATTTGGTTATGATGTTAAAGTTCTTGGTCTTGACCTCTATGAAAAGCGAATTTGGATTCAGGGTGTAACCGAAGAAGTTGAAGCTGCTGTTGAAAGAATTAAAGAAAACGATACAGCAGATAACAATACAGACAGAACATTCTTTGTTTATGAACTTAAGAACATCGTTGCTTCTGAACTTCAGAGCAAGATAGGCTTTGTTGATATTGATAATGTTGAGTTCTATTTCGGTTCGTATCCTCAGCTTACAAAGTCAATCATGGTTTACTGTCCAACAAATAAAGTTGAAGAGGTTAAAGAGGTTATTTCTTCTCTTGATAACAATTTAGGTGATATGTATTACCCGATTGCAACAATTACAGATCCAACAGAACTTTCAATTCTTGCAGCTAAGGAAGAACTTGTTATCAAGCTTATTAACAATCCTTCAATCTCTGTTACATCATTTGAAATTTCAGGTGATCTCGATCCATCAGATGATGGTGTTAAGTATATTCTCTATGTACTTGAATCTCCTGAAAATATTGATCTTATCATTGATATGTGGTCAAGAATCTAAATTTTCCATGGAGTTGATTTAAATGGAATTTATTAACCAACCTAGCATATATCCCATAACGCTTGAACAGTTGCTCAGGCTTACGGTTGAAAAGAAAGGCTCTGACCTTCACATAGTCGTAGGTATGCCACCTTGTATTCGTATCGACGGCGACATCGTTAAACAGGATTTTCCCCCTATGAAACCGGCTGATGTCGAAAATATGCTTATGCAGATAATGTCCGATAAAAACAAGAACGACCTTAAAGAAAATCTTGAGTTAGACCTTTCGTACTCGGTTCCGCAGTGTGCTCGTTTCAGAGGTAATGTGATTGTTCAAAGAGGCACACTTGCTGCGGTATTCAGGGCTATTCCATTTGAGATTCCTACACTTGATAAGTTAGGTCTTCCAGCAGACGTTCGCAGACTTTGTACTCTTCCTCGCGGACTTATTCTTGTTACCGGCCCTACCGGTTCAGGTAAATCAACAACGCTTGCAGCTATGATGAACCATATGAATGCTAACTTTGAGTACAATATGGTTACCATTGAAGACCCTATAGAGTTCCTTCATTCTCACAAACGTTCAATCATTAGGCAACGTGAACTTGGCGGAGATACACTCAGCTTTAATAATGCATTAAGAACTGTTCTTCGTCATGACCCTGATGTTATTATGATTGGTGAGATGCGTGACGCCGAAAGTATCAGTATTGCTCTTACAGCGGCTGAAACAGGCCACTTAGTGCTTTCTACACTTCATACTCAGACGGCTCCGCTTACAATTGCTCGTATCATAGACTCTTTCCCAAGTGAACAACAGAATCAGGTTCGAAGTCAGCTTTCAAATACACTTCGTGCGGTTATTTCTCAGCAACTTCTCCCGCGTCTTGGCGGTGGTCGAGTATCAGCGGTTGAATACATGGTTGATACACCTGCTATTCGTAACATGATTCGTGAGGGTAAAGATCATCAGATATATTCCACAATGCAGACCGCTCAAAAGGAAGGGATGCAAACAATGGACCAGGCTCTTTTGAAACTTCTCAGAGAGCAGAAAATCTCACGAGAATCAGTTCTTGAAAACTGTGTTGAAAGAGCAGAGATTCTTCGTCAGATGCAAATGTATTAATTTAATCCTCTAGAAGCAGTTTTTGCTATACATATTATATATAGTGTGAAAAGTAAAAATTGCTATATCTACCATATATGTCTCAAGAAGGGGGATAACTACTTTTGGATTTCACATATGAAGCCCTGAATAGACAGGGTGAATCTATAACAGGTAAGGTTGTTGCTAACTCTACATCGGAAGCGTATGAAAAATTACGTGAAGCAGGTGTTGTTGTTACAGCTCTTAAAGAAGATGCTGCCAGAAAAAAAAGAAAAGGCGGCAAGAAGGTTTCTCTTGCAGATATGTCTTTGTTTTCTCGTCAGCTTGCTGCTATGATTGGTGCAGGTATTCCTGTTACCCAGGCAATGAATACTCTCGTTGCGCAAACAACTAACCCTACTCTTGCTAACGCCATCAAAGAGGTAGCGTCAGATGTTGAGGGCGGTTCACCACTTTCAGATGCATTCAGCGCGCAAAAACCTGTTTTTTCAGATTTGTTTTGTTCAATGGTTGCTGCCGGTGAAATGGGTGGTATGCTTGATAAAACCTTGCTTGCTATGTCCAACCAGCTTCATAAAGATAAACAGCTTAAAGATGCCATCAAGAGTGCTACTCAGTACCCCAAAATGGTTGGTGGTCTAGCGATTATTATCGTTATTTTTATGCTTATTTTTATGGTTCCTACCTTCCAGGGTATGACTGAGGGTGCTGGCGATCTGAACCCAATTACACTTTTGATTTATGCATTATCTGAACTTATGAGAGAAAAATGGTTTATTGTATTCCCAGTTATAGGTATTGCAATATTCCTCGTTATTCAGGTAATTAAGTCCCCGCCAATACAACATTTTTGGGAAAGCCATAAAATGAAGGCTCCTGTTGTTGGTGAGCTTATTTCCAAAACAATATTTGCTCGTTTCTGCCGTATTTTTGCAACACTTGTTGCCGGTGGTGTTACAGCAGTTAAAGCTCTTGAAACTGCAGGTCCGACTTCAGGATCCAAACTTGTAGAGAATGCAGTTGTAAAAGCAATCGAAGATGTTGAAAACGGTAAAACGATTCATGAGGCATTAGATGCGCCACAGATATTCCCGCCAATGGTTATCAGTATGATAGCAATCGGTGAAGAAGCAGGTTCACTTCCAGTCATGCTTGACAAGGTTGCTGAATTCTACGAGGAAGACGTTGATGCTCTCGCAAAAAACTTAGGTGCCGTGCTTGAACCTATTATGCTTGTTCTTTTGGGTTCTGTTGTTGGTTTCCTTATTATTGCACTTTATCTTCCTGTTTTTCAGGCAACTACATCTTATCAGGGTTAAGACGTGGAGACGAAAAATTCATACAACTCCAAAAAACAAAAACATATTCTTTTGCAAGGGAGAATGATATAAAATGGCAAAAGCATGCAGTGCTATCGGCATTGAGTATAATTCATTTGAAATCAAAGCCGTTGAGCTTACAAAATCTGCGGATGGTAAAGTTAGTGTTACAGGCTCAGCAAGTGTTAAGCTTAAAGAGGGTATTATAGGAGAAGGTATTGTTACCGACAGCCCTCTTTTCGGTGCAGCCCTTAATGATCTATTTGACTTAGGGAAAATGAAGAAGGATTCACCTATAGTTATTGGTGTCAACAACGAAAATGTAATTATGCGATATGCAACTTTCCCAAAAGTTCCTCAGGATAAATTAAGGAGCGTTGTTACAATGCAGGCACAGGACTTTATTCCTGTTCCTGTAAACGAATTAGGTCTTGATTTCGTTGTTGTAGATGAAACTACAGATGATGATGACCAACCTGCTCTTAATATGATTCTTGTTGGAGCAAGAAATACAATGCTTCATAATATTATTCAAAATTTTGAAGGGGGTAAGTTTGAAGTTGTTGATATAGATAGCTCGTTCCTTGCGTGGTGCCGAGTGGCTATAGACGAAGCTTCTGACAATTCTGCTTTTGCATATTTTTCGCTTACTGATGACGTGCTCAATTTTGTTGCAGTTGTAGATAAAGAGATTAAGATGGTTCGTTCAATCAATATCCCTGACCGTGCTATAATCGAGGTGAAGAAAGCTTTCAGTTCCCCTGAAGAAGTTACTTCTATAGAATATGAGACAATTGCAGAGTTTCTTCAATCAGAGCTTATTTCGTCAATTAACTATTTCCAGATGCAGACAAATATTGTTCTAGAAGCTGTATTATTCAATACAGCATCAAAACTTGAGGAACAGCTTGCTCAGTCTATTGCGGAAAAATGTTATGTTCCGCTTAGCATACCCTCTTTCTATGATAATTACGCAAGCGGTAGTTTTTCACCAAAAGATTATGCGGGCTGTATTAGTCTTGCTAAAATAGGATTGGAGGCACAATAACAATGAAATATAGAGTTAGTTTGCTTCCTGAGAAAAACAGAAAGCGCATAATTGGTAAAAAGAAAGCCGAAAAGGGAAGAGGAATTGCAAACGTTTTCTTACTTGTTTTGCTCGGCGCATTATTTATTACCATTATTGGTAAGGGTGTTGCGGACGCTAAACTTAAAGAGCTTCAGGAAAAAAATGCTGAATGTGAGCAAAAAGTTTCTGCTCTTCAGCACTATAGAGATATAAACACAGCTCTTCAGAATAAACTTAAGCTTATTGAAGATATTCAGGTAGATGAACCGTCTCTTTACAACTTTGTTACAAGACTTGGTAATGCTTCGCGCCCGGGTATTTCAATTTCAACTCTTGATTGTGTTGATTGGAAGGTATCGCGTATATGTAACATTACAGGTAAAGCAGTTTCCAGAGATGCATTTACAACGTATTTTGAATCATTAAAGGAACTTAAAGGTGTAAGTAACGTACAATGTACCAGTTATACAACACAGCTTGTTGACGGTGAACTTAAAGCGGATTTTGCTATTACTATTACTTGTAGCGGTGGCGCAGTTGCGCCTGCTCCGGTTACAGAAGCGGCTACTGAAACAACAGAAAACAGCGCAGAATAAGGAGGGGGAGCATTTATGAAAGGCAAAAAAATAGAAATAAAAGATATAACAAGCTCTCCATTCTTTGTTATTGGTATAATGGTATTTGTATGTTTACTGATTGCAGCAATGACAGTAACAATGATTATGGGTATTAATACAACCAAGCAAGAGATTCTTGATGCTCGTGCTCTTTACGAGCAGAATGTTCGCGAAATTGCTCTTTTGGAGGAGCTTAAAATCAAGAGCGAAGCTGCTGAGCAACAACTTGATGCATGTAAAGATATTCTTCCGGATTCATTAGGTGATGTATATCTTCTTGAAGAAGAAGTTCTTGCAAAATGCAGACTTTTTGGTTTAAAGGTTGAAGGTATTACCCAAACCGTTGCAGTTAATGAAACAAATGAGGTTGTTTTCCAGTTGTCAGTAGTAGGTTCATTTGAAACTATTTACAATTATATGAACTATTATTCAAATCTTGAACAGGTTCACAGATTTGATTCTATTACATTAACACGCGTTTCTGATGAGGAATATAAGGCAAGTCTGTCGCTTTCGTTCCTTTCAGCAGAGGGCTCTGAAGGGGCAGTGCAGGCTGCAGTAAATGATGCAACCGAATAAAAGTGCAAATCAATAAATATAACATCTAAAAGGGGTCAATCACATTGGCAGATATGAACATAATTATTCCGGGTAGCGTTGAATACTTTCTTATCCAAGAAGGTAAGGTTACCGAGGGGCAAGTAAGAGAAGCACAATTAAATATGCAAGATGGTAAAGGTGAAGTTCCTGCTGAACTTGTAAGCTTGGGCTATTGTACAGAAATAGATGTGGCTCACGCATTGGAAAGAAAAACAGGCTATAAGTTTGTTTCTATTGAAGAAACAGGTATTAACTTTGCCGTTGCAAACATAATCCCGGTTGAGCTTCTTGCCAAGAGAAGAATATTACCTCTTTATCAGGATGAAAAGAAACTTTTTGTGGTAATGCACAATCCTAACGACCTTGGTGTGCGAGATAACCTTTCTGTTCGTACCGGTGGTCTTGAAATTGTTCCGCTTATTGCCACGGAAAGCGAACTTAATGCCGCTATAGATACCATTGTTAACAATGCTAATAATATCGATACTTATGAAGATGAAGATGCAACTCAGGAAGAGGAGCTTGCTGCACTTGAAGAACTTGCCGCAGATGAAAAACCTGCTGTTCAGCTTGTTAACCAGGTAATTACTAATGCAGTTAAATCAGGTGCATCGGATATACATATTGAGCCAATGGAGAAAACAATGCGAATTCGTCTTCGTATAGACGGCGTTCTTCATGAGGTTCTCCAGAACCCTATAAAATTACATAATTCAGTTGCTTCCCGTGTTAAAGTTATTGGCGGTATGGATATTGCTGAAAGGCGTATTCCTCAGGATGGACGTACAACAGTTAAGGTGGACGACAGAACATTCGATATTCGTATTGCGGTGCTTCCATCTGTATACGGCGAAAAAATCGTTATGCGTCTTCTTGAACGTGGCGCAAAATCAGTTCAACTTAAAGATATTAAATTTTCGGCTTCACAGGTTGATAAATTCACTAAGACAATATTTATGCCTTATGGCTTTATGCTTGTTACAGGTCCTACCGGTTCAGGTAAATCTACAACTCTTTATGCAACTCTTGCAGAAGTTTCAGATATTACAAAACACGTTATTACACTTGAAGACCCGGTTGAGCGCCGTATGGCAGGTATCTGTCAGGTGCAGATGAACAATCGTGCAGGTATGACATTCGCAGCAGCTCTTCGTTCCGTTCTCCGTGCTGACCCTGATATTGTCATGGTCGGTGAAATTCGAGACGGTGAAACTGCGAAGATTGCTGTTGAATCCGCTCTTACAGGTCATATGGTTTTCTCTACCCTTCATACAAATGATGCTCCATCGGCTATTACACGTCTTGATGAAATGGGTGTTGAGCCGTTCCTTACAGCATCGTCTCTTGTTGGTGTTCTTGCTCAGCGTCTTGTTCGTGTGCTTTGCCCACGTTGTAAAGAAGCGGTTGAGCTCACATATCGTGAAATACGTAATAGTCTTGAAGATTTCCCTATTCCTGAAGGAAAAACTCTTGACGATAAAACTATAATTTACGAACCAAAGGGCTGTATGGCATGTTCTAATACAGGCTATAAGGGTCGTCAGGGTGTTTTCGAATTCCTTCAGGTTACAAATGAAATTAAACAGCTTATTCTCAAACGCTCAGGCGTTCAGGAGATAAAAGAACTTGCTGTTAAGCAGGGTATGCATACTCTTCGTCAAGAGGGTATTGATAAAGTTATTGAAGGCACTACTTCAGTTGAAGAGGTTCTTCGTGTGCTCGTATAAAAGATTTATTTGATGGATGTTTTGTTATAAATCATTCATTGTTCGCTATTCACTATTCACTCTAGATTAAAAAGGAGTTGAGGTCATGAACATTTTAACCAAAAGGAATGGTATAGCTCTTGTAGCGGTTATGGCAATCTTACTTGTGCTTACACTTTTGCTTCCGATTATGTTCTCAATGTCAGAAAATGCTATGGAAGCTGCTATGACAGGTTCAGATGAGCAAAAAGCATCTTACCTTGCCCGATCTATGATAGAGTTTGCGGTTGGTGCGTTCCAAATGTGTTATGATGGAGCCGAAGCAGATGAAGAAAAAGGTGTAGAAGTTCCTGATGACCTTTCTGCAGTAGACGAAAATTCTCCTGATTTACTTAAGTTAAAAAAATTCCTAAAAATAGATAAGAAAATGTCTGTAACCATGATGTATATGTATCGTGATGAAACAGTTCCTTTTCCTGATACTTTCCCTAAGAAAAATCCAAATGAGAGTGATGCGGATTTTCGTGAGAGAGTACTTAAAAGTGATGAATATAAAAACTACCTTGAAAAAGGTATTATTTATTCAACAACCACGCCTGCAGGCTTCTCAGTAGAGGATGTCAAGAAGGGCAAGGTGCCCTATGGACATAAAACTGCTGTTACTAATGGCTTGGGGAATATGGTAAATGGTTCGTATATGGGTTACGCTACCTGTGATATTGTATATAATGATTCTATAGATTATTATAGAACAAGTGTAGATGCTACAACTCAATCAAGAACAACTGAAAAAATAAAAGATGATGACCCAAAGGGAGCTCCGGCTACACAGTATAGTAATTATCTTCAGAAAGCAAAGACTGCAATAAAAAATGGTGATGATCTTACAGCTGATGAGCAAATATTCAAGGTAGAAAACAATAGAGTTGAATTTACTTCTTATGGTAATATAAATGGTAAGGGTGTTGTACGTAGTTGTTATGTTATTCTCCCTACTAAGCCTTCGGAAAAAAGTTGGATTGTTCCTGCTAATATTGAAAGTAACCAGATCTTCCCTGATACTGATCAGGCAAGTGGCGTAACAGCTCTTTCTATTAATAACGACAGCTTTTTTGAAGGTGATATGGAAGTAGCTATTAATGGTCAGCCTGTTTACGGTTTTTCTTGTATAGGTAATATGGTGCTTTCTACTAAAAAAATCAAGTACAAAGCAGCAGCAAACGATTTCCTTGGCCTTGCTGAAGGTACAACTATGGACTATGTTGACTATATTGATGCGTATAATGCAAAGGTTGATGATTATAACACAAATACTGTTGATCCGCATAATGACGCTGTTCAGAAGAAGATTGATAACGATGAAACTCTCGGACCTGATGATGTTTTCTGGGAGCACATGCAGTATATTAACAGTAACATTGAAGATTTCTCTTTAGGTCTTCATCCTGAAACTACAACGGTTAACCCTGAACGCGACCCGTTTTTTAACTGTTTAAAAACCCAGAATATGAGAAACTGGGCAGAGGGCGCAAGGCGTGATAATTTTGTAGCCTTCACAGCTACTAATGGTATTCAGATAGATATGCCTGTTAACGTTATTATGAACCCATGCCGTACGGGTCGTATCGGCGACGGTATCGCTTCAAACCAATCACTTTACAAGGTTCTGTATCTTCAGGCTCCGGATATTGTTTTCAATAACCGTGTAAATAGCTTCGTTTCATTGTATACAAAGAATTCCGGTCTTGCGTATCTTCTTGATTACAATGCTTATCGTATGTCTACTATAATTTTAGCAGCACCAGAAAGCACACCATATACAATGGAAATACTTAAAAATCCTGATAATCCTGATGATGGAATTGATACAGTTAAGGCCGGTAGAGTATATTTCGCAGAGGATGCATATATATGGCTTGTTCCGTTTACTGAAAATGGTTCAAACTACAAAACTCAAACCGTATATTACAAAGGTAAGGATGTTATTCTTTACAAGTTTGCTAATGCAGGTGACGTTTATCAGTTTAACGCAGAAAAAGAGACGAAAATCAACGGAGAAATGAAAAAAGCCGGTTTCTCTATGACCAGCTATTTTATGGATGTTATTTACAGCAAGGAAGATACTGATACCAATAACACTCCTTGGTGGAACCTTTGGTCAGGTATTCAAAACCTTGTTTTTGATACACTGGTAGATAGAGCAAGACCGAGAACATATGATGCACAAGACTTACAGTGGATTGGTAATATGAATGCCGGTACACAAAGTCAGCCTAAGGTTGATGACTTCTACGTTGTTTGGGCTAGCTGATTCAGAACAACAGTATATAATTAAGCATAAATTTTAAGAAAGGAAGGAATAAGACTATGAAAAAGAAATGTTCAGACAGAGTAAATGGTAAAAAAAGCTTTTTCAAAAAGCATGTCAGCAACAATAAGGTCGGTATGACGTATGTTGAGCTCCTTACTGCTCTTGCTTTGCTTGCACTTATTATCACCTCCTTCACACCTATGCTCCTTTCCTCTTACCAGACCTTGTATAATGCAGGTGAAAAGGTGCAGAATGTTTACGAATCTAAAGAAGAAATGGAAGAAGGCCTTGCAAGGCGTGATTCCGAGAATAAAGCTGCTATTAAATTGAATATGCTTGTAAACGGGGATATTCTTTTTAATCAAATTAATGTTGTTGGTAGAAAGGTTATTTCTACCTTTGAACAAGGGTTGGAAACAGTTTTTGGTCAGATAAGACCACGTGTTGAAATTATTTCGGCATCGACTGTTTATGATAACTTTACAAACCACGATGTTATTATTCAAACATATGGACTTGATTATGAAACCATCACTTTTGGGGATTTAGATATTACTAAAACTCCGGAGCAATTGGGTTTTACTGAGAAGCGGATCCATATTAAGGTTTTAGCGCCAAATAAGACGGCAAAAAAATCCTCAGGTCCGGCTGATGAAAATATGATTGGTACAGAGGACAAACTTGTTTACAATTCAGGCTATCTTTGTCCGGTTCAGGTTTATACATCAAAATTCCAAGCGGTTGATCCTGCTGATATTCCTGATGTTTTCTTTGAAAAAAGAGAAAGCAACAGATTCAAGTTGAAAATCAATAGTCCTGACGGAATACCGCTTGATTTTACTTATTCACCACTTAAAATAGCTGTTTATTATCTTGATAGCCGTGGTGAAATAAGAACTATATCCGACTATTTATATATTGACCCGCCATCACTTCTTATGGCAGGTGAAACAAAGGAAGGTATAGATTACTACACCTCCGCAGGTATCGAAATTGTTGACCGTAATGAAACTGATGATGAAACCAAAAGACAAATTGAGTATATGCTCAGAGTTGAGGGCAGAAAAATGCGTACTGCCAATAGCCAGTTTCTTAACAACATAGGTCAGCATGGAGAATATGCTTCTTCAGCCGTAGGTGCACCAAGTGTTGTTCGTCCTAACCAGGAGAGGACTGAGATCCGTTCAATACGTTGGATAGATAACGATGAAACTCAGGGTGTGAGCCCATATTATGTAATGACAGGTACAAACGGTTCTATTTACCGTATGTATACCTTCTCATCAGATAAGTCTGATATTTTCAGCGCTGCTATGGGTGCAACTATATACAACACAAAAACAGGTTATTTTGGTGGAGCGCAGAACTATATTGACAGAGTTTATACGACAGAAAGGGGAAGAAAGGTTTATCCTTCTTTCTGGGGTGGAGACTACTCTCATATATTCGAATACACATCAGCTCAGCGAAGAGTTACATATGGTCCATCTGCTAACTACAAACTGTCAGATTCAAAAGGTGATGAGGCGTGGTTAACGTCTGCAACATCTCAAATTAAAGACGGCAGCACTAAGCGTACAGTTACTCGTGCCGGTATTGTAGGCGATGAAGTGTTCAATGTTATGAGTGCCAACGCGCAGTTCTGCTACTACTATAATGGTGAAGGTACTGAACATAGTTATGGTTACAAAAATGCCCGACCACTTTCATATATTCTTACAGAACGTGGATGGCCAATACGTCTGACCGGTGTTATCGGACCTATTGATAAAGATGACCCATTTAACCTTGATGCTACAGACCTTTATCTTAATCTTTGTGCATTCTGGGATGGTAAAAATATTACATCTAATATCCGTAGTGAGGAATATTATTGGGATTCATCTCAGGTTCTTGCATTTCATTATAAATACAAGGGCCATGAATCTCAGGATGACTATTCATACGGCGGAATCAGATTAAAAGCTTTGGCTTCATACCCTGTTAAGAATTTTGATGGCAATGCGGACTACTTGAATAGTAGCGCCGATGATAATAATACGACCAGTATGGGTAAAATTGCAAATGTTCGTGCCTATACTGAGAAGAATGATAAAGCCGACAGAACATCAGGCTACTCGAACGACGTTAATATTACCGATGTTATTTACATTCCAAGTACAGATACTACTCAAGGTTCTACCTTCTATGTAGGCAATGTACACGGCTATGCGAACCTTGTTCAGAACGTTAAAATTTCAGGCACCGATGCTTACCATGTTCAGGCAAAGACACATGAATATGTTTATTATGAATGGTCTGATGGTGTTTTGGGTATTGGTAGAGGTTGGAAAAAGAAAACAAAAACTGTTGACCCTATAGAAGATGACAGAGCTGAAAAGACATTCGGTGAAGGAGTAGCGGTACCTTCCGGAGTAAGTCATGTAGGCAAATGGTATAGAAATGCATCTGAAGGCGGTTTCATCGGCATCGGTGAAGGTAATGGTTGTTCATATCCTAAAGGTTCTATTACAGACTACTTTATTTTCAGCAATCATGACGGTACTGCAACATATGTTGCAAAGTTCAATGACAATGACTATGCTCGTATGAGCGAGGATGATCGTCAGGGGGCTTTTGGGGCTATTGAAGTATGGCTTGCTTCTAATGACGCTACAGTTGCGTTGTCTCAATCAGCACCTAATAACGAGACAGAAAAAATCATGTTTTATAGTGTAGCAGGAGCTACGATTTATGATGGTGCAGATAAGAAGACTGAAACAAAATTCTTCCTTCCTTCAATGAATTGTGCATGGGAGTATTTGTATTATGATGACGTTTATTTCACCTTCGGATACTCCTCTAACCGTGAGCGTGTTTATACAAATATCACATACGATGGCGTAACAGAATATACACGTTCCTATGAGCGCTTGTATTTCCGTTCTCACTACGGTCAGGATGCAGCGTATTATACAGAAAATGTTGACCATCAGCCTGTGGAATACAGTATAAACCAGAGTGCATACAGTGAGACACTTCCTATCCACTACCCTAACAGAGCTGTAAGTAATGGATGGGGCGGTATGCAGACATCAGATGCTTTCCTTAATAAGGAAGATAACGATTACTACAATGTGTGGTTCCCAGGCGAAATGTATAACCTTACAAAAATTGCTTCTAAAGACGGTGTTACAGTTGCTGTTGGTTATGCAGTTGCGGCTTCCAGCTATCAGCATGCATTAGCTTCGGATTCCAGTGTTACATCAACAGGTCTCGGTAGTATTTACAATGACGGTGTTCTTTCTGCTATGATTGAGGGTAAAGATGATGCTCTTGTTAATCTTCTTTACTATAAAGATAATGCAACATTTGATGATTATTCTTTATATAGTGCCGCAGACGAAGATAAAAATAATACTCTTAAACTCAATCAGTATGCCGAATACGGCAATATAAAGTATGGTATGCATGGTAGAGATAGTATCCAATTCACAGCAGTTGACCTTCTTGTTGAAAATAAAAAGAAATCTGAAACATCTGCTGATTATACTGTTAACTATTATGCTTACTATGGCGATAATAAGGGTAGAGTATTCTATTCACTTGTTGCAACCGGTTCAGGTAGTAACACTGCTGAAGGCGAAATGAATGCAAGTGAAGCAGGTGCTGAGCTTGTACCATATATCAGTGATAAACCTACACGCGTTGAAAGCCGTAGCGTTGCGCCGTCCCAGATGGTGGAGGTTACTGTAGGTGGTCAAGGTCTTGACAAAATTTTCTCAAGAATTGTTACTATTGATGCTAAGGATGATATGATTATCATCACCGGTGAAATGGTTAAAGGCACTAAAGAATATATTGTTGTTGGTACTAAATCAGCAGACGGAAGTTTCAAATTCGTTAAGGTTTTGAACTGCGGATTTAATTCTGTTATCAATGATGCAACCATTGTTGGTGGTTATTACTATATCGTTGGTGAAAATACTCCTAACCCCGGTGGTTGGGTTGCAGGCATTTCTATTGAAACTCTTAAGAGTGTAGTTGAAACAGCGTTAAATAATGGTGCTACAGAAACATCTATCAGCACACCATCTTTGACGGATGAAGCATCCGGCAGTAAGTCAGCTGATTCAAGCCAACTTCTCTGGCGCAGCACAGATGTTAAGCTTTATGCTATAGCAGGTAGAGATACTAAATAAAAAAGGAGGCAGTAGTAGATGTTTAAATTTTTAACATCAAAAAAAGGATATACCCTTGTAGAACTTATGATAGTTCTTGTATTGCTTTCCTTAGGTGGCTTTGCCCTTATTAACATTGTTAGTGTTGCTTATCGTTCATTTAATAAAAGCGAGGAGCGTTATATCAAGCAAGAAGCGGTGAAGGAAGTTGCCGCACGCTTGGAAGGTGGCAAAACAGGAGTTTTGTCCGCTAAAACTGCTGATATTTTCGATACAGTTGATGTCGTCCCTGCAGAAGACTCGGTAGATGATGCTTATTCATACCTTTTTGCAGAGGAAGGTTTCAATGAAAAAGGGCAATTTGTGGGCTACTATATATATGTACAAAATAGTGGCGTTAAAAGAGCCGATGCTGAAAAGCTATCCGAAACCCCCATATATATTGAAATTAAGCCTTATTATGAGACCATAACTGACGAAGGAAATAATATCTATATTGACGATGATAATACTGTTAAAATAAAACAGTATAATTCAGTTACTGTATCACTTTCTGCTCTTGAGGCTGATTACCAGCGTATCGATGCCAATGAAGACGGGAAGATAGATAAACCAATATCAGATGATAAATATTATACTCTTGATGTTGCCTACCATTTCCCGAACATGGCAACAAGTAAAGAAGATGTTATGGTTAACCATAAGACCGCAGATGTACTGTCTACCTCTATTACTTATAATCAGACAACAGGTGCAATAACAGGTGATGAGGTTGAAACAATACACTGCCCTAAAGAAAAAGGTGAGACGTATAATGGGGAACATTGCAGATTAGAGAATACCGAGCATTTTTGTTGTATTTCAGACTGTGGTTGTCCGGGTAATTCAGGCATAGTTCTTAAAGTTTATTGCGATTCTATTGTGAATCCAAATAACGCTGAAACAAGTATTTTCCCACCTTCAATGTGCTTTATTGCCACAGCCTCCTATGGTCTTGATTCAGGTGAAGTTGGCATGCTTTGTGCGTTCCGTGATGAGTGCTTAAAGACAAATCCTCTTGGCAGAGCTTTTGTAAATGCTTATTACACTATTTCACCACCAATTGCTGAGTTTATCAGCGAAAGCGAGCCTCTTAAGGCTGCAGTAAGAACTGCTCTTAAACCACTCATTGTTGTTGCAGAATATGCACTCAATGAAGAAATCAGAGCAGAAGGCGCAGTTTCCTTTGTAGTGCTTATGCTTT
>JAEIGA010004492.1_pt1 | contig 21593 bp, 31 predicted proteins | sample 9270691 | NCBI WGS metagenome assembly JAEIGA01 (sample SAMN17057246, study PRJNA624740) | gut metagenome | biome: biome; isolation source: fecal sample | host: Bos grunniens | place: China: Xizang | collected 2019 | reverse complement strand
TGGATTTCTGCCACAAGGATTTCTGTATCCTGCATAATTTGCACTTCCCTTCTTTGTTTTGTTTGATTTTTCTCGCGCATCGTGGTACTATAAGCTTGTGATTTTATTCCCGGTTGTGGGATGATCCGGGGCAGTGTTAGCGGTCACCGCCCCGGCGCCGGAATGACTTTTGCAGGATTCTCTCAACTTCCCTGCATGGCCAGATATTATCACCAAACAAACAAAAGGAGAAGATATCTGAAATATACCAAAAAGTATACTATCGCTACAGATTTTTAAAAAACTATGCCGCACAGAAAAGCATCGGAAATGATACCAGATTTCCCGAAAAATTTAAGAAAATACATGGGTAAATCAGGACTAACTCAGGAGCAATTAGCAGAAAAGGCCTACATCTCTATTGCTACACTAAAAGGATTTTTATACAAGGGCGAAGATGATCCTCGTATATCTACCCTGATAAACTTAGCTAGCGCATTGGATTGCACAGTTAACGATCTGATCGGATACAGAAAGGAAAAGCGTTCTGAAGAAGCAGAGCGTGTTCTGCAGGAAATTAAGTCCCTGATTGATGAACATTACAAATAAATATCCTAAAGAGTATATTTGAATACACTTGCATTTTTTCCTATCTTGTGGTTAAATGTAGCCAGATGGCCCCGGTGGAGTTTAGCGGATCCATTGGGGCTTTTCTTTTGCCACAAATAGGCATGACCTACTTGTGCGCATCGTGTATTAAATAATGTCTATTTGTGGCTGCCCAATACAAGCATTTTAGGAGATGTAAATATAATGGTTAAAGCTACAAAAAGAAATGACAAATGGACCTGCCGTGTTCGGTATATAGGAACTGACGGCCAGGAACATCGTGCAAGGATCACGGCTGACAAAAAGGCAGATTGCGTAAAACAGGCCGTGGAATTTCTAAACGAAAAGGAAAAAGAAAGAGAAAAGAAGTTACTACACCCAGATTCATTCACATTTAAGGAAGCAGCCGAACGATACATAAAAGGAAGAGAGGCCATCTGCTCACCTTCATCCATCAGAGAGTACAAAAGGGCTTTAAATATGTATTTTGAGCCGATTTTGCACATGGATCTCTATGACATAACAAGGGAAGATGTGCAACTGCTTGCAAACTCTTGGGCTACATTCTTAAGCCCTAAAACTGTTCGAGATAAACACGGGTTTATATCCGCTGTTATGCGGGCATATCGGCCAGACTTCATACTAAACACTGCGCTTCCGCAGAAGGTAAAGAAAAGCCTATATACTCCAACTGATCAGGATGTAAAACATTTGATTGAATCTGTACGCGATACCAGAATGGAGGCCCCTGTATTACTTTCAGCTTTGGCAAGTCTTCGCCGTTCCGAAATATGCGCTCTGCGCGAGTCCGATATAGGCAAGGGATTTATAACAGTGACAAAGGCTGTTGTGCTAGATCCTGAGGGAAATTGGGTGCAAAAGGGAACTAAAAGCGAAGCCGGCACACGAACCACATATTTACCGGAACAGGTGACGGAACGTCTTCAACAGCTTTGTGTAAATGGAAAAGTAACTCAAATGACACCGAATCAGCTTTCCTCAGGTTTTTCCCATGCGCTGCGTAAAGCAGGACTCCCTCATTTTCGTTTTCACGCCTTGCGCTCATACTACGCCAGTATTCTTCATTCGCTTGGTGTACCCGATAAATACATCATGGAGTGGGGAGGTTGGCACGATGAAAAGACATTACACAACCACTACCAGAAGGCAATGCAAGACAAAATACCTGATATGGCCCGAATCGGAATCGACCATTTTTCCAGAGAAATCATATAATGCTTTGGACCCCAAATGGACCCACTGATAAAGGAATCCGCTGATTATGCGGCTTTCAGGGATTTTTCTACGAGTTCGACTCTTGTTGCCCCTGCTAATTACGGAACCCGCTATTTAAGCGGGTTCTTCGTTTTTCCCGCTGTTTATGCGGGTTTGCGGGTTTTCACATTATAACCCGTCGTGGTATATTGTGTTATATTTTTCATTAAAAAATAAAAAGTTTGGACCCAATTTGGACCCAAATTCTCAAGCGATGTGCACCAAAAATCCCCCAATTTACCAAAATTAGGGGATTTTTTACATTTTCTTACATATTTTGCATTTTTCTGGATAAAATCGGGTATTTTTACAATTTATTTACCATTTGTTCACAGAATATTTACAGTTTTACTATCTCATAATACTCTGGATTATATAGGTTTTCTTGTTCCATAAACATTTTTGACGCATAGACCAAGCACTCGATAAATGAGCCTGTAAAATACACAAACTCGCAATTTTTACCATCATGGAACATTTTTACTTTATGAGTTTTCTCATTCTCCATTGTGCCACCTCCTTTGGCTTATCATACCATATAGGAAGATAAAAAAATACCCCTGATTTCTCAGGGGTAAAATAGAAAGGGATTATATGGGTATAATTATTATACCACATTTGACTCATTTTTTCAATTGCTTAAACGCCTGATCCAATCCAGTTGCCGCCAAGCCAGATGCTCCGCCAACTGATGCCGCGGTTAAATAATCCACCGCCGGAAAGTCAGGCATACCGATTGCCAAGGCACAAATGCCCAAAGCAATACCAATCATGCCGCTGATCGCAGGGATCCATTTGTTATCAATCTGGGTAGCTTTCACACCCAATCCGATAATGTAAACCAGAACAGTAATTGCTGCTACATTTACAATTCCTAATTCCATCCTATCACCTCTCAGTCAAATATTTTTTCAACTCATTCTTTGCTGCTTCCATCTGGTCGATGTTGTTGCCATACAGGCCATGATCCAGCAGCGCAATCAAGGCCTGTAGCGAAACCCTATTCGAGTCGTGATCTCTTTCGAGTTTCTTATCAACTACCTTCCTCCAACGCTCTAACTCATCTAGGCGGTCGTTTTGAGTCGCGTTCGGGGCTTTCGCTGTTTTTACTGCTCTAGCAATGGCGGCTCCTGCATTGCTAAGAAGAACGATAGCAGAAGCAATCGCTAAAATGCTGGTTGAAATTTCACTAAATCCCATTTATACACCCAGCATCTTCTTCCAGGACTTAACTCCGACAGCACCATCAGCAGTCAACCCATTGGCTCTCTGCCATTCACTGATTGCTTTATCTGTCGAAGGACCACACAGTCCATCCTGTTTTACACCTACCGCCTTCTGCACAAGTTTGGTTAGATTCTTGTATAGATAAGTTGTTCTCCACATTACCACTGCCTGTTTTGCAACGCTTTCACACTCGGCTCCCCAAAGTCCGTCCGTCCCATATTTCGGGAAGCGGAATCCGTCCTTTTCGGCGGCTTTCTGCCAATCTAGGACAGAAATGCGGTTTTCTTTTTTAGGGGCTTCTACGGGCTTTTTAACGCTTTCTGTGGTCTTTCGTTTGATACCTAGATACTCAGCCGCGGCTTTTGCATAGGCTTCACCTAGCTTCTTCAATTCGGAATCTTCATCCCAGTCCTGAATGTCTTTTTTGTTATCAACAAATGCACCCTCGTTAAGAACTGCAGGCATATTAGTTAATTTTAGAACACTGAGATCCGTTCTAATCTTAACGCCTCTGCTGTTCTGACCGATAGCTTTAACATGCTTTTCGAAGATGCTGCCCAGCATTTTTCTACTTAAGGAATATACCAAAGCTTCGTATCCATTACCGCCGCCAGCGTTGAAATGGTTGGATACAAACAGATCTGCACCCCATTTATTGGCTGCATTGGCAATAACGCTTAAGCTATCATTGGTAATGGGATCCACCTTGACCTCGCACTCATAGTTTTTCAACAAGTACTCAGCCATATACTTAGATACCTTTTCGTTCAGATCTCTCTCGATGGCATAACCAACTGCGCCAGGATCAATACTAGAATGTCCAGGATCAATATAGATTTTCTTGCTCATAAAATCACCATCCTTTCGCATACTCCTCAATTATAGAGGAGTTTCTTCTTCTTCTTCCTGATCGTCCACTTCATACCAACCTTCTGCCGATTCTACATCAGTACAGGTAGTGAAGTTCACTCCATCCAGAGTAATAGCTTTTCCCTCATCAGCAATCAGTCGAACCATTTCGGTATATTCACCGTCCGGCTTATTGGGCGATACTGTTACACCGCCATCGGGGCGGTTGAATTTGTATAATGTCTTAATTTGCATGGTTTACGCTCCTTTGTAGTTGTAGTTGATCGTAGCGTTAGTTGCTCCCCAAGGTGCGCTAGGTACTGCACCAAGTGCCCACGGGACATTTATCGTAATAATACTGCTCATATCCATAGCATCTCTATAAATAGTGTTCGGGGTACCCTTAAACGTGAGTTCAGTAAGTTGTGCATACATAAACGCACTAGTGCCAATTGACAAAACAGAAGCAGGTATGGTTAGCTTGCCATCTGACGGATATCGAAAAAACCTATATTCGCCAATCTTAGTAATACCTTCCGGCAGCTCACAATCAATCGCATTACCCTCGATGATGTCGATGAGTACCTGTTCCGTCTCACTTGTGTCTCCTCCGGTACCACCGCCAGTGCCACCACCGCCTAGTCCCTTTTCGGCGATGGCTTTCAAGTACATTTCCTTGCGTGTAATTGGCTTTGCTGTCGGTACTTCGCCTTTCGCTAATGCTGCATAGAATAAATCCTCGTGCAGAATCGGCTTCAATGGCTCGGTTCCTTCCAGAATTGCCGCCAGTTGCTGTTCTTCATGAGTAATCGGGTTTAATTCGCTCATTTACTTCCTCCTTTCGAATCGATGCTTGATATGTTATCTTATTCATGAGAGCCACCACATCCTCGTAGGGCAGCTTGGAGAGAGCTTTGAGGATGGTGGTGATCTCATGGGGTTCTAGGGTTAGGGTTTGCATGGTGTTACTCCGTTAGGTGGGGAAATTAAGTTTCAACACATAGGTTACCTGACCCACCCCACCGGGTTCGATTGTTATTGGAACGCCCAATAATGTCCGTTCCAATAACGCTTTATATGTATCAGAATCTACTGTCGATCTAAGATTAGCAATCAATCCAATTTCTCCAATCGTGAACGCTGTATCTCCAGTGTTAGTTATCGTATATGTCGCTGTAGCAGTTAAACCAGAGTCATTGATTACTTCTTCCAAAACACAGCTATAGTCAAATGTTGAAATTATATCCCCGGATAATGTTGTATCGTCAAGCGTAGGCTCTGTGGTGCCAGTTCCAATCACAACGCCACCATTCGAATTAAAAGATTTTTGAATATATGCCATACTAGCATGTGAGCCATCAGGGTCCGATGGTTTGGCACCAAACTTAATAGCATTTGAACAATCATAAGCTCTAGTATGATCTGCACCAGTGACTCCTGTATACGTAATTGAAGCAGTGCCACCACTCATAACCATAGCAAGTGCTTTATAGTAATTTCTAGTAAACATATCTTACCCCTCCTGTAATTCACCTACAGCCGTAGACGTAAATGACAAACTGAATGAACTCTCGGCATTGCCTTGCGGAATAAACTGCACTCGGTTCATCCAGTAAATCATATCCGCTACTGTCATTAGCGCACTTTTACCCGCCATTTTCTGAGTGATGGCACCCAGGGTGTTAAGGTCTGTACCGAGAATAGCGTAAGCTTCTAATCTTTCGACTGGTTCTCCGTTTTGGTTACCAAACGTCACATTCGTTCCGTCAGGCACAGAAGTACCACTAATCCCCTCAACCGCACTCTTAAACCCATCAGTCTCACTCCAAGGGATATTCTCAGTACCGCCAGTCTTAGCTCTAATCGCATCAGCCGTACTCTTTAATGCTCCGTCAAGCTTGGCAGAGTCTACTAATTTATCAAAAGCCATTAGTAAGAACCTCCTTTCCAAGTGGGGAGGGCGGCGAGAACGGAATTAGCAATCGCAGATTTATCTTCCTCGGTAAGAGTGTAGGGATCTCCTTTAGGACCTTTGATATTGACACCAGGTACTTCGGGCATTCCTGTTTTTGATGCTGTCCAAGTAAGGTTACCATTCGCATCAACATCAGGAATATAATATCCGCCACCTTCGCCCGTTCCGGGTCCAGAGGTTACACTTTCAATCATCCTCCGCAGTGCCACACCTTGAGCCGCAGAAAGTGGCTGTGTTGCGATATCGGTGTTTAAATCGTTAACAATATCAGTTACATTGACCTTGTTAGTGGTTACATAATCGATCAAGTCTTTGTTTGACTTAATATAGGTGATTAGTTCGCTAAGCTGGTCAAGCGTAGTATCGTCGCTATCCAAAAAGTTTGAAATCTTTGCAGATAAGTTTTGAATAAGCGACCGGATATCAGCATGAGCGGACGTGTCGGAATTGTGATAAGCCACCGTTTCCACTGCCGTCCCTGCTTTTTCGCCGCCAAGGCTTACAAGGTCGATTGTTACAGCACCAGTCTTACCGTTTACAGAGGATACACCGGCTACTACATTAGAGCCGCCTCCGGATCCACCAACAAGGCTCGAAACATCAACGATAAACAACTGTTTGTTTCCATTGGTAAATATCATGCTGTTTCCAGATACCGAACCCGCGTTTGGAATCATTGCAACCAATTTGTCATATGCATCTGAATCCGGTATTACAGGCGGTTTGTTATCACCGCTCGCAGTTTTATACACCGGAAATCTTGCGATGCTTGTAGTGGCATCCAAATCTTGAACACTTACATTCACAATATGGTCAACCTCAGAGGGAAGACCGGGCATGTTCGAAGTTACAAGAACTTCAGCAGGAATTGTGCATTTATTCGATGCGTCAAGGGTAACAGGATATACATCCGCTAACCCATCGACGCCGAAATATGCGGTCAGTGTTCCATTAAACAGTCTGTTAACTGTAAACGATGCTTTTTTACCGCTAGTATCTGCACCAATCCATGTTCTTCCAACCTGCACAAGTCTTTGACCATTTGTTATTTTAAAATAAATCATCCTACCACCTCCCTATCTTAAATCACCGGACTTGTCCATCCCATCCACGATCCGCCATATAACGAATTGGATTTGAATGAGGCTTTTTCAGGTCCATATCCGTATGCAAACATGCAGCCATAGTTATTGCTTCTTTTGAATGCCATAATCAGCCACCTGCCACCATAAAGCCCGGGTATATCTGCGTTAAGCTTTAAAGTGAAATACTTGACCGTATCTTCATCCATAAGCTTATATTTTTCAGAAAGAATTATAGAAAGTTCATTTTCGCTATCAGCTTCTAGGTGTTCAGGCTTCTCCCCTTTTTCCAAACATATAACCTCAGACGCATTCAGTTGTGTCACGTAAAGGCCTTTTCCGCCATCAGGAGGATATCTTAAAATGCCAGCCGCCTCAGTGCCAAATACAGCACGGTATTGATCCGTGAAAATAGGAAACTCTTGCGATACGGAACTAGAAATTTCGTCCGAAATCGTGATTTTTACAGTGTAAAACTTATTTGTTTCAATTCCGCCTTCGCCAAGTATTACGGGAACAGCATCTTCCATAGCTACAGACGAGCTGTAGTAATCGCCGTTTTCTTTGAACTGCACAACCATACTAGCTGTATTATTACCGCCACAAGAACTAAACCCGCGCTCAGCCTTGGCAAATATATAGTTGCCGTTAATCTGTTCCGTTCCGCTCTCATCCGTTCTGTGTACTTCGGGATTCTTTATAAAGGGAGGGTCGTAAGGCTGCACATTGATCTTTGCGTTTACAGTTGTAGACAAACCGCGGCTATCTGTTACTGTGCAGGTAAATGTGATGTCTCCCGCCTGTAGCAGGTAACCGGTTGTGTATGGATTTGTATTTCCGCTAAATCCTCCGCCGCTTATCTTATATTTACTGATCTTTGCGCCATATTTACCACTAGCATCAAGCGTTATTTTGGCTTTCGATTTCGTTCTGATAAACAGATTCCAGTATAAATTCACGCCTTCAACTTCAGCGGACAAACTAGGGGCTGCATCGGCAGAAGTTGTTACCTTTACCGAAGCAGTAGTTGTTCCGATAGCAGTGCTGCCAGATTTTGTAACGGCAGAAACGGATAAGGTCGCGGAACTCGAGTCCTCGAATTGATCTTGCCATTCTTTCGGGATCGTCCATTTATAGCTCGTACCAATTCCTTTTACTGTTTGGCTTTTATCGCCTAACTTAAAAGTAACGTCATGAGTGTATGTGCTTACAGCTCTTTCAAGCGTAATCACGATTTCGCTTCCGGCTTTTGCCGAAGTCTTATCTACGCTTACTTTTGACTCCCGTGGAATATTATCAAGCGTAAAAGTACCAGAACAGTTAATAGATGTAAGGGTAGTTCCAGGAATAGATCCCCAGAATTTAACTACAATCGTTTTCTTGCCATCTGCATCATGAGGGACATTTAGATCCTTAACAGTAATAACAGGGGTGTCTGAGTTATAAGATATCTCATAATATCCGCTATTCTCGTACCTTTCGTCATTGATCTCAAGGTAAAATGTTCCTGTTCCTCCGGTGGTGTATCCGGTATTTGTTCTCGAAAGTCTACCGGATACACTGACAAGTGAGTAATTCCCTGATACATTAGTAGTAGAGGAGCATACGGCAGCCGATGAAATGTTTTCGTTGGCTGTTGAGCCATAAATTCTTTTACTTGCCATATACTCCTCCTCACTGAATTACTAACATATTTTTATTATCAAGCCACATCGATGCGGTATAGCTTCCCTCTGGATTTCTGTATGTCATGCGACCAAGTATTTCGACATCTGTAATAAAAAGCTTGTTATATTGAATGTATGCCACTACATTACCATCTTGAACGAACGATATACGAGAATTGCCGTATATTGTAGCAAAAGGAGAGCCCTTTTCTGCAACCTTTAAGCCGTCCGTACTAAAATCGAAATATGTCGCAAATTCCTCCAGGAAAGATTGTAGTTTCCCGTCAACCTCAACTGTATATTCATTTGCTCCACCGATTTCGACCTTTAAGCCTTCTGCTGTCTGTTCAATTAAGCTTGTTACGGTTCTGGTAAATTCATCAATCGTGTTATCAACCGTCATGAATCGAGAAGAAAGGCTTTGCCCGTCAATGGTTACTTTTGCACTGTCAATGCTGTTCTTTCCGTCAGAGTTGATGCGTTCGATCACGCTATCAATATCAAGCCACTGAGCATTTACACCGATTGCAGAAATAATGTTAACTACAGCATTTCCTTGCGAGTCAAAGCCATTAGTCCATGTCTTTCCACCATCCTTACTCAAAAAGAATCCATCCGCGCCTTGCTTGTAAATTGTGGTAGATTCACTTCTATTCGGCCTGTTATGCCAATATGCTATGATGGATCCATCATCTAGTGTTTCTTGGCTGTAGTAAAAACCAAGGGTGTTGGCGGCGAGCTGATTCATTTTTTGTGCGTTAAGCTCATAGTTGCCAATTTTACCAGCGGCTTGATCAAGCTTGATCTGGTTTCGGATATCCGTTGCCGTATTCTGGCTATAGGTTCTCAAATTGGCTCGCGCGGCCGTTTCAGCCGTACACTTAACCGTCATCATGTCGTTGATTGTGTAGCTAAGATTTGTTATAAAGCTTATACATGGGCCATTTCTTATCAAATCCCTTGTAATTGTGAACCGGTCTCCGATTTCATATCTTAAATCTGGCATTGTCTGCAACGTAACCGGTCTGAATTTCAACCCGTTTAAGCTCTCTGCAAGGTTCTCGGCTACAGTCCGCGCTGCTCCCTCTGTTACTAAAGGATTGTCGCCTACCTCAATCACATAACCATCAGCACCAATAAGCCAAGTTTCGCCATAATCGCTCTCTGTTCCAATTGCTTTTACCTTACATCCGGTAATATACACATCATTAAAATGCGCGGATGAGCTAAATGCTGTACTTATCTCATGTACCGGTTCTTCTCCGAACCAACGAAACTCAACCTCCCCGCGCCTGTTTACAACGACAAAGCAACAGGCAACTTGGGCAACATACGAAAGCATTTGCTGATAGGTGATATCGTTAATGTTTGGCTGTCTTGCTACTTCAAAAGAAGAAAAGTTAAAACTAGGAGTTGCTAAGACGAGTCCACACTGCCCGCAGCAGTATGCGGCAATCTCTGCCAAAGTGGCAGGGAATTGCAGGCTATTGTCATAATCTTTTTGGGTCAAGATTATATTGTCATAACCTGTTAAAGTGATGATTTCGCCATTACTGTCCACGGGGTTAATGATTGTATATCTTGTACCCTGCACCCATTCAACAGGATACTCTCCATCAATCATCTGACCGATATACGGCACAAACTCCGCTCCCTGAAAGTCCAACCCATCAAAATTGTGGTCGATATTGTTAAGAATCAAGGTGACAGACGATGCGCATACAGCACCGGGTCCAAATTGCTGACCAGATAAAACCTGTCCGTTGTAACTGTATCCGTTATTCAAAAGATAGTTTTCATGTTCGTTTCTGGTTTCAATGATTCTGCCATCAGATAAATAAATGGTTGCTTTGGCAGTCTGCGGAAGCTCTGCGGCCATCGCATCGATAGCCGCTTGCGTTAAATCATGCATCCTTACACCTCCGTCAGCTTAAACTGCATACCGTTCCAGTAGGTTACACCATCTTTGACAATCTTTAGCGGACGTGTCTGCTGTGCCGGCACAAAATATGCTTCATCAAACCCCAAATCATTAGCCTCTGGGAATCTTAAAAGAACTTTATTTCCGCTCAACAGATCTCTCAAAAGGCTTACATCGTCAATTCCTAAAAATCCATATTGGCAGGTGATAACTCGGCGATATCTGATCACCGAGTTATGCAGTTTACCATCAAGAGTTTGTTTGCCTGAATAGGCCGTAGTCACAGGCTGATCAACCACGCTCCACTTTACAGGAGCCGGAATATCAAGCCCATTCATCATAAATTCACTCATTTTCCTACCTCCTTATGCAAGAGCATTTCTGCCTGTTGCTATAGTGTTCATGTCGTTTTCTTCAACAACTGCTTCATACACCTGTCGTCCTGAAATATATACAGGAATTACAATTTGCCTTCCGCTTCCAACTCCGCCAACTTCTGCAAAAGCTTCGGAAACTGCCTGCTTAATAGTAGACAGCGGGGCTTCTATATTGGTTCCAACAGATCTGCTCTGATCTCCCAAAACTGCCAAGAACGGGGCAGCGGGCGGGATCACTGCACCTTTAGCAAGGTGCGGAATTTCTAACGGTGTATAACTGAGTAAGGAAACGCCTTCGGAACCAGGAGGACCTGCATCAAAGTTGTAATTTGGTCTGGTGGTTGTTGCTCCGGTTGAAATACCCGCGTTCGACAAGATATTCCTCATCGTCTGCGCAAGAAATCCGCTTTTGCTTCTTAGTCCATCCGCAAAGGTTTCAAGTGCGCTCTTTCCTTGCGAGCTAAGATCAACATTCGCTTTTTTCTTTACAGCACGCATTGCAGTGCTCATAGCTTCGCTTGCAGGGCCCGTTCCTTCCTCTACGCCTTGCGTATAGCTATCCATTGCATCCTGTGCGCCATCATAGGCTACATTTGCAGCCTTTTCGTATTCGATCTCCGCGAGTTCAACCCTGCGTTTTTGCTCATCGATTTCCGCCTGCGTAATGGCAAGGCTTCCGTCTTTCATGCCCTGTTCCATCTGTTCCAGGATGTTTCTCTGAGTTTCAAGCTGAGATTTCAAGCTTTCTTCTGACGCAGTCTGTGCAGTCAGCATAGAGTCACCGATCATAAGAATAGCATCGTTGAAATCTTCCATTTCGCCAGACTCTAGAGCCGCCATAGCTTCCCCGTACAACTCAAGGGTGGCTTTATTTTCAAGATAAGCCTGCTCGGATTCTTGCACGGCTACGGTGGCTTCAGAAATGGTTTCATCAAGTGCAGCAATATATGCCTCGGCTTCAACCCAAGACATACCCCATTCTTCCATCAGCCAAGTATATCCTTCTAAGCCTTGTGCTTCCATATGTCTTGCTTTTGTTAAAGCTTCTGAAAGTCGTTTTTGTTCTTCCGTCTTTTTATTTAGCGCATCCAGAGCCGTTAAATGGTCTTTTTCAAGCTGATTGCGTTTTTCAAGAGCTTCGTTGTATTGATCTCGGTATGCATCTAACTGAGCTTCAGCAAGCTTCTTCTCAATAGTTTTGTCGATTTCAGTTTGTAATTCCTGATATCCTTCAATCTGTCCATCAATGATTTCAATCTCAATCCCCAAAGCGTCAGAAAGAGTTGTGGTAATGGTTTTCGCCCGCTCCTCATAACCTTCTTTGATTTTTCCATTTTCATCGATGATGGTTTTTAATTCATCGGATAGCTCTTGGTAATATTTATATTCCGCCTCAACTGCCGCCGCTCTATCATTAGAAGATGATTTAACTTCTTCCCAAGATTCAATATATTCCTTGGTCCGGTCAATGGCTTCCTGTTCTGCTTCGGATAATGCTGCAAAAGCTTTTGCATCTTCCTGAATACGATTGGATACAGCCTTATCAATTGCAACGATACCCATCAGTGCGCCAGAAATAAGGCCAATGGTTGCTGCGATAGGATTAGCCATTAAAACAGTATTTAAAGCTCCAAATGCGCTGGAAATACCACTAATGATACCTTGCACAGCAGTGATAGTTTTAAATGCCGCAAAGCCGCCGACTGCTATAGTTAAATACGGAGCCAACTCATCCAAATTTTCACTAAGCCAGCTAATAGCATCAGCAAGAAGTGGTAGTGCAAACTCCGCAATTTCTAGAATTATAGTGGTAATTTCTTTAATTACTGCTCCGATTTCGTCTGAATGGTCAGCGATAATCTTTGCAATGCCTGCAAATATCTCATCTACAGCATCAAATACGCGGCCTAGCTGCTTTGCGATATCCTCTCCCAACATAGCTTCTACAAGAGCCAAAATCATAGTGCGACCCGCCTGTTTCAGCTTCGGCAGAATGGTTTTAAGAAGGGTACTAATCGCACCGGGAGCTTTTCCTGCAATCTCACCGATAAACTGGGTTAGGATATTGGCAGCCGCATCAATTGCCGCTCCCGCACCACCTTCATTAAAAGCTGTATGGATATCCTCAACCGCCTGTGTTACTCTGGGCAGTAGATTGTCTTTGAGTCCGTCAAAAAGACCTTTGGTCAAATCACCCAGCAGAGCATTTACATTATCCTGCAAGGTAGAAATCTGACCAGATGCTGTCTTAGAAGCAACCTCCATGCCCTTATAGAACTGACCGCCTTCAGATGTTGCCACCTTCATAGCGTCAGCGATTTCCTCAAAGGATACCGCACCCTTAGAAACGCGGTCACGCACCTCCGACATGGTTTCGCCAGTCTTCTCGACAATGATACTCAAGGGGTTAAAACCTTGGTCGATCATCATATTGATTTCTTCCATAGATGCACGACCATTAGATTGAATCCTACCAAATGCTGTGGCTAAAGTTCCAAGCTTTTCACTACTACCCAATGAGATATCGCCAAGCACTTGCAACTGTTCCTGAACCTGTTCAGAATTAGATCCAAAGGCAAGGAGCACTTTATCCGCTTGAGCAAGGTCCGTCATTTCAAACGGAGTCTTAGCTGCCATCTTTTTCAGATCTTCAACATGGGCCGCCGCCTTCTCTGCATTACCTAGCATAACTGTAAAGTCAGCAAGGTAATTTTCCATCTGCATATTGTAGTTGATACCCAATGCAGATACAGCGGTAACAGCTGCACTAGTTGCGGCAATAGCCTTTAATGTCACATCAAAGGCTGTTTTAATTCCGTTTGCTACGGCAGTTCCGGCTCTGCTGAAGTTTTTAGTTAAATTTGAGGCGAGTTTTTCCGACTCTTTTTCCGTTTTATTAAAGTCATCAAGGTTTAGATCGACCTTAATAATAACGGAGCCGTCTTCTTTTGCCATATATTCACCTCCTTAATTATTCAATGTATCGTCTACCAATTTAGTCCACGCTTTCATATTCTTGCGCTTTGATGCATCAAACCACCGAGCCTGTACTTGCGGATGTGATGCCTTTGAATATTTAAGCGGTCGATCGGTTACAACTTTCTTAGCTCCTTTTCTAGCCCAAGGGCTTCCAGTGAGCGGATCTATCATTACAACTCCTTCGTACAAAAATCTACCATACGGAGGAGCGGCTGCGACTACTTCACCACTTCCTGCAATCGCCTGAGACATAGCACGAGTCCTTGCGATAAATAAACCATCTCGAATCGGCATAAAAGGAACCATATCATCCATTATTTGAGAGTCCAGGAGATACTGGGCGCGGTTTGCCTTTTCGGATGTTTTCACGAAATCAATATCTATGGCAACCTCAACCTGTTTCGTGGATTGATTTATTGTCACGCCTTTGATGGCGTGTTTCCCTTTATATGAAGCCAAATTGCACCCCCTTACTCAAACATCTTCAAAAGTTCATCAGCTTCATCCATGTGCAGATCATCGTTTTTCACTCTGAAATACTGAGGATTCCGTTGAATGAACTCTTTTTCTTGTTTGTCCATCTTTTTGCCGTCACGGATTTTGTGCCGTAACGCCAATACAGTTGCGAAAAGACTTTCATCAATTTCCATGTAATACCCCAGAAAAGTCCACCAGTGCGGCTTCTCAACGCGAACATCTACCGGCCTGCGTTTATTGATTGCATCAAATATCATCGCACCATCATCCGTCCAACTCATCACACGGCCCGGCTTGTCCGAAGAGGCTTCCTCTTTCGTTTTCTTCGGTCTGCCTCCATCCAGAAAGTCAAAAGCAGCTTGTACCGCCTCTTGAAATAATCCGCTATGATAAATCTGCTCCCAATCTGGGAACAGGATTCTACATACAAAATCCGCTTTCTCTGCCTCATCTAGGTCATCCGCTTCCAAAACAACCATGCAATCGAGCGCAGATATAAAATCGCTCCGAATGGGCCAATCCTTCTGACCCACTCGGAGCGACTCAGGAAGCTCCCACGGCTTATTCATTTTTAGAATACCCTTTAAGGTATTTCGCTTCTTTTTGTTTGCGCGCTTCCTGTCTCTCCTTGATGTCGTTTAAGACTCCTTCGATGATCTGAACACAAACAAATTTATCTTCCCCTGCAAAGGGATTGATATTAGCAAATGCGGAATCGAAAAAACCATTACCAAATACAAAATCACAAAACTCTTTCAGTTTTTCTTTCGGAAATTCCAAAAGTTCTAATGCATTTTCATGTGTAACAGTATTCGGATCAATCTTCTTGAATGCTTCTGCCATCTCATCCAAATAATGAGACGCATGGTGATATCTGTCGAGGATACCTACATCGGTAGGAACATATACGGCATAACCGAATACCCTCCCAAGATTGTCTTCCAACGGCACTTTAACCGCGCCAGTGTTAATGATAAAAGCCATGTTAGCTCCCCTTTCTTAGTTCGTTTTTAATTACAGTGCCTGAGAATCGTCCTTCTCAAAGGTCATTGCGTCCTCAGTCACAGTCAGCGCACCAAGTACACGCTCACCAACATAGTGAACAGTGTGACTCATGGATACGCCATTCAGACCGCTGGCAAAGTCAGCAAGTTCTACTACACCTTCCTGAATCCATGCGCGGAAAGCACCGGATTCATTCTTTTTGTAGCGTTTGAAGCACAGATAAAATACGTGCAGATCGCTCAAGGTTGCCTGATTCTCAAATGCCTCATCAATGAACTGAGAGTATTTGATTTCACCATTTACCTTTAAAGGATCAACGCTCATGCTAGGAGCATAAGCCACAATTTCATAGTTGTTATTGCCCAGAACGTCCTGACTTTCATCGGTTTCTGCGGAGAAGGAAATAGGCATATCATCAATGCCCTTACCGATCAATTCCACATTCTCTTTAGTCAGTGCCAAGGCTTCTTCCATCGTCTTAGCGCCGATGATATAGGCTACAGCAAAGTCTTTTCTCTTTGCATCGCCTGCAGCATAAGTAAAAGCCATCTAAAGCCCTCCTTTATTCACTCCATCGCTTTGTATAAAACAAAGTGATGGCAATAGTCCAATTTTGAGTCCCGTCCTCTTCCGTGGAATCCATTGCCGCCACTGTCTGGCGTTCAATGCCTGTCACTTCGATTCCGGAAGTATTTAAGCTAACATCTCTTTGCTCTTCGCACCATCGGCCCAAATCATCCAAGAAATCCTTGATTGATATAGCTCTTGCCGCACTTCCCTGTCCTACCTTGTAAACAAGATAAAATGGATATTGCCGGTTACTTTCAAAGCCGCCTGTGACATCTTCAGTTTCACTGATCACCAACGCACCCGAAACAGGATACATCGCAATGCCATCGGTATGTGTTGTATCGCCAAATACGATTGATTCACCAACTTGGAAGTCCGGGTATTGGTTCAGAAAATCCAAAAGCGGAGCCGTTAAAGCTTCGCCCTCTCGCATATCAATGCGAATGTTTTTCTCTGCCATTTCAGTTACCTCCAAGTTCAAAGTGAGGAATCAGATCATATCTAGCCACACTGGTGATGAGATACACGCCATCAAATCTGTCGCGAAGATACTGTAAAAAGCCTGCTCTGGGGTAATCTGCATCATTGATTACCTTTGAACCAATCCATTCCCCATCAAGCAAAATGTCACGGCCTTCGTCAAATGTAACGCTTTGTTCCATAGCATCACCAATTTGAGCCGCCCACTCTTTGGGAGATAGGTGCAGATGTCCATTGACAGTGCAGTATTCTGTATGGTTTTCATACGGGATACTGCACCACATTGAATCAGCATCTTTTAGTCCGCTTGTACTAACCGCCGCCGCTTTATCTACCTGCAATGTAGCCCCGTGAATGATGGTTGCATAATAGCGAACCTCATTCGCTGCTGCGTCATACCTATTAAATACAGTTATCGTTCCCACATTCAAAACCCCGCATATAATAGATTGATTCCCCGCGCATCAGGGATATTGGATAGATAAGGTGCTACAGTTTCGTAATACAGTCGGTGTTCTTCTGTCGGATTCTCAGCCGCCATATAAAGCGCAGTAACCGAGTTTGTACCTTCTGAATAAGTGATTGACTCGCGACCACTTGTAACAGATTTCACACGGCCCCCTTGAGCAGTTGCACCGCCTGCTGTTGCCGTTCTATTAGTTTCCATCTTGTACCCTCTAACAGTGTCCATGATTTCAGCAAGAGAACAGGCAGCAAAACGAACAGCAATCCAGTGCGCTTCCTTTTCGGGAGAAAAATCTTGCAACCGATTGAAAGTGATGCGGTCAATAAACATATCAGCGCGAGTTGCTAGGCTAGCCCATTTTTCCTCGGAGATCATCTCTCCGCCGAAAGTGTTTTTATAAAACTCATAATCTGCATACATTCCGCATCACCTCCTTACGCTTGCTGTGCTAAAAACTCAGCAATTATGTCAGCTTTTTTGGTAGCTACAATGCTATAACCTAACTCTGCAGCAAGGGCCTTAATCTCGGCGATAGTCATGCCGGTTAAGGCCTCTTCGCTGTAAGTTCTACCTTTTAGGCTATAGCTTAAATTTCCCCCGGGGTAACGGTGGCAACAGCAATAGCGTCAATGTACTCAGCAAACAGGGTCACACCCATGATTGCGAACATTTCGCCAACTGCAGTCTCGTAGTTACCCTGAACGTGTACACCGATCAAGTCGGTTTCGCCCTGTGCGGTGGTATAAACCAGACCAGCACGAGCAAAGTCGGATTCGGAGGGATCTACATAGTACATAATGATGTTTTCTGCGGGTGTAGCAATTACTTTGCCGCGCTCGATTTCCTCATCGGAAAGCAGGAATACTACACGATAGCCCATGAAGTCTTTGATGTAGTTCCAGCCGAACTGATTCTGTACAGTGATGTTAGCAGCACCCAAGTACTGATATACATCCAGAACATTTACAAAACCTACAACGCCGGTAGCGGTGCGGTGCATCTTTTTGAATTTATTCTCTACGTTACCCTTTGCCATAGCCAGAGCCATCTGCCAGGTTTCAGCCTCAACAGGCAACTCACCGGTGTTCAGGTAGGTGTAGAATCTGTCAGTTACATCACTCTGCAACTGGAACAGGAATTCGTTGTCGGTCATCTCAACTGCAGCGTCATAGCCGTGGTCGTTGATAGCCTCGATAGATACAGCCTTTGCATACTTTTCTACAGTTACAGTGCCATACTCTTTTTCTTTTACAGTGAAATGGGAATAGGGAATCTTTTCACCTTCGCCCACTTTGCCATCCTGCAAAGTACCTTCAGCATATTTGCTCTTCAATACAGTGCCGGGAGCCTTTTTAACGGGTCTCATAATGCCCAGAATGTCGCGCAGATGTTCCCAGTTCTGAGTAAATCTAGAAACGAAATCCAACTCACGAGCTGCAATCTGGATATCAGCAGTTTTGATCAATCTTTCCTCTGCCATTTAGTCCTCACTTTCTAAACAAATGAATGTTTTTTGCAATCTCCCGCTGTCTTTCGGTACTGTCTTTGATTGCCATGATCTTCTCTTTGGTCGTAGCACTAGGAGTACCACCTTGACTCTGCGGGGTTGTAAACTGCGGAGCGTTTGATGCAGTAAATGCTCCTTCATCTTCGCCCTGCAACTTAGTCATAAAGTCGCTACCGCCCATAATCGCGCCGTCAATTACTTTCAGTCCGGATTCTTTCAGCCTTGACAAAACGTGACTCTTTGCGGAGTTGCTAGAAAACTTATAGCCTTCCAGCAGTTTTTCTGCAGCTTCATTAAACTCACGGGCCTCGTTATCCTTGCGGTATTTCTCTTCCGCATCTTTGGCAGCCTTCTTATAGGCTTCGATCTCCTCTTTGACCTTTCCGGGATCAATACCATCAAATTTGGCAATTGCCTCTTTTGCATTATTGACCTCATTTTCAGCCTTTTCGAGAGCATCGACCTTTTTGTTGTACTCAGCTACAGTTTTGTAATTTTCGGAAACAGCTTTACGCAGTCCGTCCTTTTTATCCTCAGGCACTTCGATGCCAAGGTCGGATAAAATCGTGTTAATGTCTTTCATGTTCTTTTTTCCCTTCTCAACGTAATTTATTAACCGCCTCGTCTGCGGTTGGAAAGTAGCCAGATAAAGCACCGGCGGGCTAAAGCAAGAAGGGGAGTTGAACCCCTAATAGACGGAGAAAGGTAGCCGTCTACGTGCTTCCACACCTTGCAAACAAAGAAAGAGGAGGCTTTCGCCCTGCCTCTAGTGTAAAGGCAAGTGATAAGACTCCTCTTTTTTAGTTAATAATCCTAGCGTTATGACATCATGTTACGCATTTTCTCAAGGTGTTTCATGATTTCCTGACGTTCTTCCTGACAGTCAGCATTTCGGCTTAGTTCAGTCAATTCCTCTTCGATTTCTTCCATATACTGACCCAGCATTTCAAGAACATTCGATTTACAAGCACCGGACTTACTCATGCGGTACTCATCTTTTGCCTGCTGATATCCGTCATATGCACCGGAGTAGTTTCCTGCATATCTGCCCATACTGTCACGCCGTTGTCTGCGTCCGCCTCTTGCATAGCTGGATTCCATGCCATACTCACCTCGGTTTCCTGACATTCCTTCCATGCCTGCACCGGAATATGCACCACTATATCCACCTCGTCCGCCTCCGCGTCTACCGCCGCCGTTGGAATTTCCTCGATTTCCTCCCTGACCACCTCTTGCACCGGAGTATTCACCTGAATATTCCTCCATGCCTTCGTCCATGTCTTCGATAAGCAGCTTGTAATATTCAGCCTTTGCCATATCTTTGTACATGTCTACAAGCTTGTAAGCCGTTTCAAGGTTGCCCTGATTCAAACCCTTTTCTTCGATCTTATGAAGCTCGTTGTCTATGTGTTTGCATAGCTTTTCAAATTCGTTCATAGTTACACCCCCTTACGCTACCCTAACCGCTGTCAGGTTCGGGTTATCTACAAGTATCGGAATGTCTCCGTTATTCTGAACACTGATACTTACACAGCAGTTGCAGTATACATCAACATAATGAGTAGTAGCCACATTGAAATACTCCTCAACTGCGGCAGGAGTCGCTCTCATGGTGGATCCTGGAAGCACTTCGCCATCCAGCGCAATACCCAAGGATACTTCTCCTACGGTTTCACCTTCTGGAACTGCAATGTTTCCAGAAAATCCGATAAGATACCGACCAGGGGTGGTTAAAGTCAGAATACCTGACCCATCTCTGTGTCGTTCGCACTTACCGCTTCTCACTGCGACAGATGTGAAAAGCACACTTGCGCCAACATCTACCTCCTGCGGTAATACATTTAATAATTCAATCATATATTTTACCTCCGTATTAAAATTAAACAGGGCAGCCATTACAGCCACCCTGTTTTTATCATTTGTTAAATGGCTGTTGCCAACATCCCGACTTACTCGGAAAGAAACCGCTATTTAATTGTTAAAGCCGCCATTGCAACCGCATCCGCAGCCGTTGCCCCAGTTGGGGAAGTTAACGGGAGTAGGAGCGGAAACAACATACGCAGGAACCGGGCAATCATTGCCGGTACGGCGAATGATCTGAGCCGTATTGGCATCCATAGCCGCCATAAGCACGGCATTCTGGTTAGCCTGAGATGCTGCCAATTTAAGATTCTGGTTCTCTGCCTGCAAAGTGCTGATCTTATCCTGTACCAAGAAATCAAGGATAGATCTGGTGTTGTTGTTAGCGTTTTCCAGAATGTCGCGAGTGCTGTTACCGATTGCGCCAGTGATGGCACAAGTATCGGTTGCCATCTGGTATTTAACATCTGCAATAGCCGCTTTGGTTTCACAGCAACACTGAGCTAGCTGTGCGGAAAGGTTGCAGAAGCCACGTTCTACGCCGTTAAATCCCTGTAGCATAGTGGTATTTACATTGTAGAAACCATCACACAAGCCGTTCTGCAGGGAATTGATACCATTCTGCAAACTATTCAGTGCAAAACCTTCGTTGATATCTGCTCTGGTTGCAAATCCAGAAATACCACCACCGGAGCCGCCGCCGTTTTCATTGCCACCAAAGAAACCACCACGGCCCCACATGAACAGGAACAGTACTATGATCCACCATGCACCATCGCCGCCAAACATACCATCATTGCCTTTGTTACCGCCATATCCGCCACCAGTAGCGGCAGCGATATCAGCTAAAGAATAGCCTTCATTCATCATTTTTTACCTCCAATTTGTCTTTTGTATATTGCAATCTCCGGCCGGAGTTATTGCTCATTTCATACCCATCAGACTTTTAAACTGATGAGCAAACTGCTGAAGCTGATTTAACTGCTCCTGCGTCATCTGTCCAGAGCGCAAAAGGTATTCCACTTCGCTCTTGGGATCTCCTTTAAAATTCTTCACAAATTTCTGAAATTCAGTCGCCATCCGCATTGGTCCCTGCGTCATCGTTTGGTTTTGGCTTCCGTTTAATAGATTGAATAACTGGTTCATGATGTACCTCCATCTTTTCTTTCAATTCATCAATTTGTTTTTTTAATTCCTCGATATCTTCATGGGTTGCGTACTCTGGTTCCTTTACCTCTGCCACAATCGGAGGCATCTGGTTTTGAACCACCTCTTTATACTCAAAGGT
>JAEIGA010004491.1_pt1 | contig 21594 bp, 34 predicted proteins | sample 9270691 | NCBI WGS metagenome assembly JAEIGA01 (sample SAMN17057246, study PRJNA624740) | gut metagenome | biome: biome; isolation source: fecal sample | host: Bos grunniens | place: China: Xizang | collected 2019 | reverse complement strand
TTAGCGAATAAAATTCCTAGATGAAAATAAAATCGAGCACACGGTCTTTGCAGCCGTTCGTGGTCCAGTAGAAACTAGAATAGATTTTATTTAGAAACATGGTATATATGTAGATGTACCTAACCATTCATTAAATATTTTGATGCCAAAAAATTCTCATACTTTAAATTATTTTTAGAGATATAGTAAGTTTTATCTCATAGATGCAGATGCTCCAGATAATAAAACATGTTGGAGAATTGAGGCAACAGATTCTATTAGTACTCCTGGTATTTTAGAAATAACTGCTGTTGAATATTATGCAAATGAACAGGAAGATGATGTTGAAAAAGGATTAGTTGGAGCTTTAATTTCAGAGCCTATTGATCCGACTCCTGTGTCTAAAGATACAATTATTTTTATTGATGGGGAAACTTTTATTAAACCAAAAATAGAATATATATATACATTGGGTAGAGAATTTAGTCTTCCTTGGAAGGTTGAAGAAAAATGCCCTGTTAAGCTAGAACCTTTTACCGATGAAAATGGATTTGCTTGTGTAAAGGTCAAATGGCTTTCCACTTATAGTGGACAATTTAATTTGATGATTGGTAATTATACAAAGACTATTGTTGTAGAGTCTTTATTTTAAGAGCTAAAGGAGTTTTGTTATGAAGATAGATGGTTTTAAACAATATAAATCTAGCTTCTTATCCATGGAAAAAGACATGGCTATATTAATGAATGCTATGTTAAATAATGAAAGATTAAAACGTTTATTATATTATACCACAAATGATGCTTTAGATAAACCTAATTTAACAGAAGAATAGAGTATATCATTAATTGGAACTAATATAAAAAATGTTCCTAAATTAGTTATAGATAAAAGTGTTTTAAATTATATTATTGTTAGTTTTGATAATTTTTTAGAAACAGATAATCCTTAGTTTAGAGATAATATGATTGAGTTTGATATTATTTGTCATATGGATCAATGGACTTTAAAAGATTTTGCTTTAAGACCTTTTAAGATTGCTGCAGAAATTGATACAATCTTTAACAATAAAAAATTTACTGGTATGGGAAGATTACAATTTTTAGGTTGTAAAATTGTTGGTATCAATAATGAATTTGCTGGTGTAGCACTTTTATATGGAACAGTTCATGGAGGAGAAGATAAAGTTAATTAGCCAAATCCATAGAATGAAGAAAGGGCTTATGAAGACTTTAAGTCTTTCATTAATGCTAAATAAATATGGATTATAGAGCCGCACTAATTTGCGGAATTGATTTACCAATTCCAGAATGTTAGTTGGTTGCACATCAACCAACTATTTCTGAAATAGCTTTTATTGGAGAAGCTGATTTTTTTATCGGAGTACAAGCTCTTTGTCTATACAAATCAATGTTTGTAGAGGACAAAACTCTTTCAGATGATATCACTAATTTTCAAATATTTATGACGATAATGATGGACAAAGAATCTAAAAAGTAGAAAAATGCTGTTAACATGGTTTTAAAATTATGTTTCCCAGATTATAAAATATTAATAACACCTAATTCATTAATTTTTAATAAAGAAGGGCAATCTGGAATTATGATTGATGAAAAGAATTTTGAATCATTGCAAGCTATTTTACGAAAGATTTTTTGTATGAAAGATGGACCTATGGATTAGCAAGCTTTTAATCCAGGAAATGCGAAAGCATAGGAAATTGCAAAAAAGCTAATGCGAGGTCGAGATCGTATAGCCGCAGAAAGAGGCGGCAGTAATTCTAGCGTGTTTAGTTAGTACATTTCAATTCTTACTGTTGGATTATCAAGTATGTCAATGTAGGATTTGACAAAACTAACTATGTTCTAGTTATATGATTTAATCGATAGATATAATTTATATGTTAAATGGGATTTGGATATTAGAGCTCGTTTAGCGGGTGCTAAACCAAAAGAAGAATCAGATAACTGGATGAAAAATATACATTAAAAATTATTTTAAGGAGGAAATACACTATGAAATTCGGTGTTCGTGAGATTTGCGATGTCGTTTTAAAGGCAAAGGCAGCTCAGAAAGTTGGCGACAGAATTTTCTATGCTGGTGAGCCCGTTATTTATTTCGATACTCTAAAAACTTCTAGCTTAGAAGGTCAGGCAACTCAGGTTTATGCACAGGGTGGCCGCGGCAACTCTCGTTTAATTGCTTGGGAAGGTGAGCGTACATTAACCTTCACTATGGAAGATGCACTGATTTCTCCAGAAGGGTTTATGATCCTGTCTGGTGCAGGCTTAATCGCTGCTAACAAGAATAAGCCTATTTATCAGCACATCACTGAAACTGTTGACGTTAATGATCGCAATCGTTTCAAGTATGATCCTACTAATGCTCCTGGCGTATTTGCGGTTTATGTTGAAAATAAGCCATATCTGCCAGATGACAAAGGTGATAATTTTGCTTATGTTATGTGCATGAAGGATGGAGAAATCACCACTGAGCCTTATATTCCTGTTCATGCTAAAATAACTGTTGATGCAGATGGTAAGGAAACTGAGAGTTGGGAAGGTATTGATGCAGAAGCTTATCCTTTAACTGTAACTGATGAATATGGTAAAGTTTATCATCGTGTTCTAGTTCAGGACCATAAGATGTATGTTGCTGCTTCTGACTATGAAGAAGATCCTGAGCATATTGGAACTAAGGATCAACACGTTTATGGAGACGGCGCAGAAGGCCAGACTGCTTATGACGTAAAGGATATTCCTGCACAGTTACTGTTCAATGCAGTTCTAGTTGATTACTACACTGCTCGTAAGGCTGGTGCAAAGCAGATGGAAATTACTGCTGATAAGTTCGGTGGTAACTATTACTTAGAGGCTTCTACTCTATTCCGTGATACAAACGGTGTTGATATGCCTGCTGAGTTCATTATTCCTAACTGCAAGATTCAGTCTAACTTTACATTTACCATGGCTTCTTCTGGTGATCCTTCTAGCTTCACCTTTACCATGGATGCATTCCCTGACTATACTAGATTCGATCGTAGTAAAAAGGTTCTAGCAGCTATTCAAGTAATTGAGTATCTGGAAGACCAGGATCTACATCGTCATAGCACTAAGCACGAGAATGCTCACAATAGCTTAAATTGGTAAGTTAATTAAAAATAAGGGGGAAAGAGAAATCTTTCCTCCTTTTTTTGTTTATATGGAGAAATAACATATGAATAATTATTATACCACAGGTAAAATTGCACCTAGTATATATTCAATGATGGCTTAGGCAGGAACTTATAAATTAAGCCAAATGTCTGAATTATATGCGTTATAGACACGAAAAGATTTGGAAGAAATTTAGCGAGCAAAAGAAAGATTATAGAGATCTTTAAGTAATTATATGACTGTTTTGGAAAGAATGGTTTTAGCAGAAAATATGGGCGCAGCACCTGGAATGCTAATGGCTTCTTTAATAGGTAGTGGTAGAATAGATTTAAATTTTATGGCAAATCAAGGTTTTAGCTATGAAGGTTGGGGTATTACATCTACATCTTTAGAAGATGCTTTATATAAATATTAGGTTGCAGTTTCAAAAGGATAGCATAATTTAAATAAAATGTTAGAAAATATCACTGGCGGTAAAATGTTTTATAAAATTGCTGTGGCTGGAGATTCTTCAAGAGAAGCCCCAGTTGAATTTACATTGAATTTAGATTAGGTTTATCGAATGGAAACTGATCGAGCTATGTTTAATATAGGTGTTTCTGGTTCTTAGCTACAAAAAGCATTAATGACTGGAGATTATTCTACATTATCTTTTTCTTAGCACACTAATAAAGCAAATCTTAAAACAGGTGAAATTATCACTAATTCAGTTATGCGAAAATATTTAGGGTAGTTAACAGGTACAAGAGGAAAAACTTTAGATACTTAGCAATGGAATTTTGCATCTCATTTTAAACGAGAGGAAAGTCCAAATTAGAATGTTAGACCATCTGATGCATATGAAATTTATACATCGTTAAGACATGGTGTTATTGATGAAGCTTAGTTTGAAGGAATGAAGAAACGGTTATGGAAACATGATTCAGCTCCAGGTATAGTTGGAGGAGACGTAAATTTTATAAATGCGCAAAATCAATTTAGAATGATACAAAATAAATTTTTTAATTAGGCAAGAGGCCCTTATACAAGAACAAATGAAGAAACAGCTGCGTATCAATAGTGGCATGGATTTTTTTCTTATAGTAATTTAAATAATATCGAACAGGGTTTATAGGCTTATTTATATGGTTTTGAAAATCCTATATATAATTGGGATAGTCTATCGAAAGGATCTCATCTTACCGATACTGTGGCTGAGAGAGTTAGAGAACATGCTCGCAATGAATTTATTTCTTCTTGGGAGTAGGATGTTGGATGGGTTGAATAAAATAAAATTTGACTTTAAAAAAATTTTATGTTATAATTATAATATATAAGTGTAAAAGGAGGATCAACTATATGGCTAAAGTTGGTTTAAGTAAACTTGGATTGGTAAAAAATACTGAGCAAGTTGATTTTGTATGGAAGGGACAAAAAATTGAAGTCATTCAATATTTGCCTTTAGAAAAAAAGTTGGAAATAATTAGTAATATTATTAATGAATCTGTTGATCTAAAAGGATATTATGCTCCTTATAGATTAGATTTGTTTATGACTATTGCTATAGTATAGAATTATACTAATATTACTTTTACAGATAAATAGAAAGAAGATTTAGGTAAGTTATATGATTTACTTGTTAGCTCTGGATTTTATAATGAAATAAAAACTAGAGTTCCATCTTCTGAAATTGATTATATTGAAGAAAATATTACTAAAACAATTCATTCAATTTACGAATATAAGAATTCTGTTTTAGGAATTATGGATGCAATTAATCAAGATTATAAAAATGTTACTTTTGATGCAGAAAAAATCCAAGAAGCATTAGAGAGCGGAAAAGGACTTGAAACTGTAAGAGAGGTATTAGACAACTTAGGTTAATCTTATTTAAATATTTTTGAAATATAAATAGGAATAATCAAAATTAAAACCCCTAGAGAGATTATTTCTCTCTAGGGGTATTTTTTCGTATAAGAGAGAAAGGAGAAAAATATATGATGCCTTATGATTTTTATATACAAGGTGGAGTTGGTCTTGATACTAGACAAGCTCATTAGGCTAAAATAAATTTAGATTAGGAATTGCATAATTTATAGTCTTCAAAATTATCTATTCAAGTTGATTCATCAGCTATATTACAGGCTAATAAAGATATTTTGCAGTTACAATCCCATTTAAATGCAGCTATGAATCCTACTCGGCATACTTTAGATTTATCTATGTTTTAGACTTAGCTTGACAAAACAAAAGATAGTATGGTAGGATATGCAAAGTCTTTAAAGGCATATGGTAGCGATGGATAGTAGTCATTTTTAGCATTAACTAAAACAATTGCTGCAGCAGAAGCTCCAACAACTCGTTTGAGTCAAGGGTTAAAGAATGCAGGAGAATAGTTTAAAAGAACTATAGGATGGCAATTGTCTTCTAGCGCAATTCATGGAGTTATGTCTACTTATAGTTAGGCTATTAACTATGCAAAAGAATTAAATCGTTCTTTAACTGATATTAGGATAGTAACTGGTAAGAGTTAGGAACAAATGGCAAATTTTGCCAGATATGCAAATACAGCGGCTAAAGGATTAAGCTCTACAACTACTAGATATACTGATGCGGCTTTAATTTATTATCAGCAAGGTTTAAGTGAAAAGGCTGTTAAGGACAGAACTGATGTAACTATTAAAATGGCAAATGTTGCAGGTGTTTCTGCCGAAAAAGCATCTCAATAGTTAACTGCAATTTGGAATAACTTTGATAATGGCTCAAAATCACTTGAGCATTATGCAGATGTTTTAGTTAAACTCGGCGCAGAAACTGCATCTAGCTCTGATGAAATCTCAAAAGGTGTATAGAAATTTGCTGCTATTGGTAATACAGTAGGTTTAAGTTATGAATATGCGGCATCTGCATTGGCAACTGTTACTGCAACTACTCGTGAAAGTGCAGATACTGTTGGTACTTCTTTTAGAACTTTATTCAGCCGTTTACAAGGTTTAAGTTTAGGATAGACTCTTGAAGATGGTACTACCTTAAATAAATACTCTAAAGCTTTGGATACTATTGGTGTTCGTATTAAGGAAACTAATGGTGAGATGAAAGCTATGGATACAATCTTAGATGAAATTGGTGCAAAATGGAAAACATTAAGTAAAGATACTTAGATTGGTTTGGCTCAAAGTGTTGGTGGAGCTAGATAGTATGCTTCTTTCATGGCATTGATGGATAATTGGGATTATTTTTAGGAAAATGTGGGTAGAGCTAATAATGCGGCAGGCGCATTATAGAAATAGCAAGAAATTTATGCTGAAAGCTGGGATGCTTCTTCTAAAAGAGTTAGAGCATCTATGGAAGCTATTTTTGATTCTGCCATAAATGATAAAGTAGTTATAGCTTTAAATAATGGATTAGCGGGTACACTTGATATTGTTAATTCTTTACAAAAAGGTTTTGGTGGATTAGGTGGCGTTATGGGCGCTGTTTCTAGTATAGCTTTATCTCGATATGCAAAAGAACTTCCTAGAGTTTGGGATGACGTAAAATATAATGCAGCATATATCTTTAAACCAAATTCAATTACTCAAAAACAAGAGTCTTTATTTAAAGATTCTTATGCAGGACTAGATGAATTAAGAAAATAGAATGGCATGGAATTCGACGAAGTTAATAAAAAATGGATAGATGGCGAAAACACTGATGCAGTACTAAAAGCACAAATAGATAATGCTTCGGAGGAATTACGTAGACGTGAGGATTATTTAAAAGTTGAAAAAACTTTATCTCAAAGAGAAAAAGCGGCTTATCAATAGTAGATGGCTATGGCTGGAATGTGGGATAAAAGAGTTTTAGATTAGGCGTAGGTTGTACAAAATAATGCTAATGTTGTACGAAGTGTTAAAAATGATATAGCTGAGGAAAGTTACTAGGATTTTAAATAGAGTAGAGATTAGTGGACAAGAAGCTATTATACAACTGATGTAAATAATAATCGAACATTAAAATCTTTATATCTGAAAGATGAAAATTCAGTAAATGAATATTATTAGGATAGAATGGCAAATATTCAAAGCAAATATAATGCTGCTTAGTAGAGACTTGTAGATGACGTAGGTGGAAATATAAATGACGCAAATGCTACAGCCGCTTTTGATAGATTAGAAAGAGAAAGAGTTGCTGAACAAACAAAAGCTTCTTCTGAAATGGCTTAGTTAAAACAGGATATCTAGGCAAGAGATACTTCTGTTGGAATGAATGATGATCTTAGAGATATTTTGGGTGAAGACGCTGCAGAGAGATTTGTATAGGCTCAACAAAATTATTTAAACACTGGCTCAATGAGTTATAGTGATTAGTAGACAATTATAGAAAGTTATAAAAATTTGCAAAAACCAGTTGAAGCTGTTGGCAGATAGATGGGCCGTTTAGACAGGGAAACAAATGCATTTTCCGCTGCTTTAAAAAATGGAACGTTAGAAGTTAAAGAGGGTTCTGAAGCTTATGATAAAGCTGTTGGTAAAATTGATAGCGCATATGAGGGTTTATTAAAAACTGCAGCAGATAATAATGTAAAAATTAATACAGAAACGTTAAATAAAGCTCATCAAGAATATAAAGATGCCATAAAAGGTGGTAATAAAGAATAGATTGATGAAGTTACTCAAAAATTTTAGAGAGAGTATCAAAAAGTATAGGATGCAGTAAATGATAAAGTAGAAAAAGGCGGTATGAGTCAAGAGCGTTCTGCAGATATTGCAAATAGAGCTCGTCAATTAGGTGCTTCTGAAGCTGATCAAAAAAGTTTAGAAGACTAGAGAAAAGAACAAGCAGAAAAAGATGCAATTCAACATTAGGTATAGTAGGCAGAAATTTTTGGAAAAGCAGCTTCTACTGCAATGATGGCAGCAACAGCTTTGCAATCCAGTTCAAATTTATATGATACTATAAAAAATGGTGGTTCTGCTTTAGATATTGGTATTGGAGCATTAAGTACAGTTGGTTCTTGGGGTATGCTTGGTGGTTCTATAAATAGTTTAGGAACTGCATTAGGTGGAACTGTTGGTGGTACAGGTTTTGCTAGTATGTTAGCTGGCCCAGGAGGTTTTATTGCTAGTGCTATTATAACCGCTTTACCTTTAATTTTTAAAGGAATTTCTGATTTATATGAATCTCCAAAAGAAGCAGAAGCAAGATATCAAGAAAGTGTAACTAATGCTGAAGAAAGAGCATAGTTAATAGCTATATAGAGAGATAATTTTGAATCTTAGATAGATAGTTATAATGAAAAGCTTGCTAAATTTAATACTGCATCTAGTGGATATGAACAAGAAAAAGCAAGAAATGCATTAGCTCAAGAAAGTCTATCTTTAATTTCAGATTATAATTTATCTTCTGATCAATATCGTTGGCAAGAAGATGGAACTTTAAGAATTAATTAGGATACTATTGATGAGATATAGGATAATTTAGTCGATCAAGAAAAAAATGCTATAAATTAGTCTGTTGCTATTACAGCATATGAATCTATTAGAAAAGATAAATATGGTGATTTAACTACTCAAGAAGGTATCGATTCATATATAAAAAAGAATTATTTTGAATTAGAAGATGATGGTAGCGGTAATAGTGTTAAATATGTTACAGATGAAAATGGTCATATTACAGGTGTTGCCACTACTACAACATAGACTGATGAAGATGGTAATCAATATCAAGTAACTACCACTCGTTCCTCTCAAGAGATTATAGAATCAGAGAATTTTGCAAAAGCTGTTCAATAGCAAAATGAAGCGAAAAATAATTATCAGTTAGCTTTAAATTAGATTGCTAGTTCAGATGGATCTTTAAGTGATAAAGATGCTGAAGCTATTAGTTATTTATCTTCTGGAGTAGATTTTTAGAATTTAAAAACAGGTTTAGATGCAGTTGATAAGAAATATGGTGGAGTTGCTCACTTTTATACTTCTTATGCTAATGTGGTTAGAAATGCAGAAAAAGTAATGGGTGAAGAAGGATTTGAAGCTTTTAAATAGACAGACGCTTATAAATAGGCTTTAGAAGCTGCTGGCGGAGATGAAAACGCAACAGCAATGAAGCAATTTATAATGGATGCAACAAGAGATGAAGCTTTAAATTAGGAATTACAATATTAGCTAGATGCAGTAAAAGAAGATTTAAATATTATTTCTGAATAGGAAAAACTTGATTTTAAAAATTAGAATTTCGCAGAAGCTAAACTATAGATTAAAAATGCTTAGGCTGTAGTAGAAAGTTTAAATGAACAATTAGCAGCAACAGATATCACAGAGGAAGAAAGAGCCAACCTTTAGTCTTAGTTAATGAATGCGTAGATTCAAGAAAGCTATTATAGAAGTCAATATAATACTGCGACAACAGATTTAATGAAAGCTATAGGTGCATATACTGATTATGCAATTAATGAAGAATAGCTTATTAATGGTAATTTATCTATGGGCGATGCACAAAATCTTGCATAGATGATGTAGGATTTTGGAGATACTTTTGGTGAAGATGCTGCTAAATCTATTTATGATGCAACTATTGAAGCATCTGGAAGAGATAGAAAGGTTTTATTAGATAATCTAAAAGAAATTGATTTTTCTGGTTCTAATATTAATACATTAAATCAAATGTATGATTTAAGTGAAGATTTAGGCGGAAAATTTACCGAAGTTTTTGAGGATGTTAAAAAGAGTTTTGGCGGAGATGCTGGCATTTTTAAAGAAATTGCTAATGATAAATCTATTTAGAAAATGTTATCTAATTTTGAAAAATTAGGTGATATTGATGCAGAATCTATAGTTAAAGCAACTCATTCTTCTGCTGATTTAGCTATGGCTATGGAGATGGCAGGATTTAATGCAGGAGGTTTAGCCGCAGCATTAGAAGGGGTAGCTTCTGGAACTATAAAAGAAGAATAGGTAACAAATAGTTTATTAGCTGGTTTAAGTGTTTTAAATCAAGTAGATAGTATTCGTGCTGAAGCTTATGATTCTATTGATACATATGACAAAGGTCGTAGTGTTACTGAATATGGTAAGTTTACAGGCAATCTTGCTAAAACAATTCAATATAATCTCCGTAATGGTTATATGTTTGATGAAACATTAATGAATGCTTGGGGAGAATTATTTGGTGAAGATCGAGTATATGAGCTTCAATAGGATTTCATTAATTGGCAATCTGGGGATAAAAAAGATATATCTAAAGCTTTTAATGAAAAATATAAAGACGAAAAAGAATTTTTAGAAGCAATTTAGAAAAATCCTTATGATTTAAGCGCATAGTGGAAATATGCTTTTAAGCGTTCTGATGTTGACATTGATGAGCATTATAATGATGTATGGGTTGGCAGTAATGATACAGAGAAGGATAAAGACACTGATAATATTTCATTTAATACAGTTGGAGAAGAAGAATATTAGAATGCATACAATCTTTTGCGTGGGCCAAATTCATGGGCACTTCGTGGATAGGCTTCTGATTTAGAAATTGAAGCGGCTGAAAAAGTTTTAGCTTAGGCAGACAAAGAGAAAGCTCTTAAAGATAAATATGTAAATATCAATGGCGCTATCTATGAAGTTGGAGAAGGTAAAGGTTAGGTCCAATGGAAAGATGGAAAATGGATAAGTCTTGATGAAGAAGGAAATGAAGTAAAACCAAATGTTGACAATGCTTTATTTGGTTGGAATTCTAAAACAGGACAAGTTTCTTTTAACAAAGGTTTTGAAGAATCTGACATGACTCTCGATGAAATGCGAGATTATATTGCTTATGGTATGGGAATGGGTGAAAATTCTGCTGATCGTATGATTGCAGACTTAATGGCTCAAAATACCACTATGCAGAAAAAATTCGGTGATAGTTAGGTTAACGAAGCTGTTAATCAAATGACTAAAGTTGCATTGGATAATGATGAGTGGATTACTCAAGATCAGATGGAAACTATGTTCCAAAGCTCTAATTATTTAAAAAATAAATATGAGGGCGGAGAAACTGAAGGATGGATGGCCGATTATCTCAGCGGCAAAGACATTGAAAGAAAAAGTATTTCTAGAGAAGATTATAATTCAGCTGAGGAATTTTTGGCGGCGGTAAGAGAAGAAAATGCTGCTTATAATGCAAAAATGGCTGAAAGAGCAGAATTTCAAAAACGTTATATTAGTTTTGGTAATACTGATTTACGTACAGCTACCTTTGAAGAAGCTGATGCTGCTTTAAAGAAAGCCACCGGAATGGGTACTATTGATAGATTATAGTCTAAAAAAGTTAAAGTTGATAATTTAGTATATGATCCTCATAGTAAAGAAATGGTGAATGAGGCATTAACTAAAGATGGATATGATATGTCTGATACCATGTAGCAATTACTTGCCATGGGTTATTCTCAAACTCAAGCTTATGAAGCTATGGGTAAGATAATGGAAGATGGTAATAGCGTATTAATTGAAACTGTTAGAGATGTAGATGGAAATGTCCAAACTTTTTCTAGTGATAGTAAAGCTTATTAGCAGTGGGCAACATAGCATGGTATAGAAGATGCTGAATAGAATGCTGAAGCTTTTGATAATTTTATTCAAGAGCAAGATGCAGTTGCAAAAGCTGTTCAGTAGATGGCTGTTGAGGCTTAGGCAAGAGCTTAGTATGAAGCTATGTATAATCCAGATGGAACTAGAAAAACAGATGAAAATGGTAATCCTATTAATCCAGATGGTACACCAGAAGGAGATACTGAAGTTGTTGAAGATGAAACAATTGAAGTTCCAGAAGGACAAAAACCAGATGGCACTGTAGAGGTCCCTACTACTCAACCAAATGAAGTTGGTACGACGGATGGTCCAGGAAAAGGTGGCGGAGATCCATTACTTGAAGCCATTGATAATGGTAGTATACAATATGATAAAGAAAAGGGTACTTTTTATGATCCAAATATGCCAACTTGGAGAGAAGGAGAAACTACTCGTGAGTATATAGACCGTTATAATAGATACATGGAAGAGAATCCTGATATATAGGATTTGGTCAATCAAGCAAATGATGAAGTAAACAGATAGGCTGGACGAGAAGCAATTGGTAGAGCTTCTGGTTAGAATTAGGATAAAATTAAAAAACGTTACGCTAAAGGTCGTAAACGTACAGAACCGTATGAAGGACTAGCCTAGGTTGGTGAAGTTGGACCAGAACTATCTATTGATAAAGATGGTAATATGACTATGTTGGGTGTAGATGGGCCTACATATGCATATGTTGAAAAAGATGATATTATTTTCACTGCAGATGAAACAAAAGATATTTTAAAAACTACTCCAAATTTAAATAATATTCCAGGATTTGAATGGGGTATTGGTGATTCTAATAACATTGTTTCTAGTGCTTACGGCAATGACAATATTTGGAATGGTGATAAAGGTTCTGGAGGAAGTAGCGGCGGTGGCGGAGATGATGATTGGGAGCCAGATCGTTATGTAGTTATTATGGAATAGCTGCAAGATTTATAGCGAGAATATGCTCGTTTAGTTAAGGCTAAAGAAAGAGCTTTTGGCGCTGATAAAATTAAAGCTATTGATGCTGAAATTTCAAAAGTAAATGAATTAACAAAAGCTTAGAAGGCTTATATTTCTGAAATAGAATAGTACAAATAGAAAGATTTATAGAAATTAAAAGATTTAGGAATTGACGTTGATACAGAATTTGTTTTTGATAGAAATGGTGTAATTAGAAATTTTGATGAAATTTCTGAAAAGTATAAAAAAGCTGCGGAAGAAGGAAATCGGGAAGCAGGAAAATAGTATGAAGCTATTATGAAATTTATGGAAACTAATAATTTATTAGAATAGCAAATGGATGCTTTAATTGATATGCAATGGCAGTTAATGGATCTACAGATAGAAAGAATAACTACAAAAGTTGATATTAAAGTTGCAGTAGATGATACAGATCTTCAATATTTATCTTATTAGCTAGGAAAAATTAATGAAGAAGCATATGATGTAGCAAAAGCTTTAACAATTGTTGGAGATTCAATAGAAGTAAATTTAAATAAAGTAAATGCATATCGTCAAGGCCTTGGTGAAACTTTACAAGCAGCTTTTAATGAAATAGGGTTGGATGAAAATGCTCAAAATGAATTATTAGATAAAATTGAACAAGGCACTTTAACTCAAGAAGATTTAGATAATTTCGAAATTAGTCCAGATCATTCTGCAAATATTATGAATGTATTACTTGATTATAGACAATAGTTAATTACTGTTAATCAATAGTTAGATTAGTTAAGAGACTAGGTTACTGATTTAGTAGTACGTCATTTTACTGATTTTACTAAAGATGTTGGAGAATAGACTAATTTAATTAATACATATACAAATACCCTTTAGACTTATGCTAATTTAACTGAATTGTTAAATGGTAGATTCCAAGGTAATATGGATAAGATATTAACTGATATTAATTCTTCTATATCTAAAAATGCGAAAGATAGTATTAAAAATACTGAACTATTAGTTTAGGCCGCTGAAATAAAATATGCTGAATTAAATGAAATGTATTTGGCAGCATCGAGATTAGGAGATTAGGCAACAATGGATAAAGTTGCTGATGCTAGAGATACAGCCTATAAGGAATTATAGGATGCAAATAACAAGTATGCTTCTGCATGGATGAGTGCAAATGAAGCTTTCTTAAATGAATTTAAATTTGGAATTAATCAAGCTATTGAAAATTTCCAAGAATAGTTATCTCCATTATTTGGTACTATTGATTAGTTATCTGCGGCATTTGAACGCCAAAATGGACTAAATGATTAGTATGTGGATGATTATGAAAAATATTATGAATTAAATAAAATGAATCGTGATTTACAAACTGCTATTGATGAAACAGATAATGTCAATACTAAAAAAGCTTTAATGAAAATGCAAGAAGAAATTAATAAAGCAAAAGCCAGTGAAAACAAACTAAGTGAATATGATTTAGAAGTATTAAAAAATAAAGTAGAATTGGAAAAAGCTAGACTTGCTTTAGATGAAGCTAAAAATGCAAAAAGCACAGTTACTTTATCTCGTGACTAGAATGGCAATTGGGGTTATATTTACACAGCCGAAGAGGACAAAGTGGCCAAAGCAGAATAGGACTATGAAGATAAACTTTATTAGTATCAAAAAGCAAATAAAGAATATTTAGATGATTTGTAGTCAATGGTAATTGAAGCTTAGTCTAATATGGTTTCTGCTCTTGCTGAATTAGATGTAAATGATCCGCATTATGAAGAATAGAGAAAATCTATTATTGATTCTTATATGTAGACTGTAGCCTATGTAAAAGAGCAAATGACTTCTGCTCTTGGTAATCAAGAAGATAGTAGATTAGTTGCTCTTGAGCGTTATGATATTTCTATGATTAACTTAAAAAATAATTTTGAAGATTTATCATTAAGTTTTGCTACTGGTGAAAAAAATCTTGAAAATTATTTTGCTACACTAGAAAATTCCATGCCTACACTGTTAGCTCAATTAAATGAGTTAGAAGATAAATATGAAGCTAATATCGCTGATATTAATAATTATGTAACTGGCAATAAAAATATTGGTGATTACATGAATGAAAATATGGATACTTTAGTAAATAAATCTGAAGAAGCTAATAAAAAGATTCATGGATTGTATGATACTATGGTAGATGAATTAGCTGATGTTAATAAAGAAGTAGCTGATATTTATAATAACTGGTTACCACATATTATGGACATGACAGAAAAAAATGAAATTCTTGCAGAATCTATTTCTAAAATTTAGCATGAGTTATCTGATCTTTCTGAAGTTGAAGTTCCTCCTGTATTAACTGGAGAAGCTTGGGAACATCCGGAGGGATATACCGAAAATGATTATGGTGTAATTAGAAAATTAACAGAGGATGAAATTAAATTAAGAGAAGAAATTGCAAACGAGATAAAAACAGATGATAAAGGTGTAATTACAAATTATGATGAATTAAAATAGAATTGGTATCAAGAACCTCCAAAAGAAGGAGAAGAAGATACACGAGATGAAAAATTAACTGCTAAGTGGAATTTATTATAGAAATTAATTGGATATGGTGTATATGGAGATCCAAATGCAAAATAGACAATTGGTTTAACTGGAGTGTGGGAAACCATTCAGAGCAATGCGGCTGCTATGTACAATGCTGCAGTAGCTGTAGCTCAAGGATTCACTGGAGCTAAAATGGTTATTGAATAGGATGTTGCTATTAGCGCTGTATTCCCAAATGTCACTGATCGTAATGAAATTGAAGAAGCACTTAATAATCTTATTAATGATGCTGCGCAATATGCAAATCGTAGAAGTTAAAATTAAGGGAGAGTCTAAGTGACTCTCCCTTTTTCTATTTGGGCAATTATCAGCAATTAGTCTATTATTTTTTTTATTTTAATTAGAAATATGAGAAAAAGGAGTGAACAAAGTGGCTAATGATTTTACTGAGAAATTGTTTTAGTCAATTGACACAATAGTATCTTCACGATTAAAGAATTTAGAATATGATTAGACAATAATTTGTGAAGTATTAGATAGTCCAGAAAAAGGTTAGGGCATATATTAGGTTAAAACTCAAAGTGCAACAATGATTGCCTATTCAGATCAAAAAGATTATGTGGAAGGTGATTTTGTTCATGTCCTAGTTCCGCTTGGAGATTACACATAGAAAAAAATTATTTTAGGAAAAGTTGCTGAAATTGGATAGGAAAGAGCTGTCACTAATGTTAGACCTTTTGAAAAATTTGCTCCAGTAACTGAGAATTTAAATCATAAATACGATACAGAAGCGGATGAATTTACTTTTGTTGTAAATAAAGATTATGAAAAAGTAATTTTTAATAAAGTATTTTCTGAGCCAAAACAATATTTAGGATATCATAAATTAGGTATTAAATTAGCTATTGCCGCAGAATTAAAATCTTTAACATAGACAGTAGTATCTGGACGTTATAGAATTCGTATTTAGTTAAAAGGTATTGATTTAACAAAACAAACTGTATTAGATTTTAATGATAATCAAAAAATTGTAATGAAACCAGATCAATTTATTGAAATAGAAGATATGGTTTTTATTAATCCTTATCTTACTTTTGGATACTGTAATCAAGAAAAAGTATTTGATATAGAAAATTTTGCTTTATAGTCTATCATTATTAGTGTGATATAGCAAAAAAATGAAGAAGATGTTTTTAAAGATATTGAAGGTAATGCAGTTAGTGGAAATAATTTTTTTATTAAATTTAAAAATATTTATTGCGCTCTTGGTTATGAGTGTAGTGATAAAGATATAGATACTGAAAAACTTTTTGTATATTCAGTAGATGGGTTACATTATGATTTTTCTTCTGAAGTTAGTAAACATGTCAATGCTCGTTTAATTAAATTTAAAAGAGATGATAAGTATTATATGCCATATGGAGAAAATATAGATATAGATTTTCCGAGAAAAATTTATAATGGATGGGGTACCTATATATCTGATTTAACTACAGTTGATAATAGATTTGGAATTCCAGGATATATTTATATTGATGGATCTAATTAGAAAAAAAATGGATTATTTATATTACCTATAAATATAAATAAAGGATTATAGGAAAATAGATTTATTTTTTCTGTAAATAGAAATGGTATTATAGTTAGTGATCCGATTATTTTCTATAATAATGATTATGTTAAGAATGCTGAATTATTAGATAATATTATTGGTTTAACCGGATATCTATCTGATAACAGAGAAAGTTTTAATATTTATGGATTAGATAATAAATTGTTAAATGATTATAATGAGAATGAAGATTATTATTTAATTTTATCTTATAATTCAATTAATGGACGAAAAATTGAAATTGGTGATAAAATTTCTTGGAAAATTCCAGATAATAAAACCATGTTAATTCCAGTAGAACCTTATGGGAATCCTCCTTTAGAAGATGGAAGCTTTTTAGTTGAAGTTGGTGAAAATCATCCATTATATATGAAAGATACTAAAACTTTTAAAATTCCTTTTAGGATAAAAAATATATATAATTAGAATTTTATTAATAATACTATTAGTTGTACTTTTAGTTTTGTTGATGAAAACTCATATTTGCAAAATTTAGAATTTTCTAAATCTATATCCTTTGGATTTAGTGGATCAGAGGGATCTGGATATATATATAATTTAGAATTATATCGCATAGAACCAAATGGGCAAATAATTAAAGTTTAGAGTATTCCATATAATGAAACTAATTTTTCTAGTAGTAAATATACATTAGAATTAAAAATTTATGATTATAATATGGAATCTGTCATTATTCCGGATGATAGTAACTATAAACCATAGTATAAATGGTTAAAAGATGATAAATATGTAAATGAAATAGATTTAAGTAGATTTTTAGAATTTAATGATCCAGCAGATAGAATAATAATGGCTTGTCATACCACACCAACTAATGAAAAACTTATTTCTTATTTGCCGATAGGTACATTATTAAAAGATAATGAAGAATATAATTTAGAAGGTTGTAAAACAATTAGCTATGATTATTCTGGTACAACTCCTTATTATTATAAAGGAGAATATAAACTGTACAGAAGAGGGTCTACCAAGTTAGAAGAAAATATTACTTTTATTAAACAGTACCCTAAACAATTAACTATACATGAAGATGCTGTTTAGATTATTAATAATAAAATTAAACCTTATGATATTTATATTGAAGGTTTTACTAATTTTTCAGTTCTAGCATCTAGAAATTATCATAGCGAAGAAGATAGAGAAGATTTGTTGATTTTCCCAGTTGTGATTATTCAAGGTCAGTATTCTGCGATGACTGAATACGTAAAAGATAGGATAGAAATTAATGAAGATGATTTAATTGAAAAACCTATATTGGGATATATATCAACAAAAAAAGATGGTATTATTATTGTTAAAAAAATACCTAGTAATAATCCTGATAGAAAGGATAGTACAATTGGACTATATTGTTTTAAAGGATTTGAAAAAATAAATGAAAACGACGAAAAAACATATTTTGGTCAATAGATCTTTGGTTTAGATGAAACAAATGGTTTAATGGTAGATGGATTATCAGATAATCTTATTACATTAAGAAATGGTAATTTAATGAATTTTACTTTAACAGATTGTACTATTACAAAATTAACCGATAACTTAGGAGAAGATTTGACGGTTGGTGATAAGGGAAACCCTGTTTATTTTTTAAATGGAATTCCAACTATTTGTGATCCAGTGGCAACATCTTCTTAGATATAGGATTTAGAAAAATATATAGCTAATTTAGAAAAACGGATTGAAGATCTAGAAAAATAGCTAAAATAAGAGTAAAGGAGAATGAGTATGAGTGCTAAATTATATCCTCCACAAATAGCTAGTTCTTTACCTGCTTTTTGTAAAACATATGATATATTAAAAGATTTAAGTCTTGGTGCTAAAATTACTATTCCTTTTATAATGAATGCTGGTGTAGGAGAGGCCGAAGTTCGAGGTTTTGCGCTTCGTTTAAAAACAGCCTCTTCTAATACTTATATTTGTCCAGTATTATATTCAACAGATTGGGATAAAGAAAAAAGCACAGTAACATTTGAACTTCCAGAGGAATATGCAAATTTAGTAAATGAAGGATAGTTTTATAAAGTACAATTGGCATATTATACTTATAAAACAGTATTAGTTTTAAATCCAACAACAGGAGAATAGGAAGAAACAATAATGGATATTACTAATTATGATAATTTCATTATTGGATATTATTCAACTGTTGGTATTATAAAATGCATTTCAAAACCAGTAATTTCTATTAGTGGTTATACTTCAGATAGTATTAATTTATTTAATGGAACTTTTTTAGGCGTATATGATCAAACAGAAAGTCCAGATAAAACAGAAAAAGTTTATTCTTATCGTTTTGACTTTTATGATATGAACGATAATATTGTTTAGACTTCTGGCGAATTAATTCATAATATAAATAATGATGCTGATACAAATTATTCAACAGATAGATATATTTGTAATGATTTTATTAAACCAACTGAAGTATATAAATTGGTTTATACGGTCACTACAATGAATGGATATGTTGGTTCTAGTCCAAGATATAAAGTAACGGCAAATGCTAGATTAGCTCCGGGTAGATATATGGAAGTTGTAGCCACTCCAGTAAAAGAAGATGGCTGTATTGATGTGTCTTGTAAAGGCGAATTGGGATTGAATCCAGAAGGAAAAATGGAAGAGGCATTATACTATGGAGAGTATGTGTTAACAAGAGCTTCTGAAGAAGATGGATTTGTTGAATGGGAAAGAATTTAGGAATTTAGATTGGCGAATCAAAAACCTTCTACTTTTCATTTTTATGATTTTTCTGTTAAACAAGGTACTAAATACATTTATGCAATTCAACAATTTAATATGTCAAAATTACATTCAACTAAAATACTAAGTCCGTAGGTATCTGTCGATTTTGAAGATATGTTTTTGTTTGACGGAGAGCGCAGTTTAAAAATTAAATTTAATCCGAAAATGAGTTCTTTTAAAACAACTCATTTAGAGAAGAAAGTTGAAACAATTGGTAGTAAGTATCCTTTTGTTTTTAGAAATGGAGCTGTAGGTTACAAAGAGTTCCCCGTAGAAGGACTTATTTCGTACAACATGGATGAAAATTAGAGATTCTTTAAAAGAGATGAGTTATATAACTTTTATCGCACAAATAAAGAATCAAGGGAAAAAGCTTTAAATGCTAAATATATAACATACTAGAGAAATACTGATTTAACAGAAGATAATATTTTATTAGAGCGAAAATTTAAAATGGCAGTTCTTGATTGGTTAAATAATGGTGAGCCAAAATTATTTAAGTCAGCAACAGAAGGCAATTTTATTATTAGATTAATTAATATTTCTTTAACTCCAGAAGATGTACTAGGCAGAATGCTACATTCGTTTAAATCTACCGCAATTGAAATAGCAGACTGTACATTAGCCAATTTAAATAAATATGGATTTACAGTAGGCGGAGCTATTGGGTCTTTTGTCCCATTATGGCGTACTTATGATTTTAATAAGTTAAATAATTCATTAGACGGCAGAGGTAAAGAGTTAAAATTTGATTAGGAAGTAACTTCTTTTAAAATTGAAGGAGTATTACCTAGAACTAAAATATATATTTATTATTCAGACTCTTCTGTTCCAGAAGAAGTGATTATTGGTGCTACTGGAGCTTATAGTTTTTCTGGCTCAACAAGAAAAGTTGTTAAATTATTATTTATGTTTGAAAATAATTTAAACATTCAAGGACATATTGAATGTGAATATATGGGTCGTAGATACTCTAATTTCGATGCAATTACTGATATTAAACTATAGACTGTAATTAGTAATTAGACTATTGGAGTAAATCCTAACTTATAGAAAATGTTAACTGCTACTCCTAAATAGGCGGAACTTGATTTAGCAGTTAAATCATTAATTGACACAAATTATCGAACTTATTTAAATAAATTTATATCTACATCTGATATTGATAAAATGTTAACAATTCCTGGTTATTCTCCAGGGATAGAAAATGCATTAGATCATTGGAAATAGCTGTTAAAAGATTTAGATTTAATTGAAGATATATCCAATGAAAATTTAAAAGATAATACAACTTTTGATCCAAATGATATTATATAGTATATAAAAACGGATTTTTATGATTTTGAAAGAAGTAAATTATCTATATTAAACATGGAGCAAGCAACTTTAAGATAGCGAGAATTAATTCCTGTTTATGTTGTTCCTTATGAAATGATTACTCCAGAAGCTTGGGATAAAATGCCAAATGATATTTATAGAGATAAAACTAAAATGGATGGTTATGTATGTAGTAAAGAGCCTGGTAAAAATTATTTATCAAGAACAAATTATGAAGATATAACTTTTCCAACATGGGAGTTATTTTTCTCTACCACTCCTTTTGGTAAGCCTTATCCAATAGATGAATTAATTACTTATATGACTTTGCAAATAAAGAAATATGAGCATATGAGTGATAAACATTTTATTTTTGTTATATATAAATATGATAAAATTACGAATAAATGGAAATTAATTGATAATCATATGAATGTAGCACCTACTTTTAGAGGTAGTTATTATGATCCTTATTATAAAGAATTATTAGAAGAGTATAAAACTACTTTTTATATCAATGATAAATATCGCTATGAACCTATTGAAAAATTTGATATTATTCAACATGATAAATATAAGGTTTGGAGAATAGATAATCAAACGGTATTAACAAATGATATTTTATATGTAAAACAAGGCACAGAATATATCTTAGCTACAGATGTTTTTAATTATCCAGATCGATATAGTTTTTGGACTACTGTTCAAGAGCCTGATTATTATTATATAAAAACCGAAAATAATATT
>JAEIGA010004490.1_pt1 | contig 21600 bp, 16 predicted proteins | sample 9270691 | NCBI WGS metagenome assembly JAEIGA01 (sample SAMN17057246, study PRJNA624740) | gut metagenome | biome: biome; isolation source: fecal sample | host: Bos grunniens | place: China: Xizang | collected 2019 | reverse complement strand
TGTTCTCCATGCTAGACGGCGAAGCCTTGGAAAAGGCGGTAGAGAAGCACCGTCCCGACATCATCGTACCAGAAATTGAGGCCATCCGCACCGAGCGCCTCTATGCTTTTGAAGAACAGGGCATCCAAGTGACCCCCTCTGCCCGCGCAGTCAACTTCACCATGAACCGCAAGGCCATCCGCGACCTGGCAGCTAAGGAGTTAGGGCTAAAGACGGCTAAGTACTTCTATGCCAAGTCGTTCGACGAATTAAAGGCAGCTGCCGACGTCATTGGTTTCCCCTGCGTAGTGAAACCCCTCATGTCGTCTTCTGGTAAAGGCCAATCGTTGGTAAAGACTACCGACGAGTTGGAACACGCTTGGGAATATGGTATCAACGGAAGCCGTGGCGACATCAAAGAGCTTATCATTGAGGAGTTTATCCGCTTCGATAGCGAAATCACCCTGCTCACCGTCACTCAAAAAGATGGTCCCACCCTCTTCTGTCCTCCTATCGGACACGTACAAAAGGGCGGCGACTACCGCGAAAGTTTCCAACCTGCCGCCATCGCTCCTGAACACTTGACCGAAGCACAAGAAATGGCAGAGAAAGTAACCCGCGCACTCACCGGTGCCGGCATTTGGGGCGTGGAGTTCTTCTTGAGCCACGAGAATGGTGTCTACTTCTCCGAACTATCGCCGCGCCCACACGATACAGGTATGGTAACGCTTGCTAACACACAGAATTTCAACGAGTTCGAGCTTCACCTTCGCGCAGCTTTGGGTCTGCCCATTCCTTGCATCAAACCCATGCGCATCGGAGCCAGCGCTGTCATTCTCTCAAACATTGCCAGCGAAGAGCAACCTCAATATAGAGGACTCGAACGCACTTGCGAAGAAGATGCCGACCTCCGCATTTTTGGCAAGCCCACCACTCGTGTCAACCGCCGCATGGGCGTTGTTGTATGCAATGCTCCGCTGGACGGCAACCTTGACGAAGTGCGCGACAAAGCCAAGCGCTTAGCCTCCTACGTTGAGGTATTTTAAGCCAAAAATATTTTTCTGAAGATTTTCGGTTGTCAATATTTTCTCACAAATCAGCGAAACCAACAAACAAGACACATCGCTGACACACAAGATATTAAACAGAAAATAAACCACTGAAAATCTCCTAAAAACAAAGAAAAAAGTACGCAGAATTTTGCGTACTTTTTTCTTTCTGTGCATCCGTTCGGAAATATTCAAGCTATGAGGCGCTTGGGAAGGCTTTTTTCACTCCTCCGGCGCTTCATGTTTCGTTCAGTAAAAAGTTTACTATGCCAGCAAGTGTTTTTCGAGGAAGCGCTCCATGGCTCTATAAAAGTCGAAGCGATTTTCCTGATTGTGGAAACCATGCCCTTCGTCGTCCTTCACCATATATTCCACCTCAACACCTCTGCTACGCAAAGCCTCAACCATTTGGTCGCTCTCGGCCTTGTTCACGCGCGGGTCGTTAGCACCTTGCGCAATGAAAAGCGGTACTTTGATTTTTTCAGCATGCAAAGCCGGCGAGCAAGCCTCTAAAAGTTCTCGGTCCTTCACAGGGTCGCCCACTTGCTCGTACATCATTTCCAACATAGGCTTCCAATAAGGCGGGATGGTCTGCATGAAGGTGAACAAGTTGGAGACACCTACATAGTCGATGGCGCAGGCATAAAGTTCCGGAGTGAAACAGATGCCGGCCAACGTAGCGTAACCTCCGTAGCTACCGCCATAGATTGCCACGCGTTTAGGATCGGCAATGCCTTCGTTTATCAGCCACGCCACGCCATCACTGATATCGTCCTGCATGGCTCTTCCCCATTGTTTGTAACTGGCTTCCAAAAACTTACGACCATATCCGGTGGAGCCGCGGAAGTTCATTTGGAACACAGCATAGCCTCGGCTGCAAAGGAATTGCACTTCGGAAGAGTAGCCCCATGTATCGCGTGCCCATGGACCACCGTGCGGATTGACAACTACGGGCAACAGCTTTGCCGTATCGAGCGAAAGCCCCTTAGGCAAAGAGAGATAAGCCTCGATGGTCCATCCGTCGCGCGAAGTATAGCAGACAGGATGCATCTCCACCATCTCTTCTTCCTTGATCCATGGTGCCACTTCGGCCACCTTCACCGGTTTGTCTTCATGCACATTATAGAAATAGTAAGCACCACGTGTGCGGTCGCTTCCGGCATAGAGCAGCAATTTTTCCTCAGCCTTATCGCTATCGGCCACAGCTACACGGTGGTTAGGGAAATGGGCTTTGATGCGTGCCCTAAGTGCCTCTTCTTCCTTGTCAAAGAAATGGCGCACCGGCTCTTTGTGTCCCACGCAGTAGACAGAAAGGAGTTTTTTATGCAATCTTGAATAGCTGATGCTGGTGACATCGTAGCGGTCGTGTTCAAAGAGCAATTCCAATTCCTCGCAAGTGGCAGGATCCATCAATACGAGCGCCACTTTGTCGCGTCCTAAATTTGTGGCCGCATATACCAGGCGGTTGTCGGCAGTAAATTCTATAAAGTTGACCGACTCTTTGAAGTTGGTGGTAAGTACGGGGCGGAACGGCTCATCTTCTGTATCACGATAGAGAATTTGTGTGTTCACGCCGTCTACGATGGCTGTCACCGAGCGCAAGCGTCCTTCGTGGTCGGTCATCCATCCTTGCCAGTTGCCGGGATTTTCTGCGAGCTGCACCATCTCGCCCGTACACAAGTTCAATCTGTAAGGGTCGAACACCTCTGGGTTGCGGCGGTTCATGCCGATGATAATCTCGTTGGGGACATCTTCGAGGTCGTCGATAATAGTGGTACGCACGCCGGGAAATTCCGTATAGCCGCGCAAGTCCGTGCCGTCGAGGTTTACACCATACAAGCGAAAATTCTCATCACCACCGGTATCTTTCATAAACAGAATGCGCTCATTATCAGCCCACATATAGCCGGCCACACTACGTTCTGTCTCCGACGTAAGGCGAAGCGGCTCGCCTCCCTCAACAGATTGCACAAAGATATTCATTCTGTTTTCGTAGGTAGCCATGTAAGAAAAATGGCGACCATCGGGCGAAATCTGGTAAGCCGTACGATCCGAATTGCGAAAGAAATCCTCCATCGGCTGCTTGGCCATTTGCATAAAAGGTTTACTTATATTCTTATCTGTAGTCATAAAATATATTTTTTCCACAAAAAGTTCACACGCAAATTTATAAACTTATTCCGAAGAAGCAAAGCTAAGCTCCGGCAAAGCGGATAGAGATTTTCCAAAATTTATAGCCTAAGGATAGGCTTTTCCTAAAGGAAAGCACCATTGAGATGATTCTACCGCAAGAAATAAGTGTTCATATTTTCTAAAAAATGTTTTTAATTCTTCCATACCTGGCTTTATAAAGAATAAATCTTTATTTTTGCAATAGTCAATCTCTGTAAACTGACACACTACTAAAAACTATACACTCTTAAAAAAGAAAAGAATATGAAAAAGTGGATGACATGCTTGCTTCTCTTCGTAGTAGCAGTGAGCGCAAATGCGCAATTTGAGAAAGGTAAGAAATACGTAGGAGCTTCACTCTCCGGATTGAGTTTGTCATACAGCAGCGGCGAGAAGTTCCGCTTTGGTTTGGATGCTGATGCCGGTTATTTTATCGCTGACAACCTCATGCTGAAAGGAAACTTGAACTACGCACACACCAAGGCTGTGGATGAAATCAGCATCGGAGCAGGTGCGCGCTACTACTTTGAGCAAAACGGTATTTTCTTGGGCGCCGGCGCAGAATATAGCCACTTCACTCCCAATAACAACGACTTGAGAATCCCCGTGGAAGTGGGCTACGCCTTCTTCGTAAACAAAAACATCACCATCGAACCGGCTGTTTATTACAAAATGAGCCTCGCAGACTTTAGCGACAACAGCACAGTAGGCTTAAAAATAGGATTTGGCTTTTACTTCTAATTCTAAAAACAGAAGTAAGTCTTATACAGCAGAGGAGAAACCCGCGGGTTTCTCCTCTGCTGTATTTATGTGTCTAAAGGAAAACAATCCAAGTTAGACATGCCAAATTACTTTATTCTCTTCTTTCCATTTACGATATAGACACCTGAAGGAAGTTGCTCCCAACTCTGTACCATTACTCGTCCATCAATGCCATATATTTTAGAAGAAACAGCATAGGGTACGCGTGCTATAGATGTTACATTTTCAAAATTACCACACTCAGCATCCCACCAAAGACGCGTAGCTTGAAGGTCCGGACCACCGAGAGCTGCAACCGCCGCCTCTTGCAATTTAGGATCATCAAGACGCCAAGGAATACGGCGAATCATTTCTCCCTGCTTGATTGAGCCGTCGCCATCATTTGTGTTCAATACGGGGAACACCTTAGGATAGCCGGTACGACGCATTTCAGTCCATGCCTCTGTTGAGAGCGGGAAGAGTGCGATGTACTTCTGAGTGATAATCTTCTCAAGCTTGGTCTCTTGATCGTCACCCTCGTTCCACTTCACACCAATCTTGGTAACGCTTTCCCAGTCTTCACCATCGCCGGTAGCCTCAACCTGAATGTAAGGCAAAGCTTCTTCGAGGTTCATGTACTCATCCAAAGCGGCATTGTATTCAGAAGCACCCATCATAGGTTCGTCAAGATAAGCGTTCTTGATACCTTCTTCATAGAAGTACTGAGCTTCGCCGCCCATGTCCCAACCACGGAGCGCACCTTCTGCACGGAGGAAGTTTACTTCGGCCAATTTTACGAGATAGAGAGGAGCCATTACAATAGAGTTTGAGTTGATGCTGGAGAATGCAGTCAAGGGGTTCAAAGGATAGATCTGACCATCGGGCATCAAACGACCGGCACGGAGACCTACAATCTTGCTGTGAGCAGCAAGTTCGGTACCTGTAGCCTCGTTGACGATGGGCTGTGAGTTGTTGGCAAACACATACTTGGTGTAGGGGTGGTTCAACGACATCAACAAGCTCTCGAACGAAGCGCAGAGACGAAGGTCGTTCCAAGAATTACAGAGATCGAAGTAAGGATGAATAAAACCAGACACCGCAGAATAGAGAGCGTGCTGCTGGTCTACAGTCTCAACAACACCTGACGCTACAGCTTCTTCCGCCCACTGCTTGGCAGTTTCGGGTTCTACCTTCACCATGTGCAAAGCCATACGGAGTTTCAAAGAGTTGGCCAAACGGATGTAGCTATCCATAGACCAGTCGCCGGTAATCATGGCACGGCTGGTGGTGCAATAGCGTTCCAATAACCTCTCAACTTCTTTCTTATACTGAGCATCGCGGTTTTCCTCATAGTACTTCAAGCAAGCTACGATGGTATCCAAGTTTTCCTTCACACCATAATAGATAGTCTTAAGATCGTTGTACTCAGTAGGTTCCTCTATGTTCATCTTGTCTTCCAAGTAAGGATAAGGACCGGAGAGGTCTGCTCTTTCTTGTGCAGATACACAATAGTAGAGGAGGTTGATGGCCTTAAACTCAGGGATGGTGTCGATGATGGGATTGCTAAGCAATGGCATCAAGGCATTCTTCACCATGGTATAAGAATAATGAGGGGAGCCGTTGAAGTCTTCAGACACATTGTAGGTAGAAGTAAGCGTACCATAAATAAAGTCCTTGTGGGGTACCACCATGTATTGAGCATAGCCATCGGGGCCGAGACTGAACTGACGCTGATAAGCGTGGGCACCGGGAACATTACCTTCCTTTCCTCCGCGCAAACAGTATTGTCCGATAAGACTCTGACCCAACATCTTCATTTTGTTGAGAGTATCAATAGCGTGCTTCAAGTCATCAACAGAGATATCGCGACGGTAATCAATTTTATCCACACTTGAAACTTGAGCCATGCCAAAAGTGGAGACTAAGAATAGAATCGCCAAAGTAAAAGTAAATTTTCTCTTCATAAAATTTTGTATTAGATTATTATTATAGGATTTGCATCTCTTAGGTTCAGCGCAATTGTGAGAATATGCCGACACAAAGCTTTCTATATTTGCAAAGGTAAGAAAGATGCTACATTTCACCCCCCCAATTTGTTAAATTTCGTTAATAACTTATATTTCCTTTTAGCAGTTGTTCCAATGGCTTAGGGCAGTTTGTTTTTTGCTTTTGCAACTATCTAAAAATCAAGGGGCATTTTCGGGCATTTCTTAGGTAAAAGCTAGGTGAATTTCGGTAACTACTAAGAAAATTTTGGTAACTACTAGTTTTTCCTAGAAGTTTACTAAAAATTCCTAGGTAGCTACTAAGAGACAGATATGAAATTCTATCTGCCAAGGGAGAGTCTTTTAGCGAGCAAGAAAAAGCCCGAAAGCTTTAGGCTTTCGGGCTGCTATACCGAGAGGTTTGTCTTATTTCAAACCGAGTTTCTTAGCAATCTTCTTGGGAAGAGCGTCTTTGTGGATAACGATGTTCATGGTCTTGTAAGCCACGAATGCCTTAGTGGCGTAGAACATGCCTTTGTAAGGACCATATTCGCCCCAAGAGTTTTTCACCATGAAATATTCCTTGCCATTGTTGTCTTTGGCAAGACCGTAGATGAGCATACCGTGGTCGTCGGTGGTTTCCCAGTTGTCGTATGCCACTTGGCGCATTTCCTGAGTGATGGCCAATTCATCGTCGCCGGTAGCGATGACAGCGCCCTTGAAGTTGTCGCCGGCCCAACGTGCAGCGTCAGAACCTGTCTTGTCGTTTTGCTTGCCATTAGCAGGAACGCTGGCAAGACCCTTGCGTGCCTCAAAGCCCTTTTCGCTTACGTCTGAACCCCATGCGAAGGTGTAGCCGTTGCGAACTGCTTCGTCCATCACCTGCATGAACTCATCGAGGGGAAGGTTGTAGCTTTCTGCCCAACGCCAGTTGTCCTGGATTTCGAGAACGAACTTAGAGTAGAAAGGATGGTGGGTGTAGCTGGTGAGAGAAACGTAGTCGTCGGCGTTCAAGCCGAGCGAAGCAGCGTAGGTCTGAGGAGTGTAGGTCTTGCCCTCTACTTCAAACTCTGTGGGGAGCGCGCCGAAGTAGTTGGTGTAGATAGCGTTTAAGTCCTTGCGCCATACGGGATTGATTTTCTTCAGTTTGCCCTTAGCCAAAGCGTGCACGTAAGCAGTAGTCACAGCATCGAGCTGGTTGGCATTGAAGAGAGAGTCGCCATAGGGAGTACCGGGAGCAGGCATTGCCGATTGGGGAACAAGGCCGTGGTGCTTCAAGCCGTAGATGGCATCATAGAAAGAACCGCCTTGAGAGAAAGAAGCGTCGCCGTGGGTACGGATAGCCTTGTCGGCGCGGTCCATGTAAGTGTTGTAAACAAGGTATGACTCGCAGAGGTCTACTTCGCCTTTACCCAAACGGAGCACTTCGGCTTCGAGGAATGCGTAAGAAGAGTATGCCCAGCAAGTACCGCTTTGGTTTTGGTCCTTGATAGAGGTAACTTTGTTTTCCTTAATCACTTCGAAGGCGAGAGTGTCCTTCTTCTCTTCTGCGTACACTGCGCCGCTCATTGCAAAAGCAGCCAGCGCCATTGTAAAGATTTTCTTCATTGCTAATTATTTAGGTTATTAAAATTTATACTTGTTACTTAGCGGCGTAAGAGCTAAAGAAGTCGGTAGTCACTTGGCACAGGTCGTTTTGCTTTTCCAAGAAGGCTTCCACCTCTGCTGCATGATATGGGATGCGCTCGTCGCCAAGGAAACGGCAACCATCTGCCGTAATGAGCACATCGTCTTCGATGCGGATGCCGCCAAAGTCTTTGTAGGTGTCAATCACGTCGAAGTTGAGGAAGTCCTTGTTGATGCCTTCCTTGCGCCAAAGGTCAATGAGGTCGGGGATAAAATAGATACCGGGCTCGTCGGTCACCACAAAGCCTTCTTCAAGGCGACGACCGAAGCGCAGACTGGCTGTTCCGAATTGGGTGCTGGGGCGTGTCTCTGCATCATAGCCCACATGGATTTGACCAAGGCCTTCCATGTCGTGCACGTCCATTCCCATCATGTGGCCAAGGCCGTGGGGAAGGAAGAGAGCGTGTGCTCCGGCTTGAACAGCAGCTTCGGTATCGCCCTTCATCAAGCCGAGGTCCTTCAAGCGCTCGGTCATCAGGCGACAAACGTCCATGTGCACATCATAGTAGCGCACACCGGGGCGACAATGAGTGAGAGCCAGGTCATGGCAGTCCACCACAATGTTATATATGTCCTTTTGGCGCTGCGTAAACTTACCCGAGATGGGTGTGGTACGCGTATGGTCTGAACAATAATGGTTCACCGTTTCGGCGCCTGCATCTACAAGCAACAAGCGACCGGCTTCCAACTCACGACCGGAAGGATAGCCATGCAACACTTCGCCGTGCATTGACACAATGCTTTGGAAAGAACAAATGGCGCCGTGAGAAGCGGCAATGCCATCGAGCACACCGCCGATATAGCGTTCTGTCACACCGGGCTTTGCCATCGACATAGCTGCGGTGTGCATCAAGTAGCCGATGTAGCTGGCGCGTTCCAGTTCTGCAATCTCCTCGGCCGACTTCTTCGAGCGCAGCGCCACTACTGCATTGATGAGCTGCATGGAAGCTGCCTCGCGCTGCTTTGACGGATGGATACCCAAAAGGTCCATGATTTGAATCTGGGTATCGTGGCGATAAGGTGGCAAGAAGTGTACCTTGCGGCCTTGCTTCAGAGCCTCGCCCACCATTTCTGCCAAGCGGCTCATCGGTGCTGTAGCTCCCACACCGCATTCGGCAGCCATCTCTACCACAGAAGTAACAGAGCCGTACCACACGATGTCGTCGATGTCAATCTCATCGCCCACCAAAGCCTCCTTGCCACTATCGGCATCAATCACACCCACGAGGCCGTCGCGGTGCTGACCGAAGAAGTAGAGGAACGAGCTGTCCTGGCGAAACTTATAGGTATTCGCCGGATAGTTCATCGGACTATCATTATTACCAAAGAGGAGGATAAGGCCCTCGCCTACCAACTCGCGCAAGCGAGCTCTACGCTCCACATAGGTATGTTTAGAAAATAGCATAGTTGAACAGTTTTTTCAGATTCTAAAAATAGGGAAGAGTTTGGCAGAGCAAAAAAAGAAAAGTCGCAGCAGCCACTTTTTCCCCTGTTTGCAAAAATACTCATTTTCCTTGACATAGCCGACCCTCCTTCTGTTCTTTTTGTTATTAGGCAATAAGAGCAGAGCAGGAAAGGAACGGGGACTGCCGTTTGGCTTTTTCTCTTCCACCCCCTCTATGGACAAGAAAACAGGCTTTTCAAGGCTTTTGTAAGTATCTGAGAATCAAGACTCATTTTTTAGTATTTCTTCGTAACTTACTAAGAAATGCGCCTTTTGGCGGCAACAAAAAAAGAAGGCTCCGAAGAACCTTCTTTTCAAATACGGGCAAAGCAAAGCGCCGATTTACAAACTACAGATTTATGCGTTGCAGAAAGAGAGCACATCGCCTGCGGCGCCAACTTTGATGGGTTTGTTTTTGTCCACAGTCGCTGCCAGCAAAGCCTTGCTCAAACTGTTTAGCAAAAGGCGCTGCAAGGCTCGTTTAATGGGGCGGGCACCAAATTCGGGGTCGAAACCGGCGCGTGCAATCAAGTCGACAGCGGCGGTGTCTACTTCAAGTTCCACACCTTGCTCTGCCAAACGGCCCACCACACTGCGTATCTGCATCTCAACAATACTGCGCACCTCCGCCTCACGAAGGGGATGGAACATAATGATGTCGTCAATACGATTGAGGAACTCCGGACGAATGGTTTGCTTGAGCATCTCCATCACATGGTTGCGGATATCGTCGAGCAATCCGTCTGTGTGCTGCGCACCGTTCAAGCGGCTCTGGATATATTGGCTACCTAAGTTGGAGGTCATAATCACAATGGTATTCTTAAAGTTTACCACGCGACCTTTGTTGTCTGTCAGACGGCCATCATCCAGCACCTGCAGGAGGATATTGAAAACATCGGGATGAGCCTTTTCTATCTCGTCGAACAACACCACGCTATAGGGTTTGCGACGTACGGCTTCGGTGAGTTGGCCGCCTTCATCGTAGCCCACATATCCCGGAGGCGCACCTACCAGGCGAGAAACACTGTGCTTTTCCTGGTACTCACTCATATCAATGCGCGTCATCATATTCTCGTCGTTGAAGAGACATTCTGCAAGCGCCTTTGCCAACTCTGTCTTACCCACTCCCGTTGTTCCAAGGAAGATGAACGAGCCGATAGGACGACGCGGATCTTGCAAACCGGCACGACTACGGCGCACAGCATCGGCAACAGCCTCGATGGCCTCTTCTTGTCCCACCACGCGCTGGTGGAGTTCGGTTTCAAGATGAACAAGTTTTTCGCGCTCGCTCTGCAACATTTTGCTCACAGGGATGCCTGTCCAACGGCTCACGATGTCGGCTATATCATCGGCTGTCACCTCTTCCTTCACCATAGCTTCCACACCCTGACGACGCGCCAATTCTTCTTGAGCAGCAGCTATTTCTTCTTCAAGTTCTCGGAGACGTCCATAGCGTATTTCGGCCACTCGTCCATAGTTACCTTCACGCTCGGCACGCTCTGCCTCAAATTTGAGGTGCTCCATCTCCTGTTTGTTCTGTTGGATTTTAGAAAGCTGCTCGCGCTCGCCCTCCCACTTGGCTCGCAAGGCGTGCTCGCGCTCTTGCAACTCGGCTATTTCCTTAGCCAACACTTCGAGTTTAAGGCTGTCGCCCTCGCGTTTGATAGCCTCGCGCTCAATCTCAAGCTGGCGAAGACGGCGCGTAATCTCGTCGAGTTCCTCGGGCTGAGAGTCGCGCTCCATTCTCAACTTAGCCGCTGCCTCGTCCATAAGGTCGATGGCCTTGTCGGGTAAGAAGCGATCGGAAATATATCGGTGCGACAAGCTGACAGCTGCCATGAGCGCATCGTCTTGGATGCGAACCCGATGGTGGTTCTCGTAGCGTTCCTTCAAGCCGCGGAGGATGGAGAGAGAATCTTCCGGAGTAGGTTCGTCAACAAGTACTGTTTGGAAGCGACGTTCCAGGGCCTTGTCCTTCTCAAAATATTTTTGATATTCCTCAAGGGTGGTGGCGCCAATGCTACGCAGTTCGCCACGCGCCAATGCCGGTTTCAAAATATTGGCTGCATCCATTGCGCCCTCGCTTTTGCCGGCTCCTACGAGCGTATGTATCTCGTCAATGAAGAGTATAATATCTCCTTCGGCCTGCACCACCTCGTTCACCACGCTTTTAAGGCGTTCCTCAAACTCGCCCTTATATTTTGCTCCGGCTATGAGTGCTCCCATATCCAAGGAGTAGAGACGCTTGTTCTTCAGATTTTCCGGCACATCGCCTCTGACAATTCGGCCGGCAAGTCCCTCAACAATCGCAGTCTTACCTGTACCCGGCTCACCAATGAGGATAGGATTGTTCTTGGTGCGGCGCGAAAGTATTTGGAGGACGCGGCGTATTTCCTCATCGCGGCCAATCACCGGATCGAGTTTTCCATCGCGTGCCTCAGCCACCAGGTCGCGAGCATATTTTGCCAAGGCCTGGTAGGTATCTTCTGAAGAAGGCGAATCCACTTTGCGACCTCCGCGCAACTCTTCGATGGCTTGTAACAAGGTCTGCTCGTTCATGCCGGCATCTCTGAGTATCTGCGAAGCCGTACTTTTCACCACGAGCAAAGCTTGGAGCAGCATCTCAAGGCCTACGTATTGGTCCTTGCGCTTTGCAGACAAGTCTGTAGCACGCGATAATACTTCGTTGGCCTCGCGGTCTAAATAGGGCTCGCCGCCCGAAACACGCGGCTGCTTGGAGAGCTCGGCCTCAAGAACGGATTGTAAGGTCCGCTCGTTCATGCCACACTTTCCAAAAACATATTGGGTAACATTCTCGCCTACGCTCATCGTGCCATAAAGCAAATGGAGCGCGCCCACCACTTGTCCGCCATCGGCCACAGCCTTCTGAACGGCTTTCTGAACAGCCTCTTGGGCTTTGATAGTAAATCTGTCTAGTGTCATATAGCTATTTTTTTAGGTACTACTTAATATTTTTTGCATTTACTTATACCCATCAAAATTCTAAAAGCATACCACCTATATTTTGCTAACATATATTATAAATTACTGCCGTTCTGACACATTTTAAGGAAGGAAGAAGGGCGAACTACTATTTTTCATGCGCCAAAAAGTCAGTAGTAAGAGCTACGAGCAACCTGCGACTACTATATCAAGCACTTTTAGAGAAGACTTTCACACTGTCGGCACGAGATAAATTCGGAGCAAAATACTATCTTTGCAGCGCAACAAAAAAACTACTATCTCTATGCAACTGGATGCTACAACAGGACTGGTTCTCGAAGGCGGCGGCATGCGCGGTGTATTTACAACCGGCGTGCTGGACTACTTGCTCGACCACAAAATCTACTTCCCCTACAGCATCGGCGTATCGGCAGGAGCATGCAACGGATTGTCGTACATCAGTAGGCAACGCGGAAGAGCCCGCGCCTCGAACATCGACCTCCTGGAGAAGTATCGCTATATAGGATTTCGCTATTTCCTTACACAGCATAGCATCTTCGACCAGAAGTTTATGTACGACACGCTTCCTAACAAAGAACTTCCCTTCGACTACAACACCTACTTCACCAGCAAGGCGCAGTTTGAGATAGTGACTACCAACTGCCGCACCGGTAAAGCCTGTTACATGGACGACCGCAGCAATCCCGAACGCCTCATTCAGATTGTAAAAGCATCAAGCAGCCTGCCCTTCGTCTGCCCCATTGTGGACGTAGACGGAGAGCCTATGCTCGACGGCGGTATTGTGGACTCCATCCCCATAGAGCGTTCCATTGAGATGGGTCATCCTGTCAACGTCGTAGTGCTTACCCGCAATAGAGGTTTCCGCAAGCGGGAGAATGACAGAAAGGTGCCGAAGTATATATATAAGGACTACCCTCGCCTACGCCTCTTGTTGAGCAAGCGAAATAAGCGTTACAACCAACAGCTGCAACTCGTGGAGCAACTGGAAGCTGAGGGACGCGTACTGCTCATTTGTCCGGAGCGCCCCATTGAGGTTAGCAGATTGGAAAGCAACACTCAGAAACTTGAAGCCCTTTACCAAGAAGGCTACGACTGTGCTCGGAAGGCTTTTGAGAAGGTCACTTTGAATCTCTAAAGCCCGCAGAAAATGGTACTGCACATCTTCAACCCCTCACACGATGAAGCCTTGGCCTCCGACTCTCCTTTTTACAACGAGACTAAGGCTGCCCAACTCACCGCACAATCCATAGCCCCCCTAGCTGCCTTTTGGGCTGAGGAAGGTGATGTCTTATTGCTTCCGAAAGGGGCAAAGATTTACGACAGCGCTTACACCAAAAACATACACTACATCTACGAGGAAGAACTAGCCTCTTTTGACTACGCCGCTATTGAGCGCATTGAACCATGGGGGTGGAACAAGGCGTTGGTACATCGTCTGAGAAAACTGGGAGTTCCGGAGAAACTGCTCCCCACCAACAAGGCTCTTGAGGATATCCGACAGTTCAGCAGCCGAAGTTTGGCGGTGTCTCTACTTAGCAAACTGGTGCCTCTTTCTCCTATGCTCATTGGCGAATCTACTTGGTGCACTTCCTTTGAGGAGGCACTCCAAACCATCGAGCGCTACGGCACGGCGATGCTGAAAGCGCCGTGGTCCGGCAGTGGTCGCGGGGTGTTCAGAACCGGTCTGCCCATGAGCGAGAATGTGGAGTTCAGAATCAAGAAAGTGCTCCGCGAGCAACACGCCATTGAGGTGGAGCCTTATTATCTTCGCAAGATTGATTTTGCCATGGAGTTCTCAGCCGAGGAGAATGCGGTTTTCTACAAAGGTCTTTCGCTCTTTCGCACCCACACCTCGGGCAGTTATATGGGTAATATTGTGGCCGATGAAGAGACATTGCGAAAGATGCTCCCCGAGGTTTCCACCGAGCTGCTAAGCCTCGTGGCGGCAGCATGTGAGAAGGAGTTGAGCCTACTATTGGCAGGCCATTACCGCGGGCCTTTGGGCATCGACATGATGTTGGTTGAAGAGCCCAACAACCAAACTTTGCGCCTACACCCTTGTGTGGAAATCAACCTGCGCCGCACCATGGGACATGCTGCCATCTCGCTGCGCAAACTGGTGGCTCCCGGCGAGCAAGGACTCCTTTGTGCTGGGGGTTTCTTCAAAGAACAGGCTCCCATATATCCTAACAAATAAGGATTGTGAGACTCTGAGCTTTCTTGTACTTTTGCAAGCGTAAAAAAATATATGTTTGCATATGAGTCTCAAGACTATTTCTTTTTTACTTGCAGCCAGTTGTGCAAGTGTTTCCTTTGCTAATAATTTCTCAGAATCTCTGCCGGACAGCTCACGCGTCATCGACATCGAAGAAGCAGTGGTGGTAGCCTCTCCCAAAGAGACTTCTAATCTGCGCCGCCAACCCATGTCGGTTTCCCTCTTTGGAAAAAGCGATTTGCAAGTGCGCGATGTAGATGCCATCAAGGGACTATCTGTTGCAGCCCCCAACTTTTTCATGCCCGATTATGGTTCGCGCATCACCAGCGCTGTCTACATCCGCGGCATCGGCTCGCGCATGAACACACCGGCCGTCGGCGTATATATAGATAATGTGCCCCTCGTTGACAAGAGCAGCTACGACTTTTCTTTCCTCGATGTGGTGCGCGTAGACGTTTTGCGCGGCCCACAAGCCACACTCTACGGACGCAACACGATGGGCGGACTCATCCGCGTATTTACGGCGGACCCTCTGCCCACTTATGCAGCAAAACCCAATCAGGTTTATCAAGGTACAGAACTTCAACTCGGTGCTTCCGGACGCAACAGCGGCCGCAAGGCTTCGTTCTCTACACAGCTACGCCCTTCGGAGAAATTTGGACTTTCCTTTAGCGGATACTACGATGGCGAAGACGGTTTCTTCTACAACAAGGCCACCGGCGAACATGCTGACGGCGCTGAAGCGGGAGGCGGCAGAATAAAACTGGCGTGGAAACCGACAGACGTATTCCGTGCCGACTTGACAGCCTCTTATGAATACAGCGACGAGGATGCTTGCCCCTATTTCCTGGCTGATGGTTCGCCGGAGAGCGGCATCATTGCACAAAATCGCCCCAGCACTTACCGCCGCGGCGTGCTCAACACCGGTTTGGGACTGGAGTGGCGCTTGCCCAAACTTACGCTCTCCTCTATCACCTCCTACCAGAACTTAAACGACCGCCTCTTTATGGACCAGGATTTCACTGCGGCCGATATTTTTTCCTTGACCCAAAAGCAACACATACAGACCGTCACTGAAGAAGTTTCTCTTAAGAGCAGAGGACAAGGCCGTTGGCAATGGACCTCTGGTGCTTTCTTCATGTACCAGAACTTGAAAACCGATTGCCCGGTTTCGTTCTACCAGGACGGTGTTGGTTTCTTGAACCAGCAGTTTGCCAATGTGCTCCCCCAGCAGCCCCCCATGTCGCTTTCTTTTACCGGCACCGGCATCCCATTTGTTGCCGACCTGCGCACCCCCTCTTTGAACGCAGCCCTCTTCCACCAAAGCACGGTGAAGCTGGGTGCCGGCCTCTCAGCTACTATAGGTTTGCGCCTTGACTACGACTACCGCGAGCTGCATCTTAAATCGGGCACGTCGGCCCCCATCGGCTACAATTTCCAGATGCCCTCCTTCCGTATAAACAACGACTTCCTGTCCTCTCCCGAGCTCAACGGCAACCTCTACGACGACTCTTGGCAGCTGCTGCCTAAGTTCGCTTTGCAATACGACCACAAGCGCGGACGCGGCAATGTCTATGCCTCTGTATCTAAAGGCTACCGCTCTGGAGGCTACAACATTCAGGCCTACTCTGACCTCTCGCAAACCATGCTCCGCAGAACGATGATGACTGACGTAAAGGACTTTTGCGTGGAGACCATCAACCGCATGCCGCTCCCTGAGGCTTCAAAAGAGGCTGCCATCAACGGCATGACCGGCGTGCTCAGCAAAAACATTCCTGCTGAACCCCAAATTTCCGACCTTTCTTATAAGCCCGAGGAGTCATGGAACTATGAGTTGGGAGGCCACCTGAATTTCTGCAAAGGCGCCTTGCAGTTCGACTACACTTTCTTCCTGATGGACACCCACAACCAGCAGCTCGCCCGCTTCTCCGACAGCGGCATGGGACGCATCATGGTGAATGCCGGCAAGAGCCGTAGCTACGGTGTAGAACTGGCAGCCCGCGGCGCACTGCTCAACAATCGCCTAACACTCTCGGCCGGATACGGATATACCCACGCGGCTTTCACCAACTACGACTTGGGCACCAGCAACGACCAGCCGGTGGACTACACTGGCAACCGCGTGCCCTTCGTGCCTGAACACACGGTCAACATGGTGGTGGCCTATCGCCAACCGCTGAGTTGCAAAGCCATCAAGGCTCTTGGCATCAGTGCCGACTTTAGCGGCGCGGGACGCATTTGGTGGGACGAGGCAAACAGCTTCAGCCAAGATTTCTACACACTGCTCGGCGCACGCCTCTCTGCTGAGTTTGCCGGCAACATCCACCTTGCCTTGTGGGGAAAGAACCTCACGCAGACCGACTACAACACCTTCTGCTTTGAGAGTATGGGTCGCCGATTTGCACAGCAGGGCGTGCCGGTTCACTTTGGTGCCGACATCAACATCAGATTTTAACGCTCCACGGAAAAGGATATTGCGTAAGACGCTCCAAGCCCAACGGTCTCCTTGACAGCTTCTTACTCTTTCGGACAAACAACAGGTGGGTGCAGCCGACGCATTAGGTTGCACCCACCTGTTTTATGAAAAGAACCGGGGCATCTTTCTGTCGGCGCAAAAGCCTCGCCGTGCCTCTTTGTAAACCACTGAAAATCAAGGGTGGTTTTGTAGCGTTTCGAAAGTCTGATCTACGAAAAATTTCTCAAGACCTAGGAAAAATTTCTTAAGACCTAGTTTTTCCTAGTAGCTTACTAAGAAATCCTCCTATCGCTGCATAAAAAAAGAGAGGCTCCAAAGGGCCTCTCCATAGGGGTTGATTGTCTACCAAAGGACAATGTCTTAAAACTCGTCGTTAGCATAGAGGAAGTCGAAGTAAGCTTGCTTCCACTCAAAGATTTCTTCGGGACGGAAGAAGCGCTTCAGTTCCACCTCGGCAGTCTCGGCAGAGTCGCTGGCGTGCACAATGTTCTCTTGGAAGCTCATGCAGTAAGAGCCGCGAATGGTGCCGGGAGCGGCAAGGCGACCGTTGGTGGGGCCGGCAAATGCTCTGACAGCCGCAATGGCATCTACGCCTTCAAGGCAGAGGGCGATGACCGGCGCAGTCATCATAGCGTCCTTCACGCGTTGGAAGAAGGGTTTCTCGCTAAGGTGCGCATAGTGTTCGCTCAAAAGTTCGTCGGTCAGCCACATCATCTTCATACCACAGATGCGGAGGCCTTTTTTCTCAAATAGTCCGGTAATTTCTCCTACCAAGCCACGTTGCAAGGTGCAAGGCTTTAGAAGTACGAGTGTCTTTTCAATAGCCATAAATATTTTGTTTAAGGTAAATAAATTATCATCCATCAGTGCGCCACTCATTCTATGAGCCTTTGCTCCCCATAACAAGGCGGCACATCTTGGGCAAAGATACCAAAGATTCTGATTCCCGACAAAATAAAACTCAGAAAACTTCCGGCAGAAGATACTGATAGATGACATCTCGCTCAAAACTTTTTTTAAGAAAAACATTGTTAAGACACAAGAGGCGGCTACAAGAAAATCCTTATCTTTGCAACAATCTGATAGAAAACTATGGCTGAACATTTCATTATCCCCGAAGGCGGAAAAGCGGAGCGCTACGCCGAACTATACAAGCAGATGGCTGCGGTGGTGGACGGCGAGCACGACGCCATCGCCAACATGGCCAACATGGCGGCCATGCTCCACGCCACATTCCGGTTCTGGTGGACGGGATTCTATCGCGTGGCCGACGGCGAACTTGTGCTGGGCCCCTTCCAAGGACCGATAGCCTGTACAAGGATTAAATACGGCAGAGGCGTTTGCGGCACAGCCTGGAAGACGCAAGAGACACAGGTGGTGGAGGACGTCGAGAAATTTCCGGGCCACATAGCCTGCAGCAGTCTTTCGCGCAGCGAGATTGTAGTGCCCGTGTGGCAGGGCGAAAGCATCGTGGCGGTGCTGGACATCGACAGCGAACACCTGGCCACTTTCGACGAGACAGACAAGGCATGGCTCGAGAAAATCGTAACGCTGCTCTACCCATAACGCAGCCCTCAGCGCCAGCGGCACAATAGATTATACAGTATGGAAAACTTGGAAAGATTTTTAGAACTGCGAGGGGTGAAGCCCACAGCCATGCGCCTGCTCATTCTGCGCGAGCTGACAGAAAGCCCCTGCGCCATGTCGCTCGGAGATTTGGAAAATAGGTTGGTCACGGTGGACAAATCTACCATCTTCCGCACCCTGACGCTCTTTCTGGACAAGCACCTCGTTCACAGCGTAGACGACGGAAGCGGACAAGCCAAATATGCCGTATGCGAAGAGGACTGCCGCTGCAACGAAGGCTGCCACTCCTCGCTGGCCGACCACCACGCCCATTTCTTCTGCGAGGTGTGCCAACGCACCTACTGTCTGCGCCACATCCCCATTCCGGAGGTAGAACTCCCCGACGGTTTCCATCTCCACACAGCCAACTACGTACTCAAAGGCATTTGCCCCGAATGCCGAAAGCGCAAACCGGCCTGCCAATAAGGCTAGCAGCCTCTCCTCTATCCGTTGATTTTTTTCGGCAACATATACCTCCATTTCTTAGTAGTTACTTTCGCGTTCCTAGTAGTTACCGAATTTTTCCTAGCTCTTACCTAAGAAACGCCCGAAAATCACTATTGATTTTCAGGCATTCACAAATTCCACCAAAATACGTCTGCCCGGACATGGAATACTTACTCTCTATCCCAGGGTCTGTACCTATATAAATGCGGTCTTATAGAAAAAAAATAGCTGCAGAGCGAACCTTCGCTCCTCTTGTGCGTATGCAATAACAGACGGCCGTCTTAAACTTTTCAAATACTCAACTAAAAACTTATCCAAAAAATCAAACGGAACATGAAGACCCAAAGAACAATATCCTTCTGCAGCCTATTGCTACTGACCTTTACTTTTCTGCAAGCCCAAGTGGCCAAAGATATAAACAGTGTCATCGTCACAGGGAAAGACTCGGCATGGTACGCTGAGCAAGCAAAACTCTGGGAGAAAGAGGTGGCCGAAAATCCACAATCGGAGCGAGCCTGGTACAACTTTTTCGAGGCCAACAGGTATCTGAAATTCTGGTTTCAAGCCTATGAGGTGCCCCGCGACTCAGCCGACTTTATCATCAACCGCATGGAGCGAGCCATCCCCAACACTTTCACCTACCACTACTGCCGATACCAATTGCAGCAAGCGGCTTACAGTCCACACGCAGAAAAGGCGCTCGACTACATTCCGGAGGAACCGGAGCCGGGCATTGTGGACGGACTGCTCGGCTACCTTTGGCGCTCGGGAAAAGCGGATGGGCAGGGGCAACGGCGAGAACTCTTCGACCACCTGCTACAAAAACAATATGAGAAAGGATTCTATCCGAACTTTGCACTACACTATTCCTACAACCAACTGGAGGCCTTGCCGCAAAACAGTATCTACATAGGTTATGGCGACTTGGATTTGTTTCCCAAAATCATGATGCAACGGGCCTTGAACATCCATCAGGACAAAGTGATAGCCGTATCCAGTTTCTTAAGTATCGCAGCCTACGCCGATAGCCTTTGCCAACGACTCGGAATAGCCCCATACAGGCCTGAGGGAATGGAAAAGGAAATCATAATGGGGGATACGGCCTACGAAACCGGGTTCATAGAATACTTGGCACAAGCCACAAAGCGCCCTATCTACTTGGAGCCTTCCTTGGGTAAGCTCTACAAAAATTTGGGAGAAAAACTATACCGCGAAGGACTGCTACTAAAATACAGCCCCAAGCCCTACGACAACGTCAGCGCCAGCAAAACGGCGATAGAGCATAAGTATAAGTTTGAATATCTGGGCATGCCAAAATTCCACCATGAAGTCTATTGGAAGGGAAGCGAGATGCAGCAAGTGAACTACATCGTCTTACTCGGCTCCTTTATCAAGACATACAGAGCAGAAGGTAACAAGGCTCGAGCCGAATGGCTGAAGAAAATTCTACAAACCTCCGTAGAAAATACACGCTTGCCACAGGAAACAAAAAATACCTATCTTAAATACCTTAATCAGTACGACCAATGATACGCCTGTTCAAGAAGCCTTACCAACGTCTGACAGACGAGGAACTGATGATAAGGGTGGCTCGGAGTAGGGAAGAAAATGCTTTCAACGAGTTGTACAGACGATATGCAAGAAGACTGCAAGGGTTCTTTTTTAGAATGTACGACTATAACCAGGATGCAGCTTCCGACGCGTGTCAAGAACTCTTTCTAAAAATCTGGACCTTCGGAAATAGCTACAAAGAAGACGCTCCCTTCAAGCCCTGGCTCTACACCATTGCCTATAACCAATACAAAAGTGCTTGCCGACACATGGAAGTGGAGACCACTTATGCCAACGAACAGGCCGCACTTTCTAAAGAGTCTGCCGACAACGACTATGATATCAAACTTGACAACGAGACCATGCTGGAGGCCCTTTACAGCATCCTGAAAAAACTCCCTAAAGACTATCGCACCCTCTTTGCACTACGATATGAAGAAGAACTGAGCATAGCGCAAGTGGCACAAATACTGAAAGTGCCGGAGGGGACTGTAAAATCCAGAGTTCACAGACTTCTGCAATCCATAAAGCAACAACTGAAAGACTATGAATAAATTTGAAGCCCAAATAGCTCAAGCAGCAAAACAACTAAGAGACAGAGAGAACGAAAGACTCTCCACACCTCAACATTTCTTTAGGAAACCAAGCCCACAAAAATACTGGATACGGATGGCCGTAGCTTGTTGCGTCGGATTCTGTATGGGACATTTCTTTAATCGGACTCAGCCTTCCGCAGAAAATCAAATAACCCAAGCGCTGGATACAATCTTTCAAACAAACACTATCTACGACACCATCTACCTCCCCTCGGAAAAAGCCATAGCCGACCTGCCCCCAGCAAAACCTCCTAAGAAAACAATTAAAAAGTCCGCCGTGCAACAGCAAGCTACAAAGCACCACCTACTAGCCGGCAAAAATATCCTAAGAGACAGCATCGACTTCACCCTGCTGGCTTCGCTATAAAAAGGGGATATATAAACAAAGTGGTGTCAACAGGAAATTCTGCCAACACCACTTTCTCTAATCTATAAAAAGCCACTTACACACTTTCCAGGCGTGCCTTCTGCCTTTACTATTGAATAATTACTATACAGAATTTAGTGGAAGTTCACTGAGCGAGAAATCCCATTGGGTATTCCAATCTCTTAATTTTCCTTAAATTTTCTAAAAAGCATAGCAACGCCATCAGCCCCAAGAATCCTTTGCTCTTAAAGATTTCTGTTATACCTCGCAGCTATCCATTTCCCTAAAGACCTTAAGGACCC
>JAEIGA010004489.1_pt1 | contig 21607 bp, 25 predicted proteins | sample 9270691 | NCBI WGS metagenome assembly JAEIGA01 (sample SAMN17057246, study PRJNA624740) | gut metagenome | biome: biome; isolation source: fecal sample | host: Bos grunniens | place: China: Xizang | collected 2019 | reverse complement strand
GTTCTTTCGAACAGGTAAAGAACGGATAATCACCGTTCTCGACGGCAGCATTAGCATCTAATTTTCCTGTTTTAATTGAACACAAGTCCTTAAAGGTATAATTATCCATCATGCCACCTCCTGCAAGATAAATCGTGATTTGTATATTCTGTGTCTATGGTACAATGCAAGCAGTTAGTGGGAGAAACGCGGGGTCATCACAATCGGGAAGGGTATCGATTTCACGCCGCAAAAGTGGGTGCCTTTTTGATGCAATTTCTATATATAAACAAAATACTATAAAAAGGTGCCCACATGGGGCGTATATAAGCACCGAAGCAGATGTTTTCGCCAGAGGTGCGTAATAGATTGCTTTATACGCACGAAGCCAATACAGCCTATAAGCCCCTAATAGCCTTTAATGTTTGTTCACATAAAAAGAGGCTTGTTTGTTTCTTCTAAAGGGGCATAAAATTGGTATACAACACCTCTGACTTACAAAAAAGGGGCTTCTTTCATCGTTACAAGGGAACAAACAAGGCACAGAGATACACAACATAACCATTGGCTGTATGGGCCAGAGGGGGATAAGGCATTTGATTTACTGACATAGAAGCATTTCCTTGAGTTAAAGTAACGGCCTGGCGCCACGTATATAGTATGTTTAAAGGTGTGCAAGGATACAGAAATAAAAAATGTTTTCAATTTTGTCGAAATATGTTATAATTTGCATAAGGACTCAATGTAAGGTCGTGCCCTTGACAGGACACGTTACTTGTGTTGAGTTTTTTTGTGCGCAAATATGTGCGATGGGAGGTATTTGAGATGATATGAGTCATATAAAACAATTTGAAATGATATACGAAGAATATGCCAATGATGTGTATAGAGTGGCTCTGTATTTAGTAAAGGATGAAAAAAAGGCCCAAGATATTGTCTGGCAGGCATTTGTAAATATTTATAAACAATGGCGTGAGACTGATGAGACGAGCATATATCTTCAACTTTTAAAAGAAACAAAGAGAATAGCCCAAAATGAGAGGAGAAACAGAGATGGATGACGAGAAGTTCAGAAGATTTATAAAGTATGCAATGGATGAAGAAATGCGGGAAATCGAAGAAATTTTGGCGGCCATTGAGGCGGACCCGGTGCTACGAGAAATTGAGGCCCCGCCAGAGTTGCGAGAAAAAGTTTTTGCACAGATTAGGGAATATGAAGAACAGAAACGGCTTGAGCAACTTTCGGAGGAAGACCGAGAATATATTCGTCTGGGAAAGGTGTACAAGAAAAGACGAAAGTGGAATAAAGTGGCAGTCTTAATTGCTGCGGTGGTTACTATACTGGCAATAGGAACTGTAAGTATGGGTGAGGATAAAGATATTCTGAGTATTTTTAAAAAAATTGTTTCAGGAGAGGAAAGGACAGAAATTAGTTCGGATAGCATTGAGCCAACGGTTTATGTTGAGGAAGAAAAATTATATGAAAAAATAGAAGAAGAATATAATTTTATGCCAGTTAAACTAGATTACCTTCCGACAGGAACATCCTTTGTAGAGGGGGTCTTTGGCTCGGGAATTCAAAATATAAGTATGGCATATAAAACAGATGATGGAGCCAGCATTCTTTATGTTATTAGACCGAACTACAGAGAGGGCTCATTGGGAACTGTTGTTGAAGATAAAAAGATGCAAGAGTATACGATGTCTGTGCAAGATATTGCGATTGATGTGACCGAATATACAATTATTGATTCTGGGCAAAATAGGTGGTCAATTAGTTTTACATATCGTGACGTACAGTACTTATTGAGAATTACAAATATGTCACAAAAGGAAGTTACAAAAATTATAGAAAATTTGGGATTCCAGCCAGATTAACGAACTAGAAATGGAGGATAATGCTATGAGAAGAAGAATTATGACAATGTTGTTAATGCTAGCAATATGTTTAACAAGCCTAATGTGTTGGGATGTGAATGTAAATGCAGAAGCGACAAGTGAAGATATGGATTTTTCAAATCTTATGACCGAAGATGCTTTGGTGGGGTATGCATACAATCAAACGTGGGGTGTATATTTCTCAGATGGTCATTCTATTATTAATAAAATTTCGTCTACTAAGGTTGGGGCAGGTGGTGTTACAAATGCGGCAGTAAAATGTACCGTTAAAATAACATCTATCTTGGAACGCAAAAATTCATCTGGAAGTTGGGAGAGGGTTACTTCTTGGACCCAAACCAATACAAATGCATATATAGCAATGATTAGCAAAAGTGTAACTGTGGCGAGTGGATACTATTATCGTGTCAGAAGTCACCATTACGCAAGTTCAGATAGCGCAACTTCATATACCGGAGCCCTTTGGGTGGGAAATTAATATGATTTATGGTAAACAAATAAAACGATAAAATATAAAGCCAATTTAGGACTAAATCCTAGGTTGGCTTTAATTAAGTGTATTGCATTATTTAAGGTAAATGATACAATGATAATAACAATAAATAATGAGAGCGAGGGAAAATATATGGATTCTACTAATGCAAACAATATGGAAGTGTTGCGTAGATTGATGCTACTATTTCTGATGGAACAAGTTCTGACTAAGGATTATTCAGTTTTGGTTAAAATGTATGAGATGACGCGTATTGATAATGAGAAAATGGTCAATAAGGCGCATACTATTCGTAACATTTTTGCTAGTCCAAGTGAGACCATATTTAGTGATATGGTTTATATTATTTATGAAGAGTCTAAGACAAATACGGCTGTTTTTCAATACTTTTATGAACTAGTTGCTCCTATGTTTCCTAAAAAGGTTAGGCAACATGAAGAAATGGTAAAAATATATGAAAATACTCCAGAAAAAGTTCCAGACTATTTAGTAGACGTTTATTTTGATTATCAAAGTAGTAGATTGTTATACTATTTCATGTTATATATACCCTTATATTTGGATAATGCCATTTTTGTAAACTCTGCGGTAGAGTATTATACAAAAGCGGCGGTTGAGGCCGAAAACAGATTTTTACTAACTGATAAAGATATTGATGACGATATTTACGTTTTTAATAGCGAAGAAACTATTTTCCCATCAGTGCAGTTTGAACGATACTTAGAAAAACGAAAAGAAGAATTGGCTACATATTTGAGTGAGTTGTACAATACAAAAGTTACAGTTGATTATTTGGCTACATTCATTTCAAAAACTTTAAAATCTAGAGCAGAGGCAACAGGGTGTTCAGTTTCTGATTGTGTGGATTCTATTGTGACACGGACAGTATGTAATGTTTTGGTAGAACAGTATGGTGGGCAGACATGGTATGAGCGTATTACAAACGATGGAAAAACAGGGTACCAGAATGCGCAAAAATATAAACCTAATGTGGATAAAATCATCCGTATTTATTTCAAGGAATTTGTGAAACACGAGTGGCGTAAATATTATAAGATGCATGATGAGGGCTTTTCGAAAGTGTTTATGTCACGGGATTGTGTACCGGAAAGTATGAAAGAAGCCTACTTAGGCATCATGTATCTATATAACATAGATGTAATGTGTAAACTTTTTAATGATGTAAAAGATGACTACTATTTGAATTTTTCGTGGGAAAAAATTTCAAATAGAGATATGATAGCACGCTATAATCTGATTATTTCTGACTTGGAAGATAGTATAAAAAGTTTGAATTCACGTTTAGCAGTGGCCCTAGAAGAAAAGGACTTGTTACAATGTAATTATAGACAGGAACGTCATTTTGATGATATGGAACTTAACTATGAACGGAACATTTCATATCTGAGTAAAAAAATTGAGAAAAAGGATGATGAAATTATTTCGTTAAGACGAGAATTAGAAAGCAAGGATGAATACATCAAATTACTCGTGGCACAGGAAGACGTCGAGCCAGAAAGGGAGATAGATATTGCGTTGTTACAACAAAAGAGATATTTATTTGTAGGATACGCAAAAGAAGCATTGCCGGAATTGCGACGGACTTTTCCGAACAGCATTTTCATGGAGTCGGAAGGAACATCTTTGAACAACATTCAGGTGGATGGCATTGTTATGCTGATAAAATATATGTCACACTCCATGTATTATAAGGTTACGGGAGCAAGTGTAGCAAAAACAGTTCCAATTGTTAGATGTAATACGAAAAATATTAATACGATTTACGCTAAGATGATGGAACTGCAAATGTAGATGGATTTAAAGTGAAACCACCCCTCGGGGTGGTTTTGTTGTTGGTATATGACACATGACGGCTCGCATCTTTTTGGGAAAATATAGTGGTATAAGAACTAAAAAATTAAAAAAGATATTGACATACATAGTCGTTGTATGTATAATGGCCATACAATCGCAAATGAACATTTGAAAATATATCAATAAAATTAAAAAATATGTTGACATATTCAAAAAATGGTGCTAGTATATAAGTGTAGGGAAGAAATTTTTTTTGAATAAAAGTTTTGAACATACAAAAATATATCAATGTAAAAGGAGAACATTTCGAAACATGCGAAACAAAAAGAGGTTAGGCGATTATAAGACGATAGAATTTGTAGGAGGACAAATAACCAAAAGAGTTGAATCTAACGTCGAAAAAGGCGATTCAGTGAGAGGGGAAGTGTTAATCCTACCTCCTAAGGCGATATCGGGTGGTAAAATTGATAAAGAATTTTTGTATCCGTTGCAATACAAGACGGAAATCGATACCAATAGATTAACTCAAGAGGGAGATGTGGTGTTAAAACTATCTACTCCTTATGATGCGGCATGTATTACAAAAGAAGAAGAGGGGTTACTAATTCCTTCATTTTGCTTGATATTAAGAATTAAGGACAAAACCAAGTTGAATCCACGATTTTTAACAGCATTTATCAACTCTGATGTTTATGGCGCACAATTAAAAAGTATGGTAAGTGGGGCAATGGTTCCTATGCTTACAATGGGTAAAATTAAAGAGGTGGTTCTTCAGGATTTCACTATTGAAGAACAAGATGAAATTGCGGCATATTATGTCAATGTGTGTAAAAAAGAAAGTGTGATGAAGAAAATGGTAGAGTTAGAAAAAGAAAAAATCAATGTAGTGTTGGGAGGAAACAGTGTTGAGTAACAATATGTATGTTGATATGGAAGAAAAAATTTGGAAAATAATTGACGGATGGAGAACAAAGGGCATAACAATTAGTGATTCTTTAAGAAGTGTTTTATACTTGTTGACATTAAAAAAAATGTTTAAGGAATCCATTGGTAATGTGTCGGAGGAAGATTCTCAAACAATAATAAAATATCTTTCACCTATGTTTTTGGGGGCAGAGGTAGAAGATTACAATGAGTTACTTGTCAACTCGGGAAAATTAATCGAAGAGCGATATGGTTTACAGGCTGGATTCTTTAGTAATTTTTTTGCGGATATGAGTAATCTTGAACCGTGGAAGGAAACCTTAAATGTGTCTATCAAGAAAATCATGGATATGCCTGATGCTGAGGAGGATGTTATATCAGATGTTATAAAAAAAATTATGCTTAAAGTGTTTCTTCCTGAATTCAGAATGGCTTCAGTTATTTCTAGTTCTTCAGTGGCTGAACTATTAAAAGTTATAGTGAATGTTCAAGATGGAGACAAATTCTGTGATGGAACTGTCGGGTGCGGCATCTCTGCAGTGGAATGTGTAAGAGGGACTGATGCATCAATACAAGGTATGGATTCCAAGATTTTTGTATTGCAAATAGCCGCATTATATATGATTTTATCTGGTATAAAGAAGTTTAAGTTGAAAGTAGGAGATTTTACATTAGAACCATCAATGAGAAAGTACAGCAAAATTGCGATGGATATTCCATTCGCAGCCAAAACCGGAGATTATATCGGTGAACAACTTGCTATTTGTGACAAATGGTTAAATGGGGCTCAGGGCAAAGATTTAGATGTTTTAATAGTAGCAAAGGCCCTCGATGTCTTGGAAGAAGAAGGCCGTGCGGCACTAACTGTCCCAAACAGTTTTTTGTCTAGGTCTGGAAAAGCGAGTAAGATTTTAAGAGAAAAAATCATAGAGAAGAATATGTTAAAAGCGGTAATAAGTCTTCCAGCCGTACATTCTGAGCCAAGTGTAAGAAGTTCAATACTTCTGCTAGAGAAAAATGATGATAAAATTCAGTTTATTGATATGGATAGTATTCAAATGCCGTCTTTTCAGAAAAACAGACGAGAAGTACGTTCATTGACACCAGATGGAAAAAAAAAGTTGCTATACTTGTTAGAAACAGGTGAACAGATAAAAGGAATTTCTGCATTAGTGGAAGTACAGAAAGTGAAAGAAAATGAATTTGATTTTTCGCCTATCAAATATGTTGCTGTAAAAGAAAAACTTGTTTTTAGAGATATACAGACTATTAACAATGATTTGAAGGTGTTGCGCGAGGAGTTAGAAGAAATTGAATCAGAAAACAGTAAAATGAAATTGTTCAATTAGAATACGCAAGTAGCGGAAAGGAGAGTGATAGGTGCTACTAGACGAGGAATTATTATCAAGGGTTTCGAGACGTATGTAGAAAGACGTTTTGCAAAAGTGTTATGAAAAAATGTTATCTGGGTAAAAAGAAAAGGTCTCCATTTGGAAAAGCCTATGGAGACCTAGTATAGAATAAATACATATTGGAATCCGGTACGAATCCGGAAATAAAGGGAAAAAGTATCCGTAAGAAAGAAGGGATAAATACAAAAGAAAACAAACAAGAAGAGACAATGTAGAAAACCACGCTATAGTTATATGGTGTGCAAGGGAGTAGTACTGCTTAGGTGCGCAAACTTGAAAAAAATCCGCGGCAACATGGAGTTGCAGGGGATTATATTGTTGACCGTAAGGTCGTGTGATTGTATTAAAGACTTAGCCTTGGCTACAAGGCATTTGGCCGTTAAGCCGGCAATTTTTAGCGTTCTTTCAATTTGAGGGCTTCATTTCTTTAGTAGAATCATGCGACCTTTTTTATCGCAAATAAGAAGGAGAGGAGGAGAAAAATAAGACCAGAATATGCGTTAATTTATCTGGCGGGTCAAAAAAATGGGTAGTGCTGGCACACTTACCCATCGACCTCTTGAAAGAGGTGTTGTTCGTTTCTATAAGAGTAGCATAAGTTCATAGAAATAGCAATAAAAATGTCACTTTATTAATAATGTAGCGGTCGCCCAGCGCCATAGACTGGGAGAAAAGGTAATAGTATGACAAAACAAAATGTATTAAATTTGGACTTTGATAAAATTGGTAATGTTGTTCAAAATGCAACCAATATCCTGAAAGGGTTGATGGGAAGAGAAGATGGATTCAAATCTTGTGTGTTTCAAATTTCTCTCAAAGAGTTTGAGATTGACAATGGTGAGTTACATTTTGCAGGTCGTAAAGTAGCGCAGTCTACACACGATGACGTTTGCAGATGTTTACTAGAGAAAATTGGTTGGATGCAATATCTTCTTTCCTGTGGTGCAGATAAGAATGATTATGCTGGAGATGAAAGACTCAAAGACTAAATGTCAAAATGTTCACCCTATATTGCAGGGTGAACACCTTGCAAAAAGATTTTAATGGAGGAGGCAATGCTCTTCTCTCAAAGAAAAATTATAAGGAGGAACCTTAAATATGAAAAAGGTTATAAATGGCAGACTGTATAATACAGAAACTGCAAAACATATTGGGAACTATTCCAATGATTTATCGTATGACGATTTAAAATATTTTGATGAGGATTTATATCTGAAAAAAACAGGTGAATTCTTCTTGTCAGGTTCAAGTGGTGCATTTGGTAAATATGCTGAAAGCGTAGGAGCCAATAGTTGGTGCGGTGGTAGTGGAATTCTTCCGATAACAGAGCAGGAAGCCAAAGAATGGGTAGAAATGCATCTGGATGCAGATACATATATCGAATTGTTTGGCGAACCGGAAGAGTAAAAACTGAATATCGAGGGACGAGTGGCAATTGCCACTCGTTCGAAAAAAGAAACTTGTAAATTGATTAAACTATCCGGTAAAAAGACCGGGGAATAGGAGAAAAACTATTATGTGTAAAAAAGTATTAAAATTTCGTTTCCGCGGAACGGTGGAAACACAGGTTGTTCAAAAATCAGTAGACGGAGTTGTGCAAGAAAATCGCATTCCGGCTAAAAAAGATGTCGCTCGTAAATTGGTGGAAATGTGGAAACTTCCAGATGAAGATGGAGATTTCTATGAATTCGTAAATCTTCTTTATGATGGTCTCGATATGTTCTATTCACCATTAGAGTCTACGGAAGGAAACACGATGAGAATTCCGGGACATACAATCAATGTAACCACAGGTCAGTATTATGACACTTCGAGAGAGTTGATGATGCGCGGTGAACATGTCGTCTATGTCGTAGGAGACGAGAAATTGATTTATTGCCTTCAAAGCGTGTTAAATTATCAGGATGTTAGGGATGAGAGGGATTTGGAAGCAATATCAGGATTGATTGAAATCTCTCCATTCGAAGGGTTAGAGGGAAAAGAGATTCAGTGTACTGAAGCATCCGGTAAGATGTTGAAAATGAGATTATATGGAATCATTCAAAAGTGGTCTAAAGAAGGTTGGAAAGACAACGTTTTAAAAACGGAACCTCTTCCTACAAAAAAAGGCATTGTAGAATTGTGTGGCTGTGCATTGGGCATCATACCATGGAGCAGGCAAACAAGAGAGCAAGAACTCGAACAATTGAATCAGCAAATTAAGGTGTATTATTCGCCGGACGAGTCTAGACTAGGAGAAATTCGTGAGGACGTTTTTTACGAAGAAGATGACGTTACTGGGGAAGAAATTGAATGTCGTCAAGAAATGATTGTGGACGCAGATTTTGTTCTTTATATCAGTGCTGAACCGGAGATTCTTTGCAAATTGGATGCAGCGTTTGTAAGCCCAGCATACATGTTGGTTTTGGGTGATACTGATTGTATTCCAAGTTGTAGGATTTCCGAAGGAATTGTTTGCACTGATGCTGACCAACATCTAATTGAAATTCAGGAATAATACTTTTGGTACATACACCTAGAGTAAAAGCCTGTTCCACCCAGTTGTTCTGGGTGGATACAGGCAAAAAACTGTATGAAAGATAAAGATTTGACAAAGGAGAAAATAAATGAAAACCCCAAAAGAATATAGCGATAATCTAAAAAACAACATCATTACAAGGGAGATGTTAATAGACTGTTTGTTTAGTGTAAATAAGCGTGCAAAGAACTGTAGAGATAAGGAAAGAAATTATCGAGCATATTTCAGAAAACATCGTTATGTAACTGACAAATATCATAGTGTGGAGACTTATCAACAGAAAAAAGAAGAATATTACAAGCAAAAGGAGAGATTGCTAGAGTTGGTAAAACCTACATGCATCCATGAAGAGAATACTACTAAAAATCGAAGAATATATGAATATGAACCGGAATATCCCGAGTACCTTTGGAATGATGTGTGGTGTTATGAAGGCTATTGCTATGATGAGGAGAAGGGAAAAACAGTTGCTTATGTTGATGTACCAGAACCAGCCAAAACATATTATTTGTTTTATGATATGGGAGAATTTTCTTTCCATACTCCGATTAAAGAAGAGCAGTTATCATCATTTAAAGGATTGAAAATCAAAAAGATTGGTCAACTGAAAACAAAAGGTAAAGAAATCGGCGAATTGATATCCGTCCAGTTTGTGAAGAAGGTCATCAAAATAATAGAAAGTGGTGCATACACATATGTTGATGAAACACAGAATGTTTTAGCAGCATGATTATATATTAAGTCTAAATGTTTGATAAGACTGGATGATTTTTGAAAATTGAATATGGAAATAAGGGGCAGAAAACCAATATTAATAAGAGTTTTCTGCCTTGGGGAAAATATTATAAATGAGGAAATGAATTATGAAAGTTATATTTGAGAATTTTATTAAATTAAAAAAGGAGAAAAACTATGCAAGAGAATACGAAGAACCTCGTGGAAGAACCACGAAATGAAACAATAAGCCAAGAGCGAGTAACAAAGATGAAGAACAGTTGGATGGCGTTTATGCAGAAGGAAGTAATTAATAACAAGAACGTCAATCTACTGCAAGAAGTATATGAACACGTCTATGGGACAAACAATGAGGAATTGGTAGCAAGAAGCAAATCGCATAAAAATGACCGTGTAGGAAAAAGTATGGCAGAACTTGTTTATTTAGATATGATTGGCGTTCTAAGTGATAAAATAGTGAAAGATAAAGAATTATGCCTCTGGTTTATAGAGAAAATGAAGAATCGCTATTGTGACGATATTGAATTTGTGATTAAAAGAGCACAAAAAGATGAAAGTAATCTTACGCTTTTTGACCGCTTGACGACACCGATGCTATTTACGCAATGTGCAGAAACGGATGACGCAAAAACTCATTTTCTCGCATTTATTTTTTTGTTTTATGCTAGAGAAGAAAATATGAAACTACTTTCTAATCTCGATGATGCGTGGTATCAATCATATTTGGTGGGTGAAAACGAGTATGAGATTGGCTTGAAAAAAATTAATTCTGAGATGACACAAAAAATGGATTGGACCGATGATTTTATAGCGAGTAGAACATGTAAACAATATATAAAAAAACAAATAGAATTATTGGCAGCACATAAAGGAAAGAACGTGGAAGAACTAAAAGAGTTAATTGCCAAAAAGGCTACTAATGATAATGATATGGCATATCTTTCACTTACAATAATGAAAGAATATGGAGGATGCCCGCAGTGGGTCATAGATAAGGAACAAGAGTTGTCTTGTGAAAATATTGATACGAAATTAGAGGCATATTACAAGCATAAACTGCTCGCTTTTTGGAAAACTCAAGTGGAGAAAATGGATTCTATTTGTAAATTAGACATTACGAGATACTATCTGCCAGAATGTGATTATGAACATGATTTTGAAATTATTACGAATTCCATTGTTATAGACATAATGGGACAATTGTTTGCTGATTTGACTAAAGAGTTTTATTCAAATTTCTCTTTTGAAAGAATTACAAAAAAGTCACTTATTGAAACATATACAGACAAAATTAAAGAATATGACGATATCATATCGAAAAAAGACGAACAAATACAGGAACTTCAAGAGGATAATTTTATTGCAAACGACCTTCTAGAAAAAAAGCAGTTTGCAGAAGAGCAAGTCAAGGAACTGGAGACGGTCATCTCAAAAAAGGATGCAAAAATCAAACGACTAAGCGAAGTTATCCGGCAGAAAAATGAGGCTATTCGTTTGTATTCTAAACGTCAAAGTAGTAATAGTTTTGAGGCATTAGAGGGGATGGATGAAGACACTGATGTGTTGCCTAAGGAGAGGACAGGCACTGGAGATAAGAAGATTGCAGTTGTTAAGGAAATTCCGGAGGGACATATCATCACACGCGTTACCCTTTTTAAATGTACAAAAAATAATCACAAATTGACTGATATTTGCTGTTGTGTCAGAATTCTTAAAGAAGATGGAGAGGAGAGCGTCGAAAAGATTCCAGGTGGATACTGCAAAGAATGCGACAGATATTTCATTTTAGAAGAAGATTACAAACAGTTGAAACAAAAAGGTCTTTTACTATGCAGGGTTGTAGAAGCAGATTATTGGGTAACGCAGGGAAAAGAGATGGATTACTCCCAACTAAAAACTGAGTCTCTGCTCCACATGATGGGGTACAATGTCAATGTTGTGGAAAACTTGACGGTACAACAAAGGCAGGGATTGTTGAAGTTTATTGTTGATGAAGGAATTTTAACGGTTGCAGAAATTCGTTCTCGTTTACGCTGGCTCATAAATAGAGGCAGTAAAACGCCTAGAATGTGGAAAGCAGTATTAAAATGGAAATCAGATAGTGATTTTCTTAAACAATACGGTCTGGATAACAAAATGAAGATTGATGTGGAGGAAGTATCAGCAAAAAAATATCGGAATCGTGTAGGTTGAGGGACGAAGGAGAAGCCGGTACAGTTTGTACTTGGCTTCTTTAACTAATTGCTTTAATTTACCAATTTTCAGATAAAAAATGGAAGAATAGGAGAATTTTATGGATTTTATTAATTTAGATTATGGAACAGTTACAAACATCTGGGAACGTTCACTTGAAGTGTTATTAATGATGAATGCGGTAGATAATGAAAAGCAATGTTGCGCATTCAAAATATCGGGAAAGATATTTGAGTTTCGGTATGGAAAGTTATTCTTTACGGGGAAAAGGGTGACAAAATCTACATTCGACAGTGTATGTAGATGCATATTATCCAGGGTTGGATTCATGGATTTTTTCAAAATCTGTGGTGCGAACTTGAATGAGATTTTAAATTGCCAAGACGGACCCAACAATATGAAAATCGAAATCGAATTTGAAAAAATGATTATAAAAGTAGGATGTGATTTTTGAATTGTTTTTATAGGAGATATATCATAATATTTATGATATTATTAAAAGCAGGACTAGAGGCATATGGTTGCGCCATAAACATAAGGAGGAAATAATTATGTTAGCAAGTTACGAACGATATTTACATGAACCGAAATACTTGACAGTGGAACAGATGAGGGAAATTCATGAACAAATTTTAGGGGAAATTGCAGATGATATGGAAGCCAAAGAAATTTATGATGAATTAATCTGTACTGCTACTAAATATGCTGCGTTTCGTGCAGAATGGCTCTTATGGGACCGTGTAACACGAATAGAACGTGATGATAGCCGAACAAGTTGTCACAACTCTTTGATTGTTAAGTTTGATATGCTAGCGCGTTATTTGAAATCGCAAGGGAAAGATGCTACTTGGAGAGACGCCTTGGGATATGAAAAGGATGACCGATATAATCGGAAGGCAATAGGTGATTTTGCTTGTTATTTGGTGTTTATCAATAGCATTAATGCGAGATGATTATTTTTTGGCACCCACTACTCGGGAAGAAAATCCCACTACTTGGGGAGGACCATAGTAATTGTAATGATTTCTATGGTCTTTTTTTATTACAAAAGAGATTGTTTTGTATCAGTTTCAACAAAAAATGGAAATGTGTGGTATAATTAGGGAAGAGTTTTAGTTGTAAACAATGATAGTTTACTGTTGTTACAAGTTATATCATCGTGTGTTTGACCATAAAGGAGATTATGAAAGATGGAAGAAAGAAAGTTACCTACACCGTGTAACGAAGAAGTAGAGAAGTATTTGCAAAGATGGGATTCATTAGAAAACTATGTTTTACAAGAGAAAAGTTTAAATAAATTGTTTCACCAGTTAGTACCGGATAATGATGAAATTGAAAAGATACTGATTAAAGCGAGCACACTGAATGATTTCTACAGCACTAATATTTTCTCAATATTTCCAGTGGCTAAACATATTCTTGATTTAAAGATTGATGATAGATTAAAAAAAGGCGATGCGGATTTGGTTTCGGAAATAGCAGACGTGGAAATATCTGGGAAGAAAAAGCATTTTTATTCGTTTGCTACAAAGTATTGTTCACATCATAACTCAAACGATTATCCAATTTATGACAGTTATGTTGAAAAAGTGCTTATGTACTATAAAAAGGAGAATAAGTTTGCTAAATTTAAATTAGATGATTTAAAGGATTATGCAACCTACAAAAATATTCTCATACAGTTTGCAAATTTTTATGGAATTGCAGAATATGGATTGAAAGATTTAGATAGATATCTATGGCAACTAGGAAAAGAATATTTCCCTAAAACATATAATTGAGGTAACGTATGAGTAAAGTAGATATTTTAGAAATACATAAGCAATGTTTGGATTTTTTACTAGAATGGCAATCCCAAAATCCGGATTTTTACTTTGTGCCGAGAAAAATCAATAACAAGAAGCGACTTGAAAAAGGTATGTTTTTTCGAGGCAATGAAGATTACTTGGTACTAACTTTTTGGGATAGTGCAGATACTAAAGAATTTATTTATAATATAAATTTCATGGTAAATAGTGATGCGGAGGCATCCATTGAATTATCTTGTCGTGATTTGGAAGAAAGGGTTCCATATGTTCTTTCTGTAAAGGGATTGTTAGAAAAGCAAGGAAAAGAGTTCAAGGAAACGAAGAAAAATCGCTGGAGATGTTTCTATCCAAAAGATGTATATTACCTTGATGCGTTGCAGGATTTTATTTTGCATCAGAAACCAGTAATAGATACTTATTTGATGCAGCATCAAGAAAGTGGCATTATATTGGCGGATGAGGAAGTGGACGAGAAATATGTCAAAGCGATTCCGGGATATAAAGAATACGCACTACATAAAAACAAGGCAAAAAAGACAGGCGCAGTAGTGGTAAAACCTTCGGAATATATTATGAGATTGCAACATAATAAAATATCCAACGAATTGGTAAATTATCTTAAAAAAAATGGTTATCAGGATGTTGTGGGTGAAAAAAATCATGTTGATATACAAGCAATCAATCCAACAGGAGAAAAGATATATTTTGAAATCAAAACATCAACAACAGTTAAAGCAGCAATAAGAGAAGCGTTGGGGCAAATTTTGGAATATAACCATTATCCAAATAAGAACAATGCTCAAAAACTAATTATTGTTACGGAATGTGAAGCGGAACAAGAGGATATGCAATATTTAATTGGTCTTAGAACTGTTTATAATATTCCGGTTTATTATCAACAGTTTGATTTAAGCAAAAAGGAATTAGGAGCCTTAATATAACAGCAGAAAAGTGAGAAGAAATATGCAAGAAGCAGAAGTTAGTTTATACATAGCCTTACATTATATACGAAATAGATTGACCAATGATACAGTTAAGGTATCTATTGACGGTGCTCATGTGAAGACCAAAGATAAAGTGCATTTTGATATATATGGTTTTTTGCAAGAGCATAATTGTTATAAGTGTGATGAGAATATAGAACGCTGGCAGGGTGTGTACAATGTAGAAGGATATACTCCTAAATTGGAGATTTCTTCTGTCCCGGGAATTGGTGATGTTAATATTCGTTTGTTATCCGGTAAACAACTGTGGATTGAAAGCAAAAAGGGGAAGACGAACAAGAGTGGTCAAGAATATGTGCTGATGCGAGAAGCCATCGGACAACTTATGACAAATGAGCATGTGACGCAAGGTGTCATACCGGTTGTGGCAGTACCATATTCCGAAAAAAGTTTTGCATTGGCAACGAAGTGGTCGCAATTGGAGCAGATGAAGAAGAGTGGTATATGTTTCTTTCTAGTGAAAGATAATGGCGAGATAGTAGAAATTTAGATATACATGTGGAGGAAATATGGATACATACCAAGAAACTTATCAAGACGAAGAATACTATACACTTAATCAGCCAAGGATAAAAACTGTTTCTGATTGGGAAATGATTTTAAAGAATGAATTGGAGAGAAATTCTGGCTTCGATTTTATTCATAAAGTTTTAGTTGAAATGTATAAGATTGAGGATTTTACCATTTTTTGTGGAGAATTTGAGAGCACCCATGATATTGGTGGGTTAAACCTGCGAGTAGGGGAATTCCGGGATAGAATTCGAAAAATGGATGGAATTCACTTTCCAGAACAAATCAGATTGGATTCAAATTCAGATAGAGCGTGGAATATTCCGTTTAAATCCAGTGAAAAAGTAAATGAGAAAGATGAAAATAAAGGACGCTTTTGCTGGATATTGAGAGAGGAACTTATCGAAGCAATGGAACGTGTGATGCCGTACATAAAAGAATATCGGCAACAATATTCACTACAATATGCTCCTTTGGAATATCATGACAATGCGATTCTAAATAAAGCAGTGGTATCTGTGGATTCAAAACAGATTTTACTTAATGCAAAACAAACCGAGCCTGTAAGTCTAAATGCTTCTACAAGGAAATTGTCGCCGAAAAAGGATTATATAAAGAAACAAATCCGAAACAAAATATTAGGTGACTCTGGAGAACAAAAGATTTTAGAAGAAGAAAAAGCACGACTCAAACTTGCCGGAAAATATCAGTTAGCACGAAAGGTCCATATTGTCGATAGTGATGCTTATGGATATGATGTTGTTTCTTTTAATGAGGATGGAACTCCAAAACATATTGAGGTCAAAACTAGCACATCTACCTCTAACGACGTATCTTTTCACATTACGGCTTATGAGGTGCAAACACTTTTGGAAGATGACGCGTATGAACTGCATTATTTGTATTGCGTCAATGAAAAAGAAATTAAAAAGGTTATATTTAGTAATGAACAATTAAGAATGGAGATTATCCAGCGATTTATGCAACCAACTCAGTTTGTTGTGAATATAAAGAAACAAAATTGAGTGTTTTAGGAGGTGTTTATATGCCAGTTCAATACAAAACAATTCCGTATAGTCAACTTCTTTGCCATCAAGGGGCATACGACATTATTAATCATGCAGGAGCAGAGAAGAGTCCTAATTGGGATATGGATGAATTTGAAAGAACAGTTTTAGGAATGGGAAGTACCGGTTTTTTCTGTAATACTGCAGAATGTAATATGGTTTTTGAAGAGTTATCTTCTTTGGATAAAAGTATGCCTTTTTTAAAATTTGGTGAAAAGGGGCAACATTATGCATATGAACTGTTTTTATCGCCACCGGAGAATTGGGGAAGTCGGGGAGCACCATTTTTCTGGGCTTATACAGCACGACAGTTTACATATGATAAGTTGCCAATGGAAGAAGATGTATTTATAAACAAATATAAAAGTATTGTTGAACGATTTAATATTCCGTACGGAAAGGACGAGTATGTATACGTAGAGCAGTTTGCTGGAGGAGGAATGAGTAGCGGTATGGTCGGCGGGCATTTTGTGGAAGAGGCTTTGCAGACTTTATGTAATAGGTTGAAAAAATATAGATAGAGGTGGTAAAGGTTATGCCATATACAAGAAAGGATATTATCGCTAAATGCCAGTTGGCATTTGAAGACGCAAAAACATTTTACAAGCAAGATTTTATCAATTATGGTGGTAGAACAACAGATACAAATGAGTTTTACGGAGAAGTGATATCGAAATTCTTGTGTGATAACATAGACGATTACATAAGAGGTATTCCTAAAATCAGCAGAGAATCAACATATAGAGTTCCGACGCATTTAGGAGAGGTCGATATGTCAACTCCGCGTGAGGAAGAAAAAATAGCGATTGAAATGTTTAATCAATCTAAGCGTGGTCTGGACTATGAGTTCATTGGTAAAATCATTGATTATCAAACACCTTTGAAAAATAAGCGGGATGATGTTGCTGGCAAGATAGATTTATTGTCCTATGATGGGAAGTGTGTTAGGGTTTTAGAGTTAAAGAAACCTCTTAGTGATGAAAGCATGTTACGTTGTGTACTCGAAGGCTTTACATATCTCAAAACAGTAGACGCTACGAAAATGTTAGAAGATTTTGGATTACCGTCTGATACGACAATTATGGCGTGTCCGTTTGTGTTCAAGGATGGGGAGCAATATTGTGAGATGAAAGAAGATAGACCATATTTATTTAGACTGATGGAGTTGCTTGAAAGCAAACCATTTTATATAACGAAAGAAAATAATGTGTATTTTGTGGAGGAATAATACGATGAAGAAGATTATTGATGAAAAACATGATTTGCTAGCCGGTTTATTTGCGGTTGTGGCTATTGTCGCTATTGTATGCGAAGTGGCATTTGGTGGATTTGCAAAAGATAATATTGCTGGTGGAATCAAGGATATATCAGGTATTCTTATTGACGTTTTGGTTTTATTTGTTGCGGCCAGTGCATTGATTCGCAAGCCTGTTAATTTTAAAGAGCAATTCAAAAAAGCGATGGAAGGCATTAAGGAAAAATACAATCCGCTTCTTATCGAAGATAAAAAAGAGGGTGTTATTAGATATAACATTGCAAGTAATTCTGATGCCTTGTTTTCAAGACAAGCAAAAGACCCGAAAAGAATTTTCGAACTTGCAGAAGATAAGCCTGAAGAGATTTGTTTCTACATAAACAAAAGTTATTTTGGCGAAAAAGGGAGTAGTGATTTTGATGCCGCTTCGATAACAGGTGATATCGAAAAACGCTTGCTTACAGTTTATAAAGACTTTGAATATGTACCAGAGTCTAATAAAGAAAATTATATGTTACGCATTAAGTTTAATCGTGCATTGAACAGTAAAGACGATATCGATTTACTAGTGTCGTTGATTGATTATACTATTTTATTATTTGTTGCAAGGAACAAGTCATGATTATAAAGATACATAGAGGACAAAATCAAATAGGCGGTTCTATTATAGAAGTATCCACTGAACAAGCAAGAGTGTTTTTGGATATTGGTATAGAGTTGGATGAAGACAAAGAAATTGAAATACCACAGATTGAAGGTTTGTTTTGTGGTGATAAAAATTGTGATGCGGTTTTTATCTCACATTATCATTCAGACCACATAGGGCTTGTGGACTATTTATTACCGGATATTCCGATTTATATGGGAGACCATGCTTATAACATCATGAAAGCAGCATCGGATTATAGGAATGTTGATGTAAAATTCACGCCTATTCTTATAAAAAATGAATGTAGTATTTCAATAAAGGACATTAAGATTACTCCAATTCCTTGCGACCATTCTGCTTTTGATTCGTATATGCTCCTTATAGAACATGGGGGTGAAAGCACTTTATACACAGGTGATTTTAGGGCCAATGGAAGAATGGATTTCAATACACTGTTGGAAAAGGTTCCGTGTGTCGACAATTTAATTATCGAAGGAACAACATTGTCTCGTGAGGATGACGTGGTAAACATAGAAGAAGAACAGTTAGAAGACATTGCAGTTGAGTATTTGAATAAACATACAGGTCCAGCATTTATTATGATGTCTGCGATGAACATTGATAGAGTTATAACGGCAAAGAATATTGCCAAGAGGACTGGCAGAATATTTTTAGAAGATATTTACACAGCCGATATTACAACATCAATTGGTATGACAACTGAGAGTACAAGGGTATTCATGACAGGTGGAGATAAACAGTTTGAGATGCTGCAAAAATATTCCGATGTAAAGATTGGTAAAAAGGAAATTGCAAAAAAGCCATTTGTCATGTGTGTCAGAAGTTCAATGAAGAATTATTTATCTAAATTAAATGAATTGATTTCGTTCGATGATGGTGTGTTATTTTATGGAATGTGGAAAGGGTATTTAGAAAGACCACAAACGAAAGAATTTATTGATTATATGGAGAGCAAAGGTGTTAAAACTCACATTCTACATACCAGTGGACATGCCGATAGTCAAACCATAGATAAATTAATACGAGATGTCAAACCGAAAAAAATCATTCCGGTACATACCGAAAATGCAAAGTGGTTTGATGTGTATAAAGATATATCAATAGTGGTTTATGACGATGCTATTACAGAATAGGCAAGGCAAAGTCTATCAATATATTCACAAAGAAAGGATATGATTATGGTAAGAGTAAAAAAAGTCAACAATTTAGAAAATTATGCATTTAAAACTGTTTCAAAAAATGGGGAATATGCTGCATTAAATGATGACTTTGCAGATGTATTTGAAATGAATAATATTGAAACGATACTAGACTTTGCAAAAAAGCATTTTGGTGATTTGACTGAAAGATGTACGAAATGGTATATCTATACAAAAAATGATTCGATATTGGCATGCCAGAAAGACTTGTTACTGTGTAAACTAACGGAAGATGATTATAGAATGCTCCAAGGGACAAAACTCAACCAATATGTAATGGAAAATTCGAGAAAACGAAGAGAAGACATTAATAGACCATATTTGTTGGAAATACATTCATTGGCATTGGTTACTGAACTAGCAAATAATTTGAGGATGTAATGGGCGAACTGTATGGGCGAGAAAAGTTGTAATAATTGTCGATTGAAAAGAAATGGCGAATGCTTTGGGAAAAACAAGATTTGCCAAGATTATAAATATGCACCTGTTATAACCGAGGAACAGGCAAGAGCGTGGCCAAAGGAAATGAGGCATAGGGAGGATTATCGACTTCCAATGCGAAGGGAAAGCCAGAAGGTGTCATTGGAAAAGCCAAATAAATATGTAAGTCAGAAAAAGCAGTCTAAAAGAAAACATGAAATATTATTATATGAGACGAGCAACTTGGATTTATATGAGTTTCTTCAAAATCATCAGGAAGATATAGTTATATTTGGTTATGGAAAAGAGACTGACAAAACTAATAAGGGATATTATCGCCTTGCAATGGTTAGTAAGATGCATATGAAATACATGGAAGAAGTTGTGCAAGGAACAGCCGATAGAAGCATATTGCAGGGTATATTAAAAGCAATACAAAGAATAACCAAGTCAATTCCAATATATGTATTCATATCAACCCATATAGGTCTTGGTAGTTCGCGAGGACGAGATTGGCATAATGCAGATGTGTATAAAAAGATTGAAGAGTGTATTGCGATTAAAAATTGTAAAATGACGGTATGTGTTTTAACAGAAAATCAGGAGCAGATTCGTGAGTTACTGTTGAAACAGAATCGTGAAAAGCATTTTATGGTTCTTCCAGATGGAAGATAAGGATAAAAAATACAAAGAGATGGAGAGGAAGAAACAATGGGATTGTTTAGCAAAGAAATACGAGATTATAAGATAATGGAGAGATATAGAAAGAGTCTTGATGCGTTTTACGAGTTTGGGGAAACAGAGAAGTATCGATTATTGATGGATAAGAAATTAAAACAATACATACTACGTCAAGATAAGGAAAATCCCAAAAAAGTAGTATATCTTGGATGGATAAGAGGTAAGCATTGTATTTTTGACAATAGAATCTTTTATATTAATACAATAAGTTATACTGGGGTTGCAGAAAATCCGTTGAACTATATTGATATAGAAACCGGCAATGCAGGAAAGATGTCGATTTTATCCAATAAGGGATTTTGGTTGGCGATGCATTGGCATTGTCAGGATGTTGTCAACGAATTTAATATTAAAGAAGATGCATTGGTGATTGATGTCACTAGGTATAAAGAAAATTCACATAACGAAAAAGAATTTATTTATACTGCATATGTAACTTATAATAACGGACAATTTCATGTTGATTATGTTTATCCGGATTTATCAAAAAAGAAGACAAATAATTCTGAGAAAGTAGTTAGAGATACTGAGGAAGAAGCCAGTTCAACACATCAAGAAACACCTGTTGTAAAGCAGTCGGGGTTGATATATGGTGATGATATTTTACTACAAGTAGAAAGTGAAGAATAGTAAGAAGACAAAACGACAAATAAGAATTTGTAGGTGAGATAATGATTGTTTTAATTACCGGAGCATCGCATACAGGCAAAACTGCACTTGCTCAAAAACTGCTTGAAAAATATAAATACCCCTATCTTTCAATAGACCATCTAAAAATGGGTTTAATTCGTAGCGGCAACACAGAACTTACCCCTATGGATGATAATGAATTAACCAAATACTTGTGGCCGATTGTTCGTGAAATGGTTAAAACTGCTATCGAAAACAAGCAGAACTTAATTGTCGAAGGTTGCTATATTCCATTCGATTGGCAGAAAGACTTTGACGCCAACTATCTTGAAAGC
>JAEIGA010004488.1_pt1 | contig 21609 bp, 13 predicted proteins | sample 9270691 | NCBI WGS metagenome assembly JAEIGA01 (sample SAMN17057246, study PRJNA624740) | gut metagenome | biome: biome; isolation source: fecal sample | host: Bos grunniens | place: China: Xizang | collected 2019 | reverse complement strand
GACTTCTGGACTCCTTATAACACAGATGCAAAGTATCCAGACTGGTCACAGGGTCACGAACTCCAGTTCGATACAAGCATGTATGAGAACGCTAACTTCCTCCGTCTGAAGAACCTTCAGGTCGCTTACGCGCTTCCTAAGAAGCTTCTTGCCGGACAGAATGTCCTCAACGGTCTTAAGGTGACATTCACAGGACGTAACCTCCTTACAGCTACTAAGTACTCAGGTATTGACCCTGAGGTTGCCGGAAACCTTTCAGTAGGTCGTCTTGGTAACTCTAAGCAGTACCTCTTCGGTCTTGAGCTTACTTTCTAGCAGATCGGTAAAACTTTAACAGGAAATGAATATGAAGAAAATATTTAGAAATATTCTTTTGGGTGGAGTCGCAACGTCAATGCTTGCATCATGCAACCTTGACCTTGTTCCTAGCACATCTATCCCATATGAGGACGGTGATCTCCTTATCCTCAATAGTATTGATGTGGCTGAGTTCCAGAACGGAGTTCTTGCTTCATATAGAGGACTTCACTATGGTGGTCACTATCAGATTCCAGAGGTTATGACTGAATGCTTCAATGCTACAGTGGACTTCGGTAACAACTACGGTTTCGTTCATCGTCTCGGTGATGGTTTCGTTGCTAATAACGGTGATGTAGAGGGTATCTGGGCAGCTCATTATTCTGCAATCAAGAACTATAACATCGCTATCGAGCAGGCAGAAATGGTTGAGGATGAGTCTTTGCTGTTTTCTGCAGAGGTGCTTAAGGGTATGGCTCTTTACTGCCGTGCGTCATCGTATCTGACACTTGCGCGTGCGTTCTCTAAAGACTATGATCCGGCAACTGCCGAGACTGATCTTTGCGTTCCGCTTATTACAAAGTACGATCAGTTCTATAAGCCTGTACGCAACACAATGAAGGAGGTTTATGACCAGATCATTGACGACCTTGACGAGGCAGAAGTAATTTTTGAGGAGGCTGCAGATGCAACAGATGGTGCTTTCCCTCTAAATGGAACACCTCTCAACCTCAACGGTCAGCTTAATGCGATTGCTCCTACAGTCGATGCTGTCAAGGCTCTTAAGGCAAGATACTATCTCGATATTGAGGAGTATGCCGATGCAGCTGACATGGCACAAGAGGTTATCGAGTCTACAGCTGGTTATGCTTTGGCTTCAAATATGGAGCAGATGGAGAGGGAGTTCATGCTTGATGAGGGTACAGAGGCTATTATCCGTATGTTCGCTTCAAAGGCAGAGGGTACAGTAGGTTGCTCTATCTATACAAGTGTCGGTGATACTTCAGAAGAGGGCAAATTCTTCCAGCCACTCTTCATTCCTTCGAAGGCAATCCTCAATGCTTATGATAGCAATGACCTTCGTTTCCAGCTCTGGTTCCCTCTCGATAAGTATCCTGTAAAGATTCAGGGAACTCTTTATGAAGGTCTCCGCATGTTCACAAAGTATATCGGTAACCCTACATGGCAGACAGGTAAGAATGAGAACGCGGCTCACAACTGCAAACCGCTTATGCTTGCTGAAATGTACCTTATCGCAGCCGAGGCATATGCTCAGGATGGTGATGAGGGTGAGGCTAAGAAGCTGCTCAACACTCTTCAGTCGGCTCGTAGAGCCAGCCTTACTGACGGAACCCTTGAGAGTGTGAAGAAAGAGTGGCTGAGAGAGACCATCGGTGACGGTCAGAGAATCAACTGCATCAAGCGTTGGGGCGATGGTCTTCCTGCAAGACCAGCTCAGGATGCTGCGAAGGATATCGTACAGCAGACTCCAGCGTCAGACTATACAGAGCGTGAGGTTGAGGCCGGTCACTATACTTTAGTATGGCCAATCCCAAGCTATGAGATCAAGATCTCTAAGGAGCTCGTTCAGAACCCAGGTTATGGTGCTGAGTAATCATTAAAGTATTATCGACATGAAAAGAAATTTTATATTTTTAGTAGTAGCGGCTTGTGCTCTTCTTGCTGCATCCTGCAACAGGAAGTGTGATTTCGAGTACGTGAAATATGCGACTTTCTGCACTACATCATATAATGTCGCTGAAAATGCAGGTGAGTTTTCAATCCCTGTTGTTATGATGAACGGTTCAGGAGATGCTCAGGTATCGGTTGCACTAGAGGCTCTTACAGCTGAGGAAGGCGCTGATTATGAGTTGGTAACACCTGCAAACGGTATTCTTAACTTTACTGGTGACACTGATACGCTTAATGTTGTTATCGCTGTTACTGCTTATGAAGGTATCAATACCGGTAACAAGACCTTCAACGTTAACCTCACAAGCCTTACTGATGGCGTGCAGTGCGGTAACCTCAACAAGGTAAAGGTGACTATCGCAGACCTTGACCATCCTCTTGCTGGATTCGTAGGAGAATGGGATGGTGCTCCTGTATTTGCGTCAGATCCGCCTGAGGCAATTCCTACAACTCTCCAGATTTCAATTGATGAGGAGGATGAGACAAATACCCGCATGATCATCTACGGACTTGAGCCTGCTTATGCACAGTACGCTGTTCCGGTTTACGGAATCTACGATGCCGACAGATCAATCGTTACCGTTCAGGCAGGCCAGAAGGCAATGGAGGTGTCATCAACATATAACTTCATCTTCATCGGTCTCGACGAGTCTTGGTCTAACATCATTAATCTCGAGATGAAGTATGATGCTGCTGCAGGTACATTGACAACTCTTAACCTATACGGAGCACTTGATAATAACTCTGGCTCTTTGTATTCAGTTTATGAACCAGGTGCTGTATTTACTAAGAAGTAATCAATAACAATAATTTCTATACGAGGTGAGCGGTCTCTTGACCGCCCACCTTTTAATCGTTTTTAAACTTATTTTATGAAGTATTCACTTGCTGCTCTTATGACAGCAGCTCTTCTGCTCTCTTGTACAAGAGAGGAAATAGTCCCGACTCAGCCGGAGTCATCCGCAGATACTTCGATCGAGGCTGCCGGCAATTATGAGCCAGGTGAGGCTCGCGTATATCTGAGTGAGGAAATGGCAGCGATCCTCGAAGAAGCTGCCAAGACCGGTTCTTTGCAGACAAAGTCTCAAGGTATGAATGACCTCATGAGTGAATTGGGCGTGTCTCAGATGTATCGTCTCTTTCCACATGCCGGAGAGTTCGAAGAGCGTACTCGTAGGGAGGGATTGCACAGATGGTATGTTGTCAAGTATTCGCAGGGTGTTGCACTTACCAAGGCACAGGATTCTTTTGTCAGTCTACCTGGAGTCGATATATTTGAGCCCGTGCAGAAGGTCAAGATCAACGATTTCGATGACTTGACACAGGATATGTGGGGACTCAGCAACGATCTTTATCCAGAGTATGACATCAATGTAAAGCCTGTCTGGTCAGAATATACCACAGGTAACCCTGATGTGATCGTTGCAGTTGTCGATAACGGTGTAGATCTCAATCATGAGGACCTCGCTGCCAACTGCCTGAAATCAGGCCACTACAATCACGTTACAAACACTTCTTATATCAAAGCGGGAGAGCATGGAACTCACGTTGCAGGAACTATTGCCGCTGTCAACAACAATGGCAAGGGTGTTGCCAGCGTGGCAGGTGGTGACAAGGCAAAGGGGCAGGCTGGTGTCAAGATCTTGTCTTGCCAGATCTTTCAGGATAATTCTGATGGAACTACAACAGGTGTAGGAGGAGCTGCAGCAATCAAGTATGCTGCCGACAATGGTGCAGTCATTGCGCAGAATAGTTGGGGATATTCCTACGACTATGACGGGGATGGTAAGCTCACAGGTGACGAGTATACAAGGGCAATGAATGCTACAATTCAGGCGTCAGACAAGTCTGCGGTGGATTACTTCATCAAATATGCAGGTTGCGACAACCAGGGTAATCAGCTGGCTGATTCTCCTATGAAGGGTGGTGTCGTGATCTTTGCTGCCGGTAATGATGCGATTGGCAACAGTGCACCCGGCAACTATGAGAAGGTTGTTGCCGTCGGTTCGATCGCATCAGACGGAACAAGATCGTCTTTCTCGAACTTCGGAAGCTGGGTAGACATATGTGCGCCAGGTTCAGGCATCATGAGTACGATTCCGAACAACCGTTACGCAAAGCTGAACGGTACATCCATGGCTTGTCCTCATGTTTCCGGTGTTGCGGCTCTTCTCGTTTCATATTTCGGAGGTCCAGGCTTTACCAATGACATGCTCAAGGATAAGCTCGTGGGCGGTGCCAATACTGAAATTATCCCGATGACATATCAGATTGGAGGCCTTCTGGATGCATACGGCTCTTTTGTTCTTGGAAACGATAAGGCTCCTGCAGCAGTTACTGACCTTGAGGTTTCTGGCAGAGGTAATAATATCGACCTCAATTGGACAGTTACAGCTGACGAGGATGGCAAGGCTGCATACGGATTCCTTGTAATTTATGGTAAGGATAAGGCAAAGGTCGAGGCTGCGACTCCAAATAATATGGCAGGAGTAGAGTACAAAGCTTGTGCACCTGATCTTGCAGCGGGCGAGCGTGCTGAGTTCTCAGTTACACGTGTTGACTTTACATCGCAGTACTACGTGAAGATGCTGGCTTACTCTTATGGACGCAGCTATTCTGCAGCAACAGATGTGTTCTCTGCAACCACAACAGAGAACCATGCTCCGGAAATCGTAGTTGAGCACGACGGACCAATCCATCTTATGCCATCTCAGACACTCAATATCAAGGTCGTCATTTCCGATCCTGATAGCCATGAATTCGAGATACAGCATGAAAAGGGATCTGACGCTGAGAAGTTGAGCAAGTCTGCTGACGGTTCATATAATCTTACGCTCAAGGGTAAGGATGCGCCTACAGGATCTTATGAGATGAAGCTTATCGCAACTGATGAGTACGGCATGTCTACAACTCTTCCGATTCCATATGAGATCAGAGAGAACAGCGCTCCTGAGAAGGTCAAGGATATCGAGAATGTCCTCCTGACTGCCAAGGGACATGAGTTTGTGCTTGATATGACACAGTATGTTACTGATCCTGATGCTGAGCAGCTCAAGTATGAAATCAGCATCTTTGATCAGAGAGTAGCATACATTACAGCCAAGGGTGACAGACTCATCGGAACAGCGCTTGGATATGGTACTACAGACGTTACAGTGGTCGCAAAGGACGCTCGTGGAGAGAAGGTGGTATTCACATTCAATGTGACAGTAAAGGATCCTGCTGATCCAGTAAGTGTATATCCAAATCCTGTAATCGACTATGCTAATGTCGCTACTATGGATCTTGCCGAGACAGAGATCGCTGTCTATTCAGCGACCGGTACATTGATGGTGATTACAACACCGGCTCCTGTAAGTGCATTGCAGCCAGCTGTAATCGACATGAGATCATATCCTCCAGGAGTGTATACGATGTTGGTAAGATTTGGTGGAGAGGAATATAAGGAAACAGTAGTAAAACTCTAAGAAAATGAAGAAGTTAGCATATATTTTGGGGGCATTCATGTTCCTTATTCCTGCAATTGCGGGAGCTCAGGCTCTTCCTTTTACCGCAGTTGATTATGACGCAAAAAGCCTCTCTAAGGCTGGAGCCGATCTTGTTCAGGCTACTCCTGCAGCTATTCCGTATTCGGATGCTAAGCTTGATGCGGCAGTAGGTTATACTATGTGGCAGCCTTCTGCAGCAGGTGCGAACATCATCAACCTTGACGCCGCTTACAAGATGGGTGACAAGTTCGGTCTTTCATTGGATTTCATGTATGGAATGAATCCGAAGTACACCATCACCAATTCAGGTGGTACAGCTTCTGGCCAGTTCGCACCTTCTGATATCCATGCTGAACTCGGCTTCGGTTGGAAATTCCTCCCATTCCTTTCGCTCGGAGCAGAAGTCGGCTATGCGACAAGCTCAGTTGCAAAGGATTATTCATATGGTGCAGTGACAGCAGATGTATTCTTCATGGCTAAGTTCGGTGCCCTTAAGGCTGCTGCAGGCGTTTCAAATCTCGGAACAGCTGTGACCAGCAAGTCTGGCGCAAAGTACTCTTTGCCTTCTGCCGCTTCAGTGGGTGTCGGCTATGACATGTCTTTTGCTGAAGTTCATGGTCTGGGCCTTACATTTGACGCAGATTATTATTTCGCATATGGTTTTGCTGCCGCCCTTGCTGCGGAGTATTCATATGCTGATCTTGCTTTTGTGCGTGCCGGTTTTAATTATGGCGGCGAGGCTGTGCTTCCGACATTCGCATCTCTCGGTGCGGGTGTGAAGTTCGCAGGCCTTGAACTCAACCTTGCCTATCTGCTCGGATTCTCATCACCATTTTCGACTGCAGCCAAGAACACATTATCAATCGGATTGGGATACTCATTCTAAAAGTAGCAGGAATACTTTAAAATTTTTTCCCATCTATGTGGGAATGTCTTAAGAAAAATGTATATTTGTTAGTTATACTGGCAAGTATACATTTTTTGTTGTATACCGGCTGGAAAAACCACTGATTAACATTAATACTAACTACATTCATGACAAAGCTAAGGTGTTTTCTTACAGTCCTGCTCATGGCGTTAGGTGTGACTGCATTTGCGCAGAATATCACTGTTACAGGTACTGTAAAGGACTCTTCCACAGGTGAGTCTGTTCCTTTTGCTGCCATTCAGCTGAAGGGAACCATGATCGGAGGCATGACAGATGCCGATGGTCTCTATTCCATTTCGGTTCCGGCTGACGGAGTGCTGATATTTTCTTCAGTAGGATACAAGGACGTCGAGGTGCAGGTGGCATCAAAGACAGTCCATGATGTCCTGTTGCCTCCGGATTCGGAAATGATCGAGGAAACCATAGTCGTGGCCTTCGGTACCGCGACCAAGGAATCGTTTACAGGTTCGGCGACAGTCGTCAAGTCGGATGACATCCAGAAGACTCAGTCTTCGGATGTGACCCGTGCGCTTGAGGGTATGGTTGCCGGAGTCCAGATGACCACTTCTTCAGGTTCGCTCGGAAGTTCTCCGTCGATCATGATCCGTGGTGTCAGCTCCATCAACGCAGGTACCGCTCCTCTTTACGTTGTGGACGGTGTTCCTTACAGCGGTGATATGAACAACCTGAACTCTGCCGATATCGAGTCCATGACAGTCCTCAAGGATGCTGCTTCAAATGCCCTTTATGGTGCGCGTGGAGCCAATGGTGTGATCATGATCACAACCAAGAAGGCGAAACTCGGCGAGGCGAAGGTGTCCGTTGACGCAAAGTGGGGTCTCAATACCAAGGCGCTCAAGAGCTATGATTATATCAAGGATGCAGGTCTATACTATGAGACTCATTACAATGCCCTTTACAATTACTACCGTCTGGAGAAGGGCATGACCAAGGAGGAAGCCAATGTATTGGCTGCAAAGAATGTAACAGGTGCTGCAGCTGATGGAGGACTCGGATACCTCACATATACGGTTCCGGAAGGTCAGAGACTCATCGGCAGCAACGGTAAGCTCAATCCGTATGCGACTCCTGGTCGTCTCGTGAACTACATGGGCGAGCAGTTCTGGCTCCAGCCTGATGACTGGATGGACGAGACATATAAGAACTCGCTCAGGCAGGAGTATAACATCAGTGTCGCAGGAACGACAGGCAATGCACAGATATTCGCGTCTTTCGGATATCTGAATAACAACGCCATCGTGGATGGCTCCGACATGAAGCGTTACACTGCACGTATCAGGACAGACTACCAGGCGAAGGAGTGGCTGAAGATTGGTATGAACATGGGTTATACCAACTTCAACTGGAACAATGGTAACTCTGACGAGGGTTCGGCCGGTTCGGTCGGAAATATCTTCGGCTTCGCTACCATGGTTGCACCGATCTATCCTGTATACCTCAGAAATGGAGATAAGAGCATAAAGTATGACCAGTACGGTAACAAGAGATATGACTTCGGAGACGGCAGCAATGCAGGACTTTCACGTCCTATCTCTGGTAATGCCAATGCACTCCAGACAGTGACTCTCGACACCAACAACAGTGAGGGTAATGCCATCAACGGTACAGGATATGTCGAGATCGACTTCCTCAAGGACTTCAAGTTCACATTCAATGCCGGTGTCGGTGTGGATGAGACCCGCAGCACAAGCATCAACAACATGTACTACGGTCAGTTCGCTGCCAACGGTGGTATCATCTCGAAGTCTCACGGTCGTTCGTTCTATCTCAACCTCCAGCAGCTCCTGAACTGGGACAAGACCTTTGCAGGTCTGCACCATGTAAGCGTGCTCCTCGGACATGAGTGGTACAAGTCGACAGGCGTAAGCCTCGGAGCGTCAAAGACAAAGATGTTCTCGCTTGCCAACACGGAACTCGGTGGTGCCGTGATCGATGGCCAGTCCGCTTCTTCAGGAAGGTCAGACTACAATAACGAGGGTTACTTCCTCAGAGCGCAGTACGACTACATGAACAAGATATTCGCCAGTGCGTCGTTCCGTCGTGACGCGTCGTCACGCTTCCATCCGGACCACCGCTGGGGTAACTTCTGGTCTGTCGGAGGAGGCTGGCTCATCAATCAGGAATCATGGTTCAGCGTACGCTGGGTCGACATGCTCAAGATCAAGGCCTCTATCGGTTCGCAGGGTAACGACAACATTGCGGATTATCTCTACACCGACATGTATTCGATCACAAACAGTGACGGTGAGATCGGAGTCAAGAGAGGATCAATCGGAAATCCTGACATCACATGGGAGACCAACACCAACTTCAATGCCGGTTTCGACTTCGACCTCTTCCGTGGAAGGCTTTCAGGTTCATTGGAGTATTTCTATCGTCTGACTTCAGACATGCTCTACTTCGTGTCCATCCCTATTTCCTACGGTTTCAGCGGATACTATGACAACATCGGTGACATGAGGAACCAGGGTATTGAGTTCGCAATCAACGGTGCTGTCATGAACAGGAAGAACTTCCGTTGGGATGCATACATGAACTTCACTCATTACACCAACAAGATCATCATGCTCCCTGACACCCATAAGAACCGTGAGATCGACGGATACCAGGGTTATGCATCAGGCAACAAGTTCGTGGCTGAAGGTCTTCCTCTCAACACATTCCTCATGCCTAAGTATGCGGGCGTTGACAAGACCAACGGTCTGCCTATGTGGTACAAGGACATCACCGATGCAAACGGTCAGGTGATCGGAACGACCATGACAAGCGAGTATTCAGAGGCTACAGAGTACCTCTGCGACGACCCGACTCCAAAGCTCTACGGAGGATTCGGAACATCGTTCAGCTTCTATAACTTCGACATTTCAGCGGCGTTCACATACTCTCTCGGCGGTCTTACTTATGACTCGGGATATGCAAGTTACATGACTCCTCCGGGCGGTTCGGTAGGATCCAATATCCACAAGGACGCCCTCAAGGCATGGACTCCTGAGAACAGGAATTCTGACATCCCTCGATTCGTATATCAGGACCAGAACATCAATGCTTCTTCAGACCGTTTCCTCGTGCCTGCAAGCTATCTGAACTTCCAGAACGCACAGGTGGGATACACTATCCCTCAGCAGGTTACAAGCCGAATCAAGGTCGACAGAATCAGAGTATATGTAGCATGCGACAACATCTGGTACACCTCATACAGACAGGGTCTCGATCCTCGAGGCAGCTTCTCCGGAGGAACCAACTATGCAAGCAACTCTCCTGTAAGGACCATTACAGGTGGACTTAACATCACATTCTAATCAGAGGAGGCAAAAGATATGAAGAATACAATACTTAAGGTTTCTGCAATTCTTGCTGCCGCCGTGTTCTCGGCTTCCTGCATACAGGAGAGTGTTCCTGTTGGAGGTTCTGTGACACAGGCGCAGGTGTCGGCATCTGATTTCGCGCTGATGTCGATGATCAATGCCATGCCGGCCAGCATGTCCACATCCGGTACCGGAGGATATGCCGGCTCATACGGTGACCACACCGATTTCGGTGTCCCAGGCATCCATCTTCGTCTGGAGCACATGCTTGAGGACATCGCTACCATGGCAGACAACCCATATTACAACCGTTTCTACGCATACGACCTCAATCAGGCTCAGGGCCATCAGTATACTTATTGCGCATATTTCTGGGACATGTACTATACATGGATCAGACTTGCCAATGACGTCATCGCATCCATGATACCTGCAATCGAGGACGGAGCGGACGAGGAGACTCTCGTACAGCTGAAGCATAATCTCGGTCAGGCATATGCCTACAGGGCATGGTGCTACCTTGACCTTGCAAGACTTTATGAGCCAAAGGATAACGTGGAGGCTCCCGTTCCGGCTGAGATCCGTGAACTCACAGTTCCGATCGTAGATGAGAACACAACAATTGAGGACTGTAAGAAGAATCCGCGTGTAAAGCGCGAGGTCATCTACCAGTTCATCCTTGACGACCTCAAGAGGGCGGAGGAGAATCTCAATCCAGCAGTGACAACATTCTCTCAGCCTACCCTCATGATGATCAACGGACTTTATGCCCGTACATATCTCGAACTTGGATATGAGAGGACAGGTTATAATAAGGAGATGTTCGCTAAGGCTTCAGAGTATGCCCGCAAGGTGATCGATGAGAGCGGTAAGTCGCCTCTGACCCAGGAGCAGTGGACAAACCCAACTACAGGATTCAACAGTGCATCGTCTAACAATGCATGGATCTGGGGTCTTGCACTTTCAGCCGAGAACCTGAACAACCTTCTTACATTCACATCTCATATGTCGACAGAGGCGGCATGGGGCTATGCATGCTACGCACAGTTTGGTGCCAGCCAGCTTCTCTATGACGCTATACCTGATACAGACTTCAGAAAGCTCTCATGGCTCGGACCAGACAAGGACACATGGACAGGCGGTAAGTACCGTTTCGCAGGTACTGATGAGGATCTTCAGGCATTCCTCACCGGCCAGGGACGTCCGGCGGCAAAGCCATACATGTCACTCAAGTTCAGACCTGCCCAGGGCGAATGCAATGACTTCAATGTGGGTAATGCGATCGATTACTGTCTGATGCGTATCGAGGAGATGTACTTCATCGAGATGGAGGCTGAGTATCATCTTGACGCGGCGAGGGGAGTGAACCTCCTTCGTGACTTCATGCATGATTACCGCGATGCATCATATAACCGCATCCAGTCGGGAGCTGACTTTGCTACATTCAAGAAGGAACTTCTCCTGCAGAAGAGGATCGAGTTCTGGGGTGAGGGTATCCTTCTGTATGATTACAAGCGTCTTGATGAGCCGATCAACAGGTCTGCATCCAACCATGCAGGTGTGTTCAAACTCAAGACTCAGCGCAGATCGCCTCAGTGGAATATCGTGATCACCCGCGCGGAGTTCCAGTCGAACACTGCGATCAACGAGAGTCTCAACAATCCAGATCCGTCGGACAAGATAGAAATCCTGTAAATCCGTGAAGAAGATGAAAAGGAATCTTATATATATAATGACAGCGCTGCTGTCGATAATCCTGGCTTCGTGTGTCCAGGAGGAGATGCATGCCCCTGGCGAGCTTGACAGCGAAAGCTGCTATGGAGTATACTTCCCGACCCAGTCAGGTCTGGGAGACCTCCAGATAGAGCCGGATGACCCTACTACATTGAAGTTCATCGTACGAAGGACAAATCCGCGAGGACAGATTCATGTGCCGGTGACCATCAAGTCGAACTACCAGATCTTTACTGCGGAAGAGATCGTCTTCGAGGATGGCAGCCCGGTGTCTGAAGTCGTCGTGCATTTCCCTTCAGCAAAGATTGCTGTCACATATGACTGTACATTGATGATCGAGGGTGATGAGTTCGTCTCAAAATATTCTGCAAATCCCGCTCATATCACCTTCAGCGTGACAAGGGTGAAGTGGAACGATGTCATCGGTCCTAACGGTGAGACCACAGGAAGGTGGCGTGACGGCATCTTCCCTGAGTGGTTTGCTGTGACATATCCGAATCTGGAGAGAAGCATCGTCCTTCAGGAGCGTGACGATATGCCTGGATTCTACAGGACATTCGATGTGTATAATGCGGATTATCTCAGCAACATGTTCGGTGCTAATGTTTCAAGTCTCTGCGTATCACAGCATTACACATACATTGATGCGACAAATCCTGAGAAGGTGTGGATCCCTACATTCCAGACAGGTGTGATCATGCACTCTGACTATGGAATGATGAGCGTGGCTTCTTATGTGGTGGAGAATTCTGACGATTTCGATCCTTCTATCGCTTCCGTATACGGAACGCTCAAGGAAGGTGTCATCGAATTCCCTTATGGCTCGCTCCAGATGAAGCTTGAGAGAATGGGATGGTATCAGACCAATTCAAGCGGATACCACCGTATCATCCTTCCTGGCTACAGGGTTAAGGAATACGACCTCTCTGTCGAGGCCGGAGTGTCTGACGGACAAGGAAAGCTCCCTGTTGCCGTTTCTCTTGGAACTGACCTTTCGCAGGTCAAGCTGGCTGTGTTCGAGGGTACTCTTACCGAGTCTGCAGCAGCGGAAAAGGCTGAACTTATCGCAAAGGGAGCGACTGACCAGGTTGGTGAGATCAAGACTATAAGCCAGACAAGTACAATAGACTACTCGTTTGACAAGACCGGCATGTACACAGTAGTTGCGGTCGGACTTGATGTTGCCGGCAACCATCGCACAACCAGGTCTGCGTCATTCGGATATCTCAAGGCCGGTGATGATGCCAACAGGGTGATCCTCAGCAGCGGCCTCATCTGCTCTGACAAATACGCATCCGAGGGACTCACATCGAAGAACTCGCTTGAGATCTACATTTCAGGAAAGGATATCCAGCGTCTGCATGCCGGACTGTATTCAAAGGAGAAATGGGATGCAAACCAGGAGGCTGTGAAGAGGGAGATCGCACAATCTCAGATGACAAAGGCCAGCCTTGACCTTGTCAACAGCACAGGTCTCTTCCTCAAGCAGGGCTACCTCACTCCAGGAACAGAGTATGTACTTGTGCTCAAGGCATATAACGGATATCGTGAGGAGTTCTTTGTCTCAGAGGCGAAGACAGGCGGAGACTGGGATCCGAGACTTGCAGAGTATGACCTTTCTGATGTTGACATGAACATCATACCTCTTAACAAGGACGGATACTGCGGCAAGTACCATTATTATGCACTTGAAGGCGACATGTATTCAAGAGCATACCTCGGAGATGTGACTATCTCTACCGAATTCCCGGCAGATTATGTTCCTAGCATGGAAGGATACGAGTTCCTTAATGTCAAGGGTCTCTTCCCGATGGCCAAGACATTCGGACTTGAGGATGATTCATACTCGTTCATTTACTATGACAGCCTCATCTATAACTTCGAACAGGCATTCGAGAGCTTCTATTCAGACGGAACATTGTTCTATCCTGCTGTATATATGTACACAGCGACAGGTGGAGCATATGGTGGAAGGATGGGTCTTCTCGGTGCATTCGTTCAGGACGGATACCTGGCATTCATGGATTCAGGCATGTTCGCTGACTATGGCGAATATGTGGAAGGATTTGCCGTGATTGCATATCAGGATGCCACCCATAAGACATATTCAGGTCTTATCGACATGGTGACAAGCATTCTCCTTGTAAGGGAGGATCTCGATCCGAATCCGGTATACGATGAGCGCAAGGGCACTTCTCCGGCAGCAGCTGCGGCAGACATGTCTGCGCTTACAGCTCTTGACAACATCATCCGTCAGGGACCTGCCAATTATGTCCAGACCTTCGAGGGCTTCATCGAAAGCTCATTCGCAAAGGCCCGTTCACAGGTGAGGGTGAAGAACTACCTCGACCTGTCGGCTCATACATCTGAAGTTTCAGAATAATCAGAATGAAAATGAAGACAAATATGATGATAAGAAGATTTATCAGTATTCTGCTTCCGGCAGCTTTTGTTGTGGCAGGTTGTACTCAGGAGGAAATCGTACCTGAAACCGCCCGTCCGGCAGATGCATCTCCACTTGCGACCAAATGCGTGAATACCGTCGAGAAGGCTGCGGATGGAACCCTTCTTCTTTATCTGGAGGAAGAGGCGGCGCTGAAGCTTGCTCAGGGCGAGTCTGTCCCTGAATGGGATAATGTGTGCGCTGAGTATGGAATTGAATATGTGGAGAAGTTATTCCCTAAGACAGATGATGCGCTTTCCCACAAATATGGCCTTCATCGCTGGTATATGGTATCCTTCTCGGAGGATACCAGCGTGGAGCATGTGGCTGAGGGAATGGCAAGGATGAACTCGGTGACTGCTATCCAGTTCAACACAGAATATGAGAGGAAGTTCGGAAGCGATGCTCCGGTAGCATGGAAGCCTTTTGAGGGCAGGGGATACGGTGACTTCAACCTTCCGTTCAACGATCCGATGCTTGTGGATCAGTGGCATTATATCAACAATAAGGATATGAGTGTTGCTGAGACTTCAAGGACAGGAGCAGATATCAATGTGAAGAACGCATGGGGACTCACAGCCGGTGATCCAAGAATCATCGTGGCAGTCTGTGATGAGGGCGTCAAGTATACCCACCCTGACCTTGCTGCAAATATGTGGGTGAACAAGGGTGAGATTCCTGACAATGAGAAAGACGACGACAACAACGGATATGTCGATGATATCTATGGATGGAACTTCCTCCACACAGAGAAGTATCCTAAGGAGATCAGCTGGAACGAGCCGGGTGATGTGAGCCATGGTACTCACGTTGCAGGAACTGTTGCTGCAGTGAACAACAACGGTATCGGTGTCAGCGGTGTGGCTGGAGGTACCGGTAACGGTGACGGCTGCCGCATTATGTCATGCCAGGTGTTCTCGGGTTCAAGTTCCGCTACTGTGGGAGCACGTGCAAGAGCATATCATTATGCGGCACAGATGGGAGCTTCGGTCCTTCAGTGCTCATATGGTCAGGAGGGTGGATACATGACCTCGGACAATACGTTTGAGACAACATATTCAGTCGAGATTGCCGCTCTCAGATATTTCCGTGACTTCGGTTCGCAGGTAAATGGTTCTCCTGTCAACAAGAATATCATTGTCTTTGCTGCAGGTAACGACGGTACACCGATGTCAGGTTATCCTGCTGCGCATAAGGAGTTCATCTCTGTGACAGCCTTTGGTCCTGACTATCTGCCGACCAACTATACCAATTATGGTCCGGGATCTAACATCGCGGCTCCTGGTGGAGATGTTTCGATCAATATGTCGACAACTTCAGAAAGAGCGCAGATCCTTTCTACAACAGCAGTAGAGTCTGCAAACTATGACTCTAACTATGGCTGGATGCAGGGTACATCGATGGCATGTCCTCATGTTTCCGGTGTTGTAGCGCTCGGTCTCTCATATGCTTTGAAGATCGGCAAGACCTTCGATTATGATGAGTTCATCGGAATCCTCTATTCTTCGGTGAATGACCTTGACTATTATATCGAGACTTGCAGCAAGGAGGCTAACGGTGTGACATTCAACCTTACTCCATACTGGAGGAAGATGGGTACAGGTGCCATTGACACATGGCGCTTCCTTATGAATCTTGAGGGAACTCCTAATATCGTGGCCAAGGTGGGCGAGGAGTCTAAGGTTTCTCTCGTTTCATGTTTCGGAGAGCCTGCGGCTAACCTTACATATACAAGGATCGAAATCGACGATGAGGCGCGTGAGGCTCTCGGTATCGAAGGCGAGCCTTATATCAACAACGGAAGACTCTTTGTCAAGTGTAACAAATACGGTTCTGCAAAGATCAGGATTTATGCCATTGCTGGAGGTGAGAAGGAAGCGACTCCTGCAGTCATGGGTGGAAGCGAGTTCTACAGAGAAGTTTCCCTCCTGTCCCGTGTATCTATCGCTGAAAATGGCGGATGGCTCTAAAACTGCAATATCATGAAGAAGATCATATCAAATATTCTTTTCTGCGCAGTGGCGCTTTTCGCCGCTGCCGCATGCTCCGACCCTGAGGCGGACAAACTGGATAAGATTGTCGGTGAGTGGCATTACGCCGCCACCGAGTCCGGAGTCGGAATCGATGTATATCTCGGTTTGTCACAGGACTACACCTTTGAACTGTATCAGAAGATCGGTGATGGTCCGCACTATCTCTATAAGGGAAAGTATAAGTTTGACGGAGAGGTCCTTTCGGGTACATACAACGACTACACTCCTTGGGCACACGACTACAAGGTTTCCCAGTCAGGAGGGTCTCTGGTGCTTACCTCAGTGGCTGATCCGACATATTCGGTAACATACACCAGGGAGGCAATCCCTGAGTCAGTCAGGACCCACTACATGCCTGCAACAAAGGCAATCTCAATCGATCCGATTCTCTAATCGACCGATTGATAATAATATATAAAAAAGTCCTTGCTCCCTTTGGGTGGCAAGGACTTTCTGTATATTACCCTCGTTTCAGCTTTTCTATGTACCTGTCGATCTTGTGGAGTTCTTTTGGGATGTCGATGCTCTGAGGGCAGTGGGCCATGCAGGCTTTGCAGCCAATGCAACGGTCTGCCTGTCGGAGTTTAGGAACGGCCCTGTCGTAGCTGACCAGATATGCCCTTCGCGCCTTTCTGTAGTCTTCGTCCTGCGATGAGGTGGCGATTTCGCCTTCGTTCACGCACTTGTTGTAGTGCAGGAGGATGGCAGGTATATCGATGCCGTAAGGGCATGGCATGCAGTATTTACAATCGTTGCAAGGAATGGTAGGGTAGTTCTGCATCAGTTCCGCAGTCTCCTCCAGGAAGGCGAGTTCCTTCTCGTCGAGAGCGTCGAGAGGGGAGTATGTCTTCACGTTGTCCTGCAGGTGTTCCATGTATGTCATGCCGCTGAGTACGCAGAGCACGCCTTTCGGAGTTCCGGCGAAGCGGAACGCCCATGATGCGACGCTTCCCTCTGGATTGCGCTCCTTAAGTCTGTCAGCAATGTGCTGAGGTACCTTGGAGAGTCTTCCGCCAAGAAGCGGCTCCATGATGATAGATGGGATTCCTTTCTTGTCAAGTTCCTGCTGGAGGTATTCTGCATTGGTGTTTCTTGCTCCGGCATGGGTCCAGTCGACATAGTTGAGCTGGATCTGTACGAAGTCCCAATGGTACTTTTCGTGTGTCGCCAGCAATGCGTCCCATCCGTCTGGTGCACCATGGAACGAGAAGCCGAGGTTACGGATGCGTCCTGCCTTGCGCTCCTCGAGAAGGAAGTCGATCACACCGTTCTCAACATATCTATGGTAGAAGGCCTCGTATCCGCTAAGGCTGTGCAGCAGATAGTAGTCAATATAGTCTGTCTGGAGATTTTCGAATGACTTTCTGTACATCTCCAGTGAGTTTTCGCGGCTGTAGTTGCTGAAGTTGGAAAGTTTTGTGGCTATGTAATAGCTTTCGCGAGGATGGCGCTTCAGTGCAATTCCGGTCGCCTTCTCACTCTGTCCCTGAAGATATACAGGTGCAGTGTCAAAATAGTTTACGCCATGCTCGATCGCATAGTCGACGAGTCTGTTAGTCGTCTCCTGGTCGATGATGTCCTTTCCGTCCTCATCCTTGATCATAGGCCATCTCATGCAGCCATATCCGAGAATGCTGACCTTGTCACCGTTGCCAGGGTTTGTCCTATATGTCATCTCTCCTGCCTCAGCCACTGGTGTCGCCTCTCCGGTAGTGCTCTTGCATCCGGCAATGCTGCCAAGTCCGGCTGTGATGATGCCGGCAGTTCCTGCTCTTTTGAGGAACTCTCTTCTGTCTATATTCTTTTTCATAGTCTAGATCTCCTTATGAACTTCATGGCCTTCCACATGGAGGGCTGTAAACGGTCTTGCCGGGCAGAGGTTTTCACATGCTCCACAGCCGATACATCTCTCCTCATTCACAACAGGTATTCTGAGTGAGTTTTCGTCGTCCGGATTCTTTTTCACCATGCGTATTGCTCCTGCAGGGCAATGGCGTGCGCAGTTGCCGCAGCTGACCTCGTCCGTATTCACGACGCAGTTGTCAAGGCAGACCACTGCATGGCCGATCTGGATTGAAGACTTCTCTTCTATGGTTATAGGCTTGATCGATCCAGCAGGACAAACCTGTGAGCACTTGTTGCACTCAGGGCGGCAATAGCCTCTTTCATATGACATCTCAGGCTGCATGAGTGTGTGCAGTGAGGTAGATGGTCTGAGCACCTGGTTAGGACATACGCTCACGCACAGCTGACATGCTGTACAATGGTCACTGAAGTTCTTGATGCTGATTGCGCCTGCAGGTACGAGAGGAGTCTGCCTCTGTGGCTTCTGCGCTCTCTCAATGGCAGCCAGACCGCCATCCACCTTCATGTCCTGCGCTTTTGCCGCTACTGCTGTTCCAGCAATGGCAGTCGATACGATGAATGCTCTTCTACCTGCATCAGTCGGCTTCTGCTCTTTCTGTATGTTGCGCTTCCTCAAGGCATAATGTATGGCTCCCTCCTTACAGGTCTCGATGCAGTCCATGCAGACCACGCATCGGCTGTAGTCGATCTTGTGCTCCTTCATGTTGATGCATGCAGCTTTGCACTGCTTTCCGCAAAGTCCGCAATTGCGGCACTTCTCAGAGTCAATTACAGGTGCAAAGAGGCTGAAGCGGGAGAAGAATCCAAGGACTGTTCCTACAGGACAGATGGTGTTGCACCATGTCCTTCCGTGCTTCCATGCAAGGAATCCTATAACGATAAGCGTTACGACAGCCACTGCAAAGGTAGCTGTGGACTTGATCCATACATCCACGCTGTAGAATGCATAGCTTCCCATCCTTTCGTCTATCCATGCAAAGAAGTTGTTTCCAAGCTGGTAGATTGGAGCAAGAAGATTTGCGGCGATGCGTCCGTATGCGCTATACGGTGCGATAAGGGCAGCGAGTGAGTTGGCGCCCAGAGCGAATGCAACGCTGAACAGCACAAGCATTCCGAATCTCAGCCAGTTTTTGGCAGGAGAATAGCTGAAGCGGAAGCGGTTCTTCTTCTTTGTCTTTCCGTGACCCCAAGAGATTATGTCCTGCATGACTCCGAGCGGGCAAATTACAGAACAATATACTCTTCCGAAAAGGAGGGTCAGTACGAGAAGTACTGCCACGATGCCGAAGTTCATTGCCAGCAATGCAGGCAGGAACTGTACCTTTGCCATCCATCCCAGCCATGCGTGTAGTGTTCCGGTGAAATCAAGGAACAGCAGCGTCACGCATACAAAGAAGATGGACGCAAGAATGATTCTGATTTTTCGTAGCATATGTTTAGTTGTTTTGGTTTTCATATTTGTCCAAGGCGGCCTTCATCAGCTCCCTTCCTCTCTGCGAGATCTCTTCGGCCCTCGCATAGTCGCTGATTTCTCCATATGCGTCAAACGGCATCTTCACCAGCACATCAGGAACATGTCTTTCAGCCGTAATCTTGGCCAGCGCATGATTCATGATGGAGAAAGTCCTCGATAGTATACTATAATAGTTGTCTTCGTAGAAGAGTTCCGGCTCGGAATCCCCATCCTTTAATTTATGTGCAAGTACCTTACGGCCCTGTTCGCTGGCAAGGCTGAGCTTTTCTGCAAAGGTCAGTGTTGTGTTGCTTCGGACAGCTTTGATGACACTTCTGGTCTCTTCCTCCAGTTCCTTTTCTTCCTCCTGCCTTTTTTCCACCATTCGTGCCTCTGTTATCAGTGTCTGTCTGATGCTGTCCACATCCACGTCGTTGACATCAAATGCCACAAGGATATCACCGTCATGCCTTACAACCTTGTCGATCGGCAGTGTGTTGACTATTCCTCCGTCCACAAGTGTCCTGTAGCCATATTTTACCGGTCTGAAAAGTGATGGGATGGAAATTGATGCCCTGACGGCATCGAAAAGCGGGCCTCTGTCGAACACGACTTCCTCGCCTGTATACAGATCGGCCGCTACTGCACGATATGGGACTTGGAGATCCTCGATGTTGACATTCGGGACAATCTCCTTCAGAGCCTCAATCACCTTGTCTCCTTTGACAAGATGGTTTCGGCTTATCGAAATGTCCATAAGTCCGAATACTTTCCAGGCATCCAGTCCGAACAGCCACTCCTTGACATCATCAAGCTTTCCGGCAGCGTAGATGCCGCCTATGAGAGAGCCAATGGATGTTCCTGCAACCGAGGTAATGTTGTATCCTCTGCTGACAAGTTCCTCGATGGCTCCGATATATGCCCATCCTCGCGGTCCCCCGCTGGACAGAACCAATGCAACATCTTTCTTCATGTTGACAAATATACGAAAAACATATAAATAAAGCCACCCTGACGATCAACCTGTTGATAGCCAAGTGGATACAGAAACCGCGTGCTGCAAAAGGGGAGCACGCGGTTTCTGTAAGTAGTTGATTTGTAGTGGTTTGAGTGCCAGGGTTAATTCAAGACTGCGCAGTCAAAATATTCATTGAACAGCGCCATTGCCCTGTCGAGCTGCTCAGGAGTATTTGTCTTCGTGTCCTTGAGCTTGTATTCCTGTCCCATAGTCTCATACTTATGGATTCCCAAAGTATGGTATGGCAGGATCTCAACTCTCTGGAGCATCTTGTAGTCCTTGAAATGCTCTCCAAGCGCCCTGATGTCCTCCTCGAAGTCACTGATTCCCGGCACGAGCACATATCTTAGCCAGAACGGCTTTCCGTTGTCCTCAAGCCACTTTGCAGTCTTGAGCGTCTGCTCATTGCTGCGGCCTGTCAGTTCCTTGTGTCTGGCATCATTGAACTGCTTGCAGTCCAGAAGCACGAGGTCTGTCTGTCTGAGAAGTTCCTCGATATCACTGTTCCATCCGCCTCCATTGGTGTCTATGCAGATGTGGATACCTTCTTCCTTGAGTCTTGCATAAAGCGGAAGGAGTTCCTTTGCCTGCATGGTTGGCTCTCCACCCGAGAATGTTATACCGCCTCTTCTTCCGAAGAAAGGCTTCTGGCTGACAGCCATCTTCACGATATGCTCGACATCAGTCATCTCTCCGCCCTCAAATGCTATAGTGTCCGGGTTGGCACAATAAAGGCACTTGAAAGGACAGCCCTGAAGAAATACGACGAGCCTGAGTCCCGGCCCGTCGTATGTTCCCATAGATTCGTAAGAGTGAACCCTTATCATTATTATCTGATTGACTCGTGGAATGTTCTTGAAATCACCTCGAGCTGGTGCTCACGGCTGAGTCTGATGAAGTTTACAGCATATCCTGAAACGCGGATAGTGAGCTGTGGATACTTCTCAGGGTGCTCCATTGCATCCTCAAGCATCTCTCTGTTGAGGACGTTCACGTTGAGGTGGTGCGCACCCTTTGTGAAGTAACCGTCCATCAAAGTGATGAGGTTGTCGATCTTGTCCTCGTTAGTTGGGCCGAGTGACTTAGGAACGATTGAGAATGTGTTAGAGATACCGTCCTTAGCATCGTGGTAATCAAGCTTCGCTACTGATGAGAGTGATGCGATGGCTCCGTGAGTGTCACGACCGTGCATTGGGTTTGCACCTGGAGCGAAGGCAACGCCCTTACCTCTACCGTCTGGAGTAGCACCTGTCTTCTTTCCGTACATTCCGGTTGAAGTGATTGTAAGGAGAGAGAGGGTAGGCTGTGCTCCCTTGTATACCTTGCGTGCG
>JAEIGA010004487.1_pt1 | contig 21612 bp, 15 predicted proteins | sample 9270691 | NCBI WGS metagenome assembly JAEIGA01 (sample SAMN17057246, study PRJNA624740) | gut metagenome | biome: biome; isolation source: fecal sample | host: Bos grunniens | place: China: Xizang | collected 2019 | reverse complement strand
CCACCACTATTTCCACCTTGTCCACCGCCTTCGTTGTACATACGTCCTCCGTCATAATACATTGGTGGGTATTGTCTCATCATCATTGGAGAATAGTATTTCTCCATATATTTTTCTTCTTTTGCTTTTTCTTCCATAGCTTCAACAATAGAACAATAATACATAGCTTCTGACATATCTTTTATCATGTCTATTGCTTCACCTAATTCTTTTGTATCAATACTTTCTAAACCTTTACCCATTTCCGCCTCAACGCGATTGAATAAAGTTTCTTTCATATGTTTTAATCTCTCCATATTAGCCTCCTTCCTACGCTGTTCTATCTACTACAAGAGTAGCATTTTGAACATTTATACTTTGTGTACTAACATTTTTTACACTTATATATGCGCAGCATCCGCAAGGTACATCTATATGGATAGTTCTTCCTACATTATTATACTCCTCTGCCGCAGCAGGAGTTGAAATCATAATACTACTAGCCACTGGTTCTCCATTAATAGAAAACGCTACAGAGATAGGTTCTACAGTTCCACCTTCAGGGATTGCAATGTTTGCACCGAAAGTTAATTTAAATCTTGCGCGGCATTGATTAGTAATACCGCGCAATGTTATTAAACCGCTATCATCTCTATGGACTATGGAGTTATTTCCACAAATTGTAGTATCTGTAAATATTATGTTTTGATTTGGCAGAACTAATTGTTCTGCTGTTGCTATAAATTCAGCCATTTGCTTTTACCTCCAATATAATTTTAATAACTAAATACTAATAAGCATATGCTCCGCATGGGTTGCATCCGCATCCATAATTTGCGAATGGGTTTGGAACTTGATATGCTGGGATTGGACATTTTGGTCCTAATTCTTTCACTAAGAAATTGTTTTGTCTTTCTTGTGAAGCTGCGAATTTTAAAGTTTGGTTTTCTGCTGTTAAAGAAGCGATCTTGTCTTGTGTTAAGAAATCTAAGATTGCTCTTGTGTTGTTATTAGCATTATCAACTATATCTCTTGTACTATCTGCAATAGCTCTTCTAGTATCGCATGATTGAGTAGCTAAGTTATAGTTTAAGTCGCAGAAACCTCTTTCAATTTGTCTTTGTGTTTCGCAGCAGCATGCCGCATTTTGAGCTGCCATGTTAGTTAATTGACCAACAATAGCATTTGTGTTTTGACTAGCATTTGTTATTACATCATTGAATCCTGCTTGAGCTTGGTATCCTAATGTGCAAACAGCGTTGTCTAAAGTACGGAATTCTCCAGAAAGAACATTATTTACTCCTGAGAATCCATTTAACATTCCTGTGTTCATTGCATAGAATCCATCACATAATCCTTGTTGAATTCCTCTAATTCCATTTTCTAAACCGTTGATATCGAATCCATAACTTACAGCGTCTCTTACAGAGTTTCCTCCGCCTCCACCAAGGCCTCCGAAACCTCCTCCATTTCCCCATCCGCCCATTGCAGCGAATAAGAATAATAGGATGATCCACCAAGCGCCATCTCCGTCACCGAATCCTCCTCCATTTGAACGATTTGAACCTGTAGCTGCAGCAATATCTGCTAAGCTATAACCATTTCCTGAGTTAAACATAGTTTTTACTCTCCTTTCTTAAAAATAAATTTATAATCTTTAAAGCCCAAACTGACGTTTGAAGCTATTAAATTCTGTATCAAAGTCTATACCTTTTTCTCTTGCCATATTTCTAACAATAGTCTCAACACCTTGAGTATCACCCTGTTGAACCATGTTTAATAAATTTTTAAACACAGGGTTACCTTGTTGAGCTCTTTGCTCTAACATTCCCATCACTATTTGCTGAGGATTACCTTGTTTTACCATATTGACAAGTTGTAAAGCTCCCATATTCATTTGCATTAGAACTCAACTCCTTTCTTTAAAACTGTAGCTTGTTGAGGATGTGCGGGCGCTGCCGCAGGTTTCATACTAGTTGATAATATGCTGTCTATTTTATTTTCAATCTCAACAATCTTATTTAAAATAACATTTAAGTTATTTTTATCTTCCTCAATTTTCTCTTCTGTTACTACTGGCTTGTATGTAATTGTATTAGTTGTTCCATTGTTCGTCCAAGTTTTAATATACACCTCACTCATATCTGCTTTCGGAAATACACCATATCCTCCAAAAGGAATGTCTGTAACTCTGGCAGTTTCTAGATTATCTACAATTTTTCCTTGTAATGTAGAATATACTTGTTGCGGCGGCTGTGGCATCATAGCACTTTGACCTTGTCCATATTGATTATATGGATAACTTCCATATAAATTTGGTTGATAATAATTCATAAATTCTATCTACTCCTTTCTAAAAATTTTACTCTCTTTTTCCTTTCGCTCTTATATAAAAATTTATAGTAAATAAATTTATTGAGTTGTCCTAATTTTAATAAAAGTTTTGAAATTTAGCAGGTAGTAAAAGTTTTACAAATGTTATGATAATTTATATTAAATTTTAATAAACATAATGTTAAAATGGCAAAAAAAAGACACTCGTAAATAAAAATATATTTACGAGTGTTAAATTTTATAAAATATGATAATCTATAATTGTATCTTCATCTGCCCCATTTTTAAAAATTATAGAAGTGATTTTAGTTTCATCACTACCAGCTTCATAGATTTTCATACGGCTTATCTCTATATCTTTTCCATTAATTGTTACGATTGTTCCAGGTGTTGCTTGGATTCCAATATGACCAATATAATCAACGCTGGAAATAGATTGTTCTGAAATTAAATCAAATAGTTCTTTATTTGCAACGAAAGGTCCTTTGATTTGACCTGTATATCCATTAGTTCCCATTAATTACCTCCTATTCTTTAGTTTTAATTACAAACCAAAGTCCATTATTTGGTAATGATTGAGCAAGTTCTGGAAGAGTTTCATCTTCATTCTCCTCTGCGGCAATAGCTGAAACTTCAGCAGAACCAATTGTTCCTAAATAATACCATGTTCCTGGATTAGCTCCATAGTTATAAGCAAAGAATCCTTTATTTTCAGCAGAGTCTCCAACTGTTACAATTTTTCCATCTTCTCTTCCTTCTGGATATTTATTGTTTAAATGTTCAATACAAAGTTGAATATTAACTAGTGATGAATCTTCTATATTCTCACCTACTAAAATACCATTATCACTTCTTACAGCTCCTAAATCTACCCAGTCATTTTTATTATCATATGATATTTTTCCTTTTTTGGCTGGATCGCTATATCTTACTAGTAAATGATAATTTTTATTAGAGATAACAGTTTCTACTATGTAGTTAATAGGCTCTCCGATTAAAACTTCTTCATTTCCTACTGTATATTTTACTTTTAATCTTTGACTCTCTTCATCTAAAACAATTGTTGAAGGATAGTTTAATTGAAAATTAGCATCACTATTAACTGAATATTGAATTGTCATCTCTCCTGTATCAGAATTAACATTTATATCTACAATATCATTTAAAAATCCTATTGTGTGAGTTGTTGTAGCTCCTTCCGCAGAAGCATCATAATTAATAGAATCATATACTAATATTCTTTTTCCATCTTCATCTATTGTTTCTCTTAAATTTTTTAAAGCATCTCCTTTTATTCCTTTTGGTATTTGTAATTGCCATTTTTCATAAAAAGGATGAGATTCATCATCAATTCTTGAAGCTAATTCTGCTTCGTCACTTGTATATGCGCTAACACTTCTTGCAGTAAAATCTATAACTGTATATGGGAATTTAAATCCTATATGGGCCGTAGACTCATGAGAATTAGCATCTCTCACTGAGCAGTATGACCACTCAATAGTATCATTAAAAGTACCATCTTCATTTTTACCTGCTATTAAACTAGCATTAGTTACTGCATACTCTCCTTTACCACGTCTATACTCAAATCCTTCAGTTTCTTTAATAGATTCTACTTCATTTATTGTTTTCATTTCTGTATGTGGGGCTAAACCTGCTGGTCCAACTATTTGACCTACATATAAAGCTCCTCCCATATTATTATTATAATCATAACCTCTACGATAAATTTTTCCATTATCTGGGTCATTTTTATTTTCAGTATCTATAATTACATATTCATCATAATTAACTGTTTTATAACTATTGCCTTTTTTAAAAGACTCAATCATTTCTGCAATAGTTAAATATTTTTCTTGAATTACGAAAGAAGCACCTTGTCTTCCTCCATAAAAACTATTATATTCCATCTGTGCGCTTCCTCCTTAATTAATATTGATAATCTAAAATAAAATTATCTGTATTTCCATCTTCTATAATAAAACCAATAGAAGATATTGTTACTCCGTTATTTATTTCATAAATACCAGTTCTTCCTACTCTAATGCTTTCTCCATTTATATTCATTAACAAACCTGCAGGCCCTTGTACACCAATTTGTTTTAACCTACCTTTGTTATCAATAGCAGTTCTTAAATAGTCCAATACATTATAAATTAAACTTAAGTTATCTACTTCTATTTTTATAACTCTACCAGATATATCGCTGCCTTCTTCAGGAAAAATACTATAATCTAATGCTTCTCTAGATAAAATAAATTGAATTTCATCATAATTATTATTTGGAGAAATAACAATCTCAAAAGTTGTATATTCTTCTTCTTCTCCCTTTGGAATTTCAATTTGTCTAATGTTTTGAATGTTATCAGAAATTTTATCTGTATTATTTAATTTAATTGTAATTATTTGATTACTGTCTTTTCTTTTATAGATTTTTACTCTAAGAAAATAACTTTGTTGAATATTATTTTCATTAACAGAGATTAAAGGATTATCTTTTGGTAATGAAATTACTTTATCTGCAAAAAACATCGCAGCAGATGCAGCAGAAACAGTTTTTAATTCTGTAATATCATAAGATACCGATGTTAAATAATTATTTACTTGACTTCTTCTAAACTGTCCAAAATTAAAACTCATTTTTCTTTACTCCTTTTCTATCCTATTTTAAATTCTTTCTAATGCTCTTGTTGCAGAAATAGACATTGTACTTCCAACAGCAAGAGGTATAGATATTGTTGAGATCATATAATCTCCAAAAATATTACTTTCTAAATCTCTAACTTCAATTCTAGTATTTGGTTCTAAAGTATACACAGGCAAAGATTGAATTGTAATACTTTCATTATAACTTGTATATTGATATAATAATTCTCTTACTTTATGATATGCTGAATTAGACATACCTCCAACAGTAATCATATTATATATATTTTCATTAACTGTTATAAAGTTTTGTCCTTTATTTTGAGCTTCATCTATTAATTGTTGTGTATTTTCTTGTCCTGCTTTTATAATAATATAACTTGGAACATCAGGTTCAAACACACAATTAACATCATTATCAACTATAACTTTTTGGCGGCGACCAATATTAGAAATATTAAATTTAGATATTTCTGCCCCTGAATCTATAAAATCTAGATAAAAATCTATATCTTCAATAGATTGTACTACTTCAGGATAAAAATCTCCAATATAGACTTCTTCACCATTAATTATTTCTGTTGAAGCTTGCATATTATAAAGTTTAGGCCACTCATTCATTAGTTCTGTATAATAATAATTTGAACGACTACCAAATGGTTCGCTTTGCACGCCTTGTAGATACAATTCGCTACGCCAATCAGTTGTTTTAACTTTTACTAATTCTACATCAATTTCTTCAAATTGTCCATCAGACCATTTATAAATTTTTTTATCGTCTTCAGTTATATAGAATACCCCCGCGGCGCCCGCAATTTTATCAAGTTTAGCTTTTGATTCAAACTTAATAGGTAGCTTAGCTTTTATCAATTCATCATCAGGATCTTCATAAAAAAAGCATTCATATATATTCCCTACTTTTGGTTTAGAATCAATAGATAAATGATATCTTATTGGAATTGAGTTACCATTTGCATTTTCTCGTAAACCCCACACAATAAAATCATTTTTAATCATATTATATTGAGGTGTATTTGTATATGATGTAATTAAATTACTATTATCAAATTGATATACCGTTTTACCTTTACTAATGTCTAAAAGATAATCGGTGTTTTTTAACTGTTCTAAAGCTACAGTAGCTCTAGTTGTATTTAAATAATTTTTAATTTCTTGGAAAACAAAATTTCCATCTATATCATAAAAATATTCATAATTACCTAGAACATTTTTTATCTTATCTAATATGTTGCATACTGTTGTTCCAGCATCTCCAATTAATTCACCTGGATATGTAAAATCAGTGTATATATATCCCATATCCATTCCATATTGAAATTCTATTGCATTTTCAACATAATCAGTTGTTAAATATCCACTTGTTGCACCCTGTTCATTAACTTTTTCTTCTATATAATAAACAGGTTCATTACCTATCCATTTCATAACCTGTTTAATTCTAGTGTCTACATCACTAATAATGATTTTAGATAACTGCTCTCCACCAAAGTGATTTACAAGTTCTCTAATAATTTGGTTAATTGTTGGTCTAGATAAAACCCAATTACCATTTTCATCAATAGTTTCATATGTATCAAATTGAGTTGAGGCAGGTATTACTCCTCCTACATCTCCATTTAATAAACACATTTTATCTTTGCATAATAAAGATAACGTAACTCCACTTGTACTGTGTGAAATAGAAGGATTTCCTATTATAAAAACTCCTAATGGAAACCAAATAATATCATATTCTTTATATTTATTGTAAATATTTAAATAACCTATTTCAAGGGAAATTTTTTTATTTAAAGAAAACATATTATCAATTTCAGTTATATTTGCGCCTTCTTCATTTTCAATATAAACTGAAAAATTAGCAGTTCTTCTCATTGCTGAAGAACCATTTAAATTTAAGCTTCCGCCAGTCACAATTCCTTGTACTTCTTTTATCGGTCTTTCAAGCCAATCAAGAACAGTTATTTTTGCAAACTGCTCTTGTATTTGACTATGATTAACTTCTTTAAGAAATGTATCATCCTTTAAATACTTATAATCTCTTCTCATATTAATACATTCCTTTCATAATTTCACAAGTATAATCTATCATTACTTGAACTGGATATTCTATATCATTATTTTCATTTAGTGTATACCATTCTTTGTTATACCAAATTTTTCTATCTGAACCAACGGTATAAACTTCTCCTTGTAAAGGATTTTCTATTTCTTCTATAGAATTAGCTATTAGCCCTGTCTCAATATATCTTGGATATGTTGGATTACTATTATCAGTTTTTTCTTCAAAATGAATTCCTGTGAAATATATATCGTCAATAGTAGAATGCTCATCTCCTATTAATAGACTACAAGTTTCTCCAATAATATGTCTATTAAAATTATCATCTAAATCTTCTTTAATATAAACAATTACACCTGGATCTGCCTCAATTCTTACCTGATCAATAGACACAATTGTTTGTGTATATGAAGAATATTGTTCATAATATTTTTGCCATAATTCATTATAAACACTATCCTTTTCTGTAAACATTCCTCTTAATTGACCAACTTTTTGATAATAATTTCTGTTTTTAACTAATTGATTAACATCAACTACATAATCTAATTTAATATTATAATCTATAATAACATTAGTTTCAACAGGAAACTCTAATGATGTAATTTGTAATTCTGCATTATCTAAAGTATAAACTCCTTCAGGTGGAATTATAATAGTTTTACCATTAATCTTTGCTAAATATCCCATATACATAGACATATTTTCAGATTCTAATATAGAAGGTTTATCTACAATAGAAAATGTTGATGGTTGCTCATTTGTGGCAACCGCAGTTTCATATTTTACTGGACCAGAAGATGTTTCTTGAATTAGATATGGTTTATCTTGAAATTCTAATTTTAAATAATCTAAAAAACTTGTTTGAATAACATAAGTTTCTTCTGCAAGTTGTTGATATTTATTATTAAGTGTTAACAAAACATTTTGATTTGCAGGAACAGTTTCCACCGATTGTCCTAAAATACTGTTGCTATATTCAATTTCACTATCATACATACCAAGATTTTGAATTCCATATTTATCATAATTAAATAGTGTCGGTGCATCAATTTCATATGCTGTTGCAGTAAATGAATAAACATATCTTCCTAATCCTTGTTCAGGCGTTAAATTAATGTCCATTAATTTTATTAATATATTTCCTTCTGTTAAACTTCTAAATAGTTTAACATTATTTTTATATAAAAAGTCAGAAACTAAATCTCTAAACTCTCTTTCTAAAACATAATCATTATAATCTGTAATTCTGTTGTTTAAATTATATTCTTCATATAGATTTAAACTCTTATTAAATATTTTATCTTTGGAAGTAAATACATTATTATCATCCATAAAATGCGAAATAAGACCAGAAATTGGAAATTGTTTATAATTAGTATATGCATTTCTTTTTATAAAAGGATACTTAGAACCAATTGTATCAACTTTTGATTCCATTACTACTTGTTTCATAGAAGAAACATTAGGATTATATTTTATTTTTAATTGTTCTCCTTCTGCATTTAAAAATATATCTTCAAACATAATCATAACTGGATCTTTTATTGTTGTAATAACTCCTCTAGTTCCAATACTATCTCTTTTTTGCATACCATATTTATACCATACACCGCTTTCAACAGTACAATCATACCATAATGCATCTAAATAAGAACCTTCTTTTAATGTAAAGGTATTGACATCTTCCCAAATACTAAAGTCATCTTTGCTTGAAGATCTTCTAATTGTAATATTTCCTAAAAAAGTTTCCATAGAATTTCCAACTATTTTAATTCCAATTCTACCATTTTCTTCTTCTGGTATTGCGGTAATAGTTCCCTCTATTTTTTCAATACCATTTTCTAGAATAGTAAAAGTAAAATTGTTAATTTCAGAATATAAATTATATGTTGTGAATAAAACTTCCAATGTATATATATCGCCATCTTTTAGAGCTTGATTGATAGAATAATTTATTTCATTTATTGCTACATAATTATCTGTATATACTGTTCCACTGTCAATTATCACTTCTTGATTTGAATTATATATTTTAATTTGATAAGATTTTAAATAATCTGTTTCAGAACTATCTCTATAATTAATTTTTCCAATGATATCAATTAAAGTTGAGGTTAAAATAGTTTCATCCGCATGAACATCTAATCCAACAATGGATAACATTGGAACACTAATACCTCTTACCAAACAAACTGTTGACCATTCTGAGAATTCACTTAAATTAGCTTTTGAATTTAACCAATAGTCAATTGCTTGCGGAAAAGATAAATCTACACTAGTTGCACTTTGAGATGTAAATCTTAATTGTACTTTATAATATTTATTAATTTCAAATGTCTCTCCCTCAATATCACCTGGAGTAATATCAACATAATATCTATCATTTGAAGCTTTCATCAGGTCTGTTTTTAATGGAGTTAACATAATTCCCGTAGGATATCTTTTAGAGTTTAATACAGAAACATTTGTGTTCTGATCTGAAATAATAACTTGAACATTTGCAATTTCATTAGCACTATTATATAGAGATAAAGAAAAATATACCCTACATGTATCTTTTACAGTATCTCCACTACCAATTAAAAAAGCTGGCATATAAGTATCTACCATTGGAGGATAAAGATTTATTGTTGCCATATTTTTTCTCCTTTTCTCTCTTTATTTTATTTTTTATTATGATGGGACTGAACTGAATCAATAGTTTTAGGTAATCTTCTGATATCTTTCATTAAATCTTCAATAAAACTATTCCCACCTTCATTTCTATAATGTGTATATCTTTTTTCTATACAATCTAAACTATAATCGTCAATATATTTTCTTTCATAACAATAATAATGATGTTTTTCTGTAATCCAGGCTTTAATATCATCCTTATCTGAATTAATTAATAATTGTATAGAATTAAGAATTTTATCTAAATTTTCTTCAGTTTTTGCATGCATATCATACAATTCTTTAATTTGCTTCTCACTCTTTTGGACATGGTCATTAAAATCTTCTTCATGTTGTTTTTGCGCCTGTTGTTTTTTAAAAATCTTTACAAGACGCTCCCAAAAATAATCTATCATGCTTATTACAGTTTTTAATGCAGCTCCAAAAATAAAAAGAAAAATTAGAATTTCAGTTAAGCTATATTGAGCTAATAATTTATCCATTTTTCTATTCTATCTCCTTTTTATTATAAATTATCTGGAAGTGTGCAAGTTAATGAAGTTGACTCCATTCTACATGTTACAGAAAGAATAGTTTGTATTGACTCAATTTCTTCTTTAGCTTCTCTAGAGCTATTTTGTAAAGAAGAAATACCTTCACTGTTACTTGAAACTTGGTCTCCTAATGTATTTGTTTTAGTAGTAAGATCACCTACTCCTTTTTGAAGACTTGTAATAGCTGCATTTGCAGTAGATAAAGATTGTTTTAAATCAGATGTTTCTCCTGCTACTATAGAAACCCTATCATTTATTTCTGTTATTTGTGTTTTTATTCCATCTTCAGTGTTATTTATATCGGCATCTATTTGTTCATAATTAGATTGTAAACTTGAGATAGAAGAATTAGCAGCTTCCATTTTTTCTTTTAAGTTTTGACCATCTTCAAAATCTACTTTGTCACTATCAACAGCAAAATAAATTTCTTCATCAAAAGAACCATATTTATTTTTAGGTCTGAAGTATTTTGATATCTTCATAAACTAATAACCTCCTTTTATATCATTTTTATTTTTATCTCTAAAATATATTAGTTTTCTTTTAATACATTTGTCGTTTTTAGACCATAAAAAATAAGCCTAGCGGCAATTATACCACTAGGCAATTTTTATCTTTTATTTATAATTTACTTTATTTATATAAGCTACTCTTCCTGTTGCAGGAACTTTAACCTTATCTACTGTAGATGATACATTTTGTAAAACTTTTACTTGTGTATTAGCTTTATATGTATATTTAATTCCTGATAAATTAGATTGTGAATATAATGTTGTTGTAGCTTTTAATCTATATGATTTTCCAACTGTATTAGGAATTGCGGCAGGAGCTTGTTCAGCATTTCCGCCTTCTTTATAATTACTTACATTAATATAAGCTGTTCTTCCTGTAGCTGGAATATATACTTTATCTACTGTTGAAGAAATATTTTCTACTATTCTAGCTTGAGTTCCAGCTTTATAAGTATATTTTGTTCCGGTTAAATTAGATTTAGAATATAAGTTTGTAACTCCTTTGAAAGTAACTGTTTTACCAACTGTATTTTTTACAGAAGGAATATTTACAGGAGCTGTTGTTTTTGTTTCTATATCTAATAATTCATGTTCTTTAGCCCAGAATTGAATTCCTTGTCCCATATCTACTATATAGCTATTTCCGCTTACAAAAGCAATTGTTGCTTCTCCATAAACTTTTCCATCTTTATACATAGATTGTTTAATCCAGAATTGTGCTGAACCATCATCTACTAAATAAGAATCACCTTGTGCAAATGCTATTGCCGCAGGTTTAGAAACTAATTTTCTATCTCCAGCTTTATAAACTGAAACTTGTGTTCCATTTCCTTGGTCATTAGAGAAAATCCAGAATGTTTTATAGTTTGCATATTCTCTAAAGTTATCTTTTGTAATATAAGCATAATTTCCATCAACATGGATTCCCGCAGCTCTTCTGCTTGCTGTATTAAATTTACCATTATATAAATATGGATCAGCTACTTGAATTGTTTGTCCATCTGAACCAGTTAATACAATATAATGTCCACCTGTTGTAAAGCATCCACTACCAACAGATACAATAGCATAATATTTTGAGCTACCATCAGCGTGTTTTTGTGATAAATAACTAATTGCTTTATCTAAATAAATTGTTGTATAATATTCTTCAAAGTCAAAGTAGTCTGCTACAAAAGGAAAAGCACTCCATGCAGTTCCACTACTAGCTGTTCTAAATCCATTTTCTACAAATAAGTCAGCCATTACTGGAGGTAATATAGCACCTTTTGAACTTGATACTACCATTGCGGCAGATGTAGGTCCGCACGCGCTTGATTTCATTGTTTGTGTTTTATTGTTTGTAGATGTGTATAATTTATTAGCCCATCTACTATCAGCTTGTGAATAATATGTTTGTCCTTGGTATGCACCTAATAAATGAAGACCATTTCCTTCTAAATCTCCATTATATGATATATTTTCTTGATCAACTACACCATCGATTTCTAACATACCTTCATCAAGTACTTCTGCTTCTTCTTCTGGTGAACTTTCAATAATTTCTGTTGTTTCAACTATTTCTTCATTTAATGTTGCTTCAATAGTCTCTTTAACAGCATCTTTGATTTCATTTGTAATTTCAACTTTATCAATCTCTACGATATGCTCTTCTAACTCTGGATTATTAGCAATAATATTTTGTAACACTTGATTTTTAATTGAATTATCAATAGTAGGTTCTTTTGGTGAACATCCACTAAGTGTAAATAAACCAGTAATTAAAACTATGATAATAGCTAAAATACTTAAAATACTTTTTTTGTTCATTTTAATCCTTATATCTCCTTTCTTATTTTTATATAATAAAAACTATTCATTAGTTTTATTTTCTTCTTGTTGGGCGGCAACCGCTACTTCCGCGCCCGGTTGACCGGCGGCCGCATTTTCTTTATGAGAGGCAGATGTAACTGCCTCTCTATATAATTCATTAATTTCACTCATAACGTCTTTTAAAACGAAATAAGCGGCATCAATTGTTAGCCCACTATTATTAATAAGATTTTCTAAATCTTTTCTAAAATAATATAAAGTCATGATATTCTCCTTTTATCTCCATATTTTTATTTTTTTCCTACGCAAATACCACCTATAAAAATAGCTCCATTAATTTCTCCAGTAAATCCTTGATGCTTTCCTATTTCATAATGACCAAACTCATTGTTTATAGAAATAATATCTGCTCCAATAGTCATTGTATTAATAGAACTAGCATTAATTTCCCCAGATGATATTTTAGTTCCTTTTAAAAAATTTATAATTTTTTTAATCATAAAATACCTCCTCTTATTATTGTGCTTTTTCTAACGCGGCTACTCTTTCTGCCAATGCATTTACCATCTCTTTGGTAGCCATATCTTTCCCTTGAACAGTCAATGCATTTTCTACCTTTAAACTAGGAACAACAATACCACCATATATACCTGTTAAAGGATCTATTCTATCAAAAGCTGCTACATTTGCGCCCACAGACATAGCATCTATATCTGAACCAGAAATTGTTCCACCCGAGATTGTCGCTCCAGAAATTGTTCCACCGGAGATTGCAGAACCTGCAATGCTACCTCCACTAATTTTTCCATTTCCAGAAAGAGAACTTCCTCCGATTGTCCATCCTCCAATTATTCCACTGCTAGATTGCATATATCCATCTTTTTGTACATAGAAATTTCCAAAATCTAATAATTTTGCGTTACTTGCATAAGATGGTGCATTATTTGTAATTTGCACATCATAAAAATATGCTTTACCACTACTATCAATTTTCCAATTAGGCCCTTCTATTGTACCATTGTTATGAAGTTTTGTGTTTCCGTTTATACTTGTTAATGTACTTCCTCCAATAGACCATCCACCTATTGTTCCAGAAGAAGCAATCATACTTCCATCATGTCCCACTCTAAAAGGTGCTGCATTGCTATTGCTATTTCCAGCCCAAAATGCATAATATTTTCCTTCATATGGTGCCATACCAACTTTACCATTATATAGTCTAAAACCTTGTTTATCTAATTCATTTCCTTCTAATATCCACCCTGCAATTGTGCCACCTTCAGCTTGTATATTAGATGTATATAATTTACCATCATTATATAAATGAAAACTTCTATTTCCAAATTTAATCTCTGGTTCAGATAAATCAATTAACATACCAGCTCCACCAGTTAAACTATCAGTATAATTTCCAGATTTTAATAATGCACTTCCATCACTTGGGTCTATAATAATTTGACCTTTATTTTTTATACCAAATACTGCTTTACCAGTTTCTGCATCTAAAAATATACTTCTTGTTCCAGATTTATATCCAAATAAACCTGTTTCAATATTACTATTTCCAGATTCTCTTACCTGTCCCATAAGCATACCTGTAAAACTGTTATCATTTTCTTTTTTTCCTGCACCAACCTGTGGAGCTAAAATAACACCATTTCCATCCTTATCAATTGAAACGCTGTTTCCATCCCAAGCATTGATTGCCGCATTTCCATATCTATTTAATAACATATGAATTGGAATAATTATAGTTCCTACATCTCCACCTGCCATAGTAGAAAGATCGCATCTTAAATAGTTAGAAACACACTCTCCATTAAAAGTTTTTGTTGGGACAGCATTTATTTGATTTCTTTTACATCCTTTTGTATTTAAAGTTAAATTTTTACTATCAATCCAAGCCTTATTAATATAAAGTTTTCCTCCAACAGACCAGTTATATATAATACCATTTTCTCCTTCAAGTTCACTAACATCTTCAATAATATCTTCTGCTGTGCCATTTTCAAATTGTTTAGTAATTTTTAATTCAAAAGGAACTTCATCTGTATAAGAAGGCTTTTGTCCATCTGTTGTATATAAAACAGTTTGAAACCCTGTGTTTTCTTTTAAACTAATATTATAAGTACCTGTATTATTTTCAACAATAATTACAGGTAACGTTGCATAATAACTCATCCCATCGTATTCAACAGTGCATTTAACTATATTAGATAAAGAATTTGTTGTACTACCAGTTTTATCTCCATTATAAGTAAAATATCCATTTGAAGTATCTGACACTGTAATACTACTAGTATCACTTACACTAGTTGTATATTTATTAACCAACATACTCCAAGTGATTTTACCCTTATTTTTAATAATATCTTCTTCTGTTAATTCATTTCCATTTTCCCATAATTGAACCTTAAACCATTTTTTAGGATTTCCTGACACTTGATAATTTAACGCTCCTTTTGTCAACATAGGAATGATATTTGTATTATCTGTATTAGGAACAATTTTACATACTATATTCGTTCCATTGGTTCCAGGCTCACCTTCTTTAGTAAAACTAAAATTTGTTTTTGAAGTTAACAATATATCTTTATATTTAACTTCTAATTCTATATTATTATCATATTTATCTAAATTATATCTACTTACTATTCCATATCGTAAATTAGCATAACCACTAAATATTTCTTTATTATTTTCAATAGCAGGTTCTCCGTAACTAGTTTCAGCCATAGTTAACATAGTATTTTCCATAGGTACTTTCCATTTAACTTGAGTTAAATCAATAGCATCAGTATCTACCTCTACTCCCTCTGGATTAAAAATAGTAAAGCTTAATGGTTTAATTTCCATAGGTTTTAATAATGAAGGACTTGTAGGTGAAACCCCAGCCTCATCATATTTAAAAACTTGAGTCCCATTATTAATAATTAAAGTGTATTCATCTTTTTTCTGTAAATCATTTGTTAAAACAATAGAAGCTGTTCCAAGATATAAATCTTTATTATATACAGAACATTTATAAGTTTTAAAACCTACAATTTCATTCATTTGTATTTTATACACTTTATTATTTTTAATTCTTTGAATTGAATTATATTTATCTATAATTTGTTTATATTCATTTAATTGTTGTTGACTTGCGGCAGCCATCGCTGTTTCAGCTTTGATGCTCGCTAAAAGAGTATTATATCCAGCTTCCGCATCTTCATATTCTTTATTTTCTGCTATAGTTTCAGGTAATCCTATATATTGATTTTTATTATCAATCTCAGCCCATACGTAACTATAATCAGCTATTTCCTCATTGTTAACTAAACAGGTTAAGGTAGGAGTTCCATTATCATAGAAGAACTTAGTTCCGCTATCTGAAGCTATTGTTATATTATATCCAGAGCTCATATTCTTTATTTCTTGAACTCTAGATAGTATTAATTCATTATATAATACTACACATTTATATCTAGTAATTTCTGCAGGGTTTTGTGCTTTAGTGATTTCAAGTTTATAACTTCCTGGTTTCCAGTCTCCATCTTTAAATTCATTTAAACATGCCCATCCTGCTCCACCATTTACATTATATTTTTCATGATATATGTCTACACTTGCGTTTTCAATAAACCAAAAATATTTAACAGCTTTTAATCTATTGCTAACAACTTTACCTTTAATTCTAACTTGACCTTCTAATGTTTTAATTTCACTATCTAAATGATTATCATCAAAATAAGCTCCTTTAGGAGTTGAAATTGTTAAAAGTTGTGTATTTAACAACTCCTGACTAATTATATTTACACCTGATATATTTAATTCACTAATAAATATATCATTTGGCTTACCCTCTGCTTGAAGTGGAAATCCATAACAGAATGTTTCTATTTTATTTATATATTCAAAATTAGTTCCATCTAATTCAAATATTTCAAAAGTTTCTCTATTTCCTGATGCTTTATAAGGATTTCCTTCTACATAAGTGCTATTTAAAACATAATCTCTTAAAACAATATTTCCAGTGGCATTATCTCTAAATGCTATTTCAAAATAAATTCCATATTGACCTTTAAATTGTTGTTCTTTATCCAATGCTGTTTTAAATACTGCACCAATTTTTAAATTATTTGTATTTTTAAAATATTCTTTTGCACTAACATTATCTATGATTAAAGTATTATCTTCGCCCAATTCTTTATCATAAACAGTCAATCTTTGCTCTTTATTATAAGAGCATAGTTCATATTTTTCATCAGATAAAATACAATTTATACCAATTACCTCATAGGCACTTTGCACAATAGAAAGATAGTCAGTTCCTAGTTTTTTAACAGTCCCTAAAATAGTTTTAGTGCTACCCATATCATTTCCAGGAATTAATATATATACTAATGTATTTGGACTATAGGTAATATCCGTACTTGCGGCATATGCATAAAATGAGCTATCTTGATATTTTATTTTATATTGACCAGTTATCTCATCCTCACATCTAATAACAGTTGCTTGTATTGTTTTATCATAATTTGCACGCGCAACCGCCTTTTCCGCAATATATTCCATAGCCTCACAAATTTTATCTTCATAGCTACTCATATTTGCTTTTCATCTCCTTTTTTCTCTTTTATCTAAAATATATGATTTTTATTTAATTCTTATTACTTTATTATACCCAATAAAAAAAGAGAGGTATTATACCTCTCTTTTATTTATTATTATATTCTTTTTCCTGTTGCTCTTTGTGCTGCTATATTAGATAAGTTCTTAATAGCCTCTTCAATTTCTGATGATTTTTGTACATTAGGGAAGTTCGCTTCAATATGTACATTTTGTTCTAACACTCCGCTTTCTAATTCTGGATGAGCTATGCCAAATCCAGTTTGCATTTGAGCTACTCTCTCAAAAATTGAATTATCAATAGAGTTTGTAATATTTCTCATAACTTCAACAGCACCTAATATATTTTCAGTATCACGAGCATTTAACACTAATTCTTTTTGATGTAATATACCAATTTTTCCACTTGATGAATTCCATGCTCCTGTATATCCACCCGTACTCATTGATGCTAATCTTTTATTTAAATCTAAATCATCTAAAGTAGTACTTGGTTTTGTAGCTCCTGGTTGATCTGTACCAGAAGATATTACTTTTCCATTTCCATCTATGATATACCAGTCATATAAACTTGTATATATTTTTTGAGTACTTCCAGTTTTATTAGAATTGCTTTTTATTCCATTTGATGCATTAGAAGAACTTCCTCCTCCATTTGATGAGTTTGAACTTGTGCTATAGCTATTTGCTCCTCTAGAAGAACCTCCTCCACTAGAATAATAATTTCCTCTACCACTGTATTGTCCATTAGCAGCAGCAGCTAAGGCTAGTAAAGCATCTGCATATCTATAGGCAGCCTCTGCGGCAGCTTCTGCAGAACCTTTAGCTGAATTATATTGACTAATTAAACCATTTAACTGACCTAATACAGCATTTAATGCATCGAATTCAGCTTTATAAGAATTAATTAATTCGTTATTAACTTGTAACAATCCCATAGCTGTATATATAGCTTCATTTTCTCCAGCTACAATATCATTAAATGTGAATCCACCTTGATATTGTAATTCAACTAAACCATCTTCATAATCTTTAGTTGCCCCATCTAATTCATTTAATGCATCTTTACAAGTTGGAATAAATCCACCTTCGCCAGCAAAAGTATCTGCCATAGTTTGAACACCAGATGTCCATTGAGGAACCATATCTTCAAGCATTATATCTTTTTCAGCTTGACTTAATGCTTCAACTTCTTCTAATTCCATTTGATGTAAATTAACTAATTCATCAAAAGCAGATTCATATAAATTTAAACGAACTACATTATTATCTTCAACTATACCATTAATTAACTGTCCATATTGTTCATTGATATCTAGTTCTGCTCTAGCTCTTTTTTCCGGATCATTAATTTGTGCGGCCTCCGCTAAAGCTTCTTGCCACTCAACATAAATTTCGTATAATTGGTCTAAATTACTTCTATATTGTTCAACATCCATATTATATAGTTGATTTTGTAATACTGATAATTCATCTTCTGCTTCTGCAATAGCATCATTATCTGCAACAAATTCATATCTATAATTTCCTTGACTATCTCTTCTCAATCTCATAGAAGATTTAGTTTGTTGAGCTTCTTCTAATGCAATTTGTTTTAATGCAATTTCATATTTTAAATTAGCTCTATCAATATCATATTGACTTAATTTATCTTTTTGTTCAAGAGCTGCAATCTCCTCTTTCATTAAGTCATTTAATTTTCTTTGTGCGGAAATATTATCTGTGTCATCAATTGCATCTAAATATTTATTTTCTAATTGTTGAGTTTCAAATACTGCATTAATTGTATCTAAATATTGGTCTGCATTTTTATTAATTAAATCCCATTCTTGTTCAACATAATCTAATCCAAGACCACCTGTAACCTTGTCATTTAGATTTGCAAAAATATTATTAATTGCATTTAAGTATTTATCTTGTAGATTTTCAATAGCTTCTTCAACTAAAGAATTCCATTCTTCTACTGCAGACATCCAGTTCTCTTTAGCTTTTTGCCATTCATCTGAACCTTCTTCTAGGCTATCCATTTGCGCTTTCCAGAAATCTTTTTGTTGTCTTTGAAAATCTAACTGTTTATTATAGTTATCTTCTTGTTTTTCGTAGAAGTCAACTAATTTATCATAAGCTTCATCACCATAAACCATAGTAATTAAGTCCATATCGTGAGTTAATAAATCTCTAATATATTCATATGTTTCAACCTGTTCATCGAATTTATCTTGAGCCTCATCCATCATATCTAAATATGATTCTCTAATTTCATCAATTAAATCATGAACATCAGTTAAATCTGACATAAGTTGTTCATAATATGTTTTTAAATCTTCTAATGCTTGAGCTTCATTATCTCCATATATACTAGAAGTTCCTGTAGCTTCAATACTCTTTAACTGTTCGATAATTTCATTTACGTGTTGAGTATTCTTTTGAATTACTCCAGTTCCATCTTCTTTATAATATGAATTATAATCTAATAATTTAGCACTTGCATTTCCAAGTATATCATCATCTTCAATGTCGTCAATAATTTTTTTCTTGAACTCGTTCCACTCTCTTTCAGCTTCTGCCATATCTAAACGAAGTTCAATTTCCATATTGAATTTTTCTATTTGAATTTCAATTTGTTCATCTATTGCCGCTTGAATCTCATCTTCTAATTCAGGAATTAATTCAGATACAGTTTCATCATATTTTTCAATATTATCTAAAAACTCTTCCCAATTCTTTTCAGCTTGTTCAACAGTATCTTTATAACCTTCTTGAGCCTCTGCTGATAAACTATTATAATGATTAATTACTGCATTAACTGTAGCTAATTGTTGATCATAGGCGGCCGCGTAATTAGCAATAGTTCCATCTGGATTAAATGTAACACCTTTGGCACCAAGTTCACCTTGTAGACGAGACATTTCTCCACGAGCTATTCTAATTTTTTCATTAGTTGCGTCAATAGTATCTTGTAATCTACCCCATTGTTCATTTAAATTGTCAATTAAATCTTGTCCAACTAATTTTTCTTCTTGTTTTTCTAATCTATCTAATTCAGTAGAAATTTGTTTTAAAATAATATTTATATCGTGATAAATATCTTTTTCATCTTTAAGATTATCTTTTTTATCAGGATCTTTATCAGAGCCACCCTTAGAATCTAATTTTCCAGATTTTCCAGAATTTTTAGCAACATCTGATAATATATCATTTGTAGTTCCAACTTTTGTCAAACCAGTTCCATTAGAACGAGCTCCCCTAGTTCCAGTTGCTTTTGAGGCAGTATCTTTATTAGCAATATAAGGTACCGCAACATCACTAGATGATACAGTTTTTGTATCAAAACCAATAAGCTCCTTATCTCCCCACATTAAAGAAGTTCTATTATAAGTAGTTGTTGCTGGCCCTTTTGCAGTTGTCCATTGAATATCTGGTTCATAACCAATTGCATTTAATAGCCCTTGCATTTGGTCTGCTGTAATAGTTCCAGTTTCTAACATTTTATTTAATCCATCAATAACTTGAGAATTATCAAAAGTTCCATGAATATCAATATCTGAATTTTCTAATGTATCTAAATATGAATCTAATTCATTAAAAGACGCTTCGTCTAAATTTAAAGTTACTAAAAAACTTCTTGCTGCTTCAGATCTTAACTCTGCTAAAGATTCTGTACTACCATTTGCTAATTGTGTTAGTTTTTCAAGATTATCTTTTACATAACTAGCATCTACTTTAAGACCAAACATTTGTTCTACAGCTTCTTGAACCTGAGCAACAGCTTTATATGCTTCAACACTATCAGTTAAACCATTTTTCCAATCTTTTAAAAGCTGTTCATTATCACTAATAGATTCTTTTAACATTTGTAGCCCTTTATCAAAGCTAAAACATTCTACCGCAACTTTCGCGGCAGCAACCCTATTTTCTTCTAGGACTTTATTATTATCCATTAAATATTCAGTGTATGATTCTAATGCTGTTGCAGTTTCATCAATAGCATCTTTATTTTCTGCAAACTCTTCTGCTCCTGCAGAAATAATTTTTGTAAATTCTGCCTGTTCCTTTTCAGCAGCTAACATTTTTGCGGTATCTATATCATAAGAGCCTATTTCCGCTTCAAGAGCTTTTAGATATGCTTCTGCATTATCATAACCAACATCTCTAGCCATTTCATCTGTTAAAACTGAAGACAAGTCTATATTTTTAATAGCTTCATACTCTTCTTGAGATAAAGTATTAACATCAAAAGTTCCACCATAGCTTGAACCTATAAATTTACCTAAACTATCTGCACTTTTTACATCTAATCCTTGTTGTTGCGCTATATCGTAGCCTTTATTATACATAGATTGATAATTGTCAAAATATTTATCAGTACGAGACATTTCTTTTTTAAGCTTCTCTTCTGACTCTAAAAACTCTCTCATTTCTTTAT
>JAEIGA010004486.1_pt1 | contig 21615 bp, 21 predicted proteins | sample 9270691 | NCBI WGS metagenome assembly JAEIGA01 (sample SAMN17057246, study PRJNA624740) | gut metagenome | biome: biome; isolation source: fecal sample | host: Bos grunniens | place: China: Xizang | collected 2019 | reverse complement strand
CAGAGATTGCACAGAGTTGCGCGGCTCTTGGTAAGGAGAGTGTGCGCTACTGGATGCACAATAATATGATCACCATCGCAGGTAAGAAGATGGGCAAGAGCTATAACAACTTCATCACACTAGAGCAGTTCTTTGCAGGTAAGCATGAGTTGTTGGCGCAACCATTCACCCCAATGACTATCCGCTTCTTTATCCTCATGGCACACTATCGTTCTACCGTGGACTTCTCTAACGATGCCCTCGTAGCAGCGGAGAAGGGCTTGGGTCGTTTGACTGAGGCATACCAACGATTGATGAAGATCAAGGCGTCGGCTACCTCTACTGTAGAGATCGGTAACCTTCGTGAGCGTTGCCAAGAAGCTATGGATGACGACTTGAACTCACCTATCGTGATTTCGCACTTGTTTGACTCAGCTCGTGCTATCAATACCGTCTTTGACGGCAAGGGTACAATCTCTGAGGCAGATCTAGAGGAGCTGCGTGCCGTATGGAAGACCTATGCGATGGATATCCTAGGTTTGCAACTGGACGGTGCACAAGATGCAGGTGCAGGTATGGATGCTTACAAGGGAGCTGTGGATATGCTGCTCGAGATGCGTCTGGAAGCTAAGCGCAACAAGGATTGGGGTACTAGCGATAAGATTCGCAATGCCTTGACCGAGCTTGGCTTCACGATCAAAGATACCAAGGACGGCTTCGAGTGGAGCCTTTGATTTGTTTAATGTTTAGAGTTTAGTGTTTAGTGAATAGGGGATATTGCGTAGCGGGACATAATTTTCAAGTAGCGAGTAGCAATGAGCAGTTGCTAGCTCAGCTGATTAATTATGAACCCTTTATCGTAAATCAACAGGATGCTGAACCTATATTCATGCTGAATATAGAGCAGAATGGTTTGCTCTTGGAGGAGCAGCGTTCGGCTTATCAACATGTGTTTACTGATAATTCTGAAGACGATATGCCTCGCATAGAGGTGTATCGCTCTTTGGAAAATGATTGGCTACTGCGTGTTTCACAAATAGCCACATCACCTATCTGCTGCGAAATGGTTTGTGCGAGCGACTTCACTCGTGGTGCATTGTATATTGATGGCAACTGCCAAGATGTGCGTTTCTGCATAGACAATGGTTTGATGCTCATGTATGCCTTTCGTACAGCCCCGCTCATGACCCTTGAGATGCATGCGGCGGTGGTGGTTCGAGATGTTCCAAGGTTCCAAGGTTCCAAAAGTTCTAACGGTTCTAATGGATATTTGTTCCTCGGACATAGTGGCACGGGCAAATCTACGCACGCTAGACAGTGGCTGGCGGCTTTTGATGACGCGTGGCTACTGAATGATGATAATCCGATTCTGCGTGTGATGGACGATGGTCAGGTATATGTCTACGGCTCGCCTTGGAGTGGAAAGACGCCTTGCTATAAGAATGCCTATGCCAAGGTGGGCGGTATAGTCAAACTGAGTCAAGCCCCCGAAAATAGAATACAGACATTGAGACTTCCACAAGCATATGCATATATGTTGTCCTCTGCCTCTGGTTTGAAGATGGATAGTGGAATGTCAGATGATTTATACAAGAGTATAAAACACATAATAACGCAAATACCATTTTATCATTTGGAGTGCCTGCCTAATGTTGAGGCGGCTATGGTATGCTATGATGGCGTGAAACAATCATAGACTGAAAGTAGAATATGGAAAAGAGTAACGATATATTAATACCCGAATTTGAGCGTTTAATTAATTTGGGACATATGGTAGAGTTTGTCCCTCGTGGTGAAAGTATGCGTCCATTCATAGAAGGCGGACGCAATAAGGTCATTCTTTGTACTTGTCGTGAACCTAAAGTAGGTCATATCGTTTTGGCAAAGGTGAATGATTCGTATGTTTTGCACCGTATCTATGAGATTAGGGGTAAGAAGATTATCCTCCGTGGCGATGGTAATTTGACTGGCTATGAGATTTGCAAAGTATCAGATATCATAGGCCGTGTAGTCCGCATAAAAGGCAAGGATGGTAGAACAAAACGACTAACAAAGGGTAGTCTGTGGCGCCATATGCCATTGTGGATGAGAAAATTCTACTTGAAGATTTATAGACATTATATAAACTGGGTATCATATTATGAGGACTAAAAAAGGATTTCGTCTGCGTGAACTAGGTGGCGACTATATACTGATAGGTGAGAGCGCTGAATTGGTGAACTTCAATAATATCATCACCTTTAACGAGGCTGCTGCATATCTATGGCAGAATGTACAAGGTAAGGATTTTGATGTAGATACCCTGACCGCCTTGTTACTGGCAGAGTATGAAGTGAGCGAGGAGATTGCTCGTGAGGATGCGCAAGCTACAATAGATGACTGGAAGGAAATCGGGATAATAAAGTAGTGTAGCGTATAGTGGTTAGAGGGCAAGAGGAAATATTTTTTGCTATTCTTCGGTCAATAGTATGGGGGACATCTGCGGATGTTCCTTCTGATATAGATTGGCAGAATGTACTGAATCTAGCGGCTAGGCAGAAGTGCTTGCACGCATTTGGTATGTGGTGCAAGGCACATCGTATACAAACGCCTTATGACAAGAAAATCTCTGCCCAGATATTCATCTTGCTCGGTAGGCATTCTCGATTGAATCATCTGGCATCAGATGTGATAAGTCTGTTGGAAAATAATGGTATTGCAGTTACACTGATAAAGGGGTATAGTATTGCGGCATTGTATCCAGACGCTGATATGCGTGATTTCGGTGATGTGGATATATATGTGGGAGAGGAGCAATATCATAGAGCCGCACAGCTAGTGACAGAGGCTTATCCTGATGCACATTGGCATTCGGATATTCGCGGAGGTATACATTATATATTGGTTCTAGATGAAAATCAAGACCGCGTTGTAGAGTTGCATCGTGTGACGATGGAATTTTACGACAAGCAAGCAGATGCATTGTTTCAAGCATTTACAAAGAAGTACTTGGGTACTAACAGCAGTAAGTTGGATATCAATGGTAGGCTGGTGTCAGTGCCTCCTGCTGCTTACAATGCCTTGTATGTCTTTATGCATGCGTGGCATCATTTTGAGAGTACGGGCGTTGGTATGCGTCAGTTGGCAGACTGGGCATTGTGCTTGAAAGCTGCATATGATGAGCTCTCACAAGATGAATGGATGGCACTATCTGGGGAGATAGATGCTGTGTTAAGTGCCTTGCGAATGAAAAGAGCGTGGCAGACTTTTGGACATATATTGGTGGATGAGTTGCACCTGCCTATGGCAGCCTTTCCGTTGTACACGAAGGATTATGCCAAGTGTTCAAGACGACTGTTGCAACAGCTGTTGCGTGATGGACATTGTGGCAGAACTGCACGCTTCTCTTGGAAAGAAAGGCGCCTAATGAGATGCATACCATGGGAGCGTCCTGAAAAAAATAGATCATTGCAAATCATATATACCAGTTATAAGGTACTATTTGATGCTTGGCAGATGGCTAAATTATTCCCTGATTTTGCCTGGGGTGAGTTGGTGGCGAAGTTGAGACATATAGCTGGTAAAAAAAGATAATTAATACGATGAAGTATACAACTGGTATTTTAAAACTCATAGTGCTGCTACTAGTAAGCGGTATGTTGTACTCATTGCCATCTTGCACGGGCAAGTCTTCTAGGGGTGCAAGAGGTGAACAAGACACCTTGGTGGTATATCCTGGGCGCACATTTAGTTATAAAGAGAAATTCTGCGATACGCAGTCAAAACAGATAGTGGCGGCACAGAAACTAGGCTTGTCGGTTCCACCAAAGAATCGTGAAGAAGCTGCTAAAATGCGTAATCGTTTGACTCTGATCAAAACCAATGAAAATTATATCTTGGATTCGTTGACACACTCTATCCCATATCTAGTGCCAGCAGCCGCTGCCGAGTTGAAGAGTATAGGTGAGGAGTTTGCTGATATCTTGCAACGCAATGGTTTGCCCCATTATCGTTTTTATGTCACTAGTGTTTTGCGTACGCAGGATGATGTGACAGGATTGCAGAGTAGTGGTAATGTCAATGCGACTACCAACTCGTGTCACTGCTATGGTACAACCTTTGATCTGGCCTATTACCGTTATGATAAGGTAACGCGTACGCGCGCATATATGCATGAGGATAACTTGAAGTTGGTATTAGGACAAGTATTGCTAAATCACCAGCGTGCTGGTAAGGTGTATGTGAAATACGAGCATAAGCAAGCCTGTTTCCATGTGACCGTGCGTCCTTGATGTGTAATTTGTTACGATTCTTAAGAAAAAGTATGTTTTTGTTGTAAAAAACAGATATTTCTTTTGTGTTTTCAAAATATTTTTGTACCTTTGTATCGTTAATTCTGAAATACTATGCAAAACGAAATTCCATTGATTGATTGCCCCATTGATTTTATCTTTGGCGAGGCTAGTGGCAAGGTGCTCAACGAGTATATGCGTTTTCCGTGCAAGATTTTGTGTGGTGTATATGCATTTATGGCAAAGGGCAATGCTCGTGCAACGGTGAATATCACCCAGTATGATTTTAAGGAGAATGATTTGATTTATCTAGCGCCTAATAGTTTCTTCTTGGTGCATGAGTTTAGTGAAGATGCGCAGTTGAGTTATATTATTTTCTCTTCTTCTTTCTTGGAGAAGAATGCGTATAGTATTCGTCGTCCACGATTGGTGGCTACAGAAGCGTGTCAAATAGTAAATGTATCTAACGAGCAAGCTGGAATAGTGAATAACTTTTCGAAACTGCTAGAGGATGCCATCAATTGTACTCCAAGTATGCTTAATAGCGAGCGAATGGTTCATGTGTACAACTTGGTGCATATGCTATTCCAAGATTATTTTGTTGCCAATAGTGGTGTGACTAGCAAACCTTTGGATCGTAAGACTGAAATTTATCACGAGTATAGCGAATTGGTGATGAAGCACTATCACGAGTGGCACCATGTGGCAGATTATGCCAATGTGTTACGCATCACGGTACCACACTTGTGCTCAACTATTAAGCAGGCTAGTCAACGCACCGCAGGTGACTTGATTGTAGAGGCGATATTGACAGATGCTAAAGCACAGTTGAAATTGTCAATGGCTCCAATCAAGGAGATAGCAAGTAGCCTAGGTTTTGAGAATGTGGCCTTCTTCAATCGTTTCTTTAAGACGCATGAGGGTATGACTCCGAAGAACTATCGTAATAGTTAAATAAAAAAAGATTGTCAATTGCGACAATCTTTTTTTTGTGTATAGTGTAAAGGTTAGATGGTTACATGCCCATCGCTAATCTAAAGCGGATGGCCCACCATGGGGTAGGATCATTCAGGTGGGTGACTCTGAATATGCCGTATATTTCGCCTATTCGGAGTATATTGCCTATACCCGCACCAAGTTCGACATATGGGACGGTTGGTGCGGTCAGCATTTGGTAATTGTCGATATTGCTAGTGGGGAAAGCTAGTACAGATTGGTGGTTGTTTCTGTAACCACCGTATGCTACTTTGAGTACTAATAGCTCGCGTAGTCGTGCGTATCGAATACCTGGTATGAGGTTGAAAAGTACACCCTTGCCATTCCAATGCGCGTGTAGTGCGATATATTGGTCGGCAGCGTATTGGTAATTGTTCATAAGCGAGAAACGATCCGGGTCAAAGGTGTGTGTTTGGTTGGCTGTAAAATGGTGGAGGAAGGGGTAAGGTACTTTGCCAAATACCATACCAGCTTGTAGACGATAGTCTAGTTCGCCTCCCATACCTAGGTCTAGTTTGTGTCGGAGCATCAATTGCAGATTGCCGTACATACGATAGGATGGCATTTGCGCCAATTGGTAACTACCTATTTCGCCACCAAGGTAGATGACGGGCATATTATTGTATATATGTCTGCGTTGGAAGTACCAATCCACTTTGCGCTCGTTGAAACTGATTCTAGCAGAAGCACCGAGTGTTGCGTAGAAGATGTTGGGCTGGCTATTATAATCGGAAGTAGCGAGTCCATATCCGAGTTGTCCAATCTTGAAGTATGATTGTGTCTCAAGATAGTTGTTCCAATCATTCTCAAAGTGTATGCGTCCCTCTTGTTTTCTAGCCATTGTGCTATAATAGTATTGGGCATTGAAGGGAACGCCATTCATAATGCGTGTGATTAGGTGTATTTGTCGGTTGAAGATGATATTCTCGCGTAGGTATTCCTGAAACTCGTCTACATCGGAATACATATAATCGTCGCTATACTTGAAGTACATCTGGTGTCTACGCGTAGTAGGTAGGTCAATGCTGATTTGTCCAAATCCTTTGACGGCTCTATCTTTTGAAGCGTATGATACCATTGCTTCGAGGCAGACATTCTCCCACAGATTTTGTGTTGTGCGAAGGGGTATACCTATGCGTAGACCTTCTTGTGGATTGAGGCGTATGACATGGTGGAGTTTGCCTATTTCAAGGTACTTGCCCGTTGGTAAGCATCCTGTTTGGATAGCGTATGCTACTAGTCTAGCTGTTTTGAACAGGAAGGTATTATTAAGGCTATCTAGTGCAGGTAGGATAAGTGAGTCAGTAGTATTGACTATGGGTAGAGTAGCTAGTTGGGGCACTAGTGTGTCGGTATGGTGTATTGTGCTTCGGTTGAGCATTAGCGTAGGGAAGAGTCGGCTAGAATCAGCTTTGATAGCAATATCTAGAAGCATATCCACTTGCTCTGTCTGCACTAGATTCTGCGCGTTGAAATGTTGTTCTATATTGATTTGGCGCAGGAAATTGACGCTGTTTTGTGGTGGAACGCTCACGCTGATGTGACGCAAGGCACAAGTTGCGGAGTCAATGGTCATTTCGCCATTGAAGGTCGCAAAAAATGGATTTTTGGTCTTGAAGCGGAGCAGGTAGTGTTTCTCTTGCTCTACTCGAGTGCTATCTATCAAGTAGTAGTGGTAGTAGGTATTGCCTGCTGCTGCTAGTGGGCTGAGCATAGATGCGGTAAAAATAGCCACATTGTTGTCGTAGAAATTGTATGTCTGTGGCAACTGAGCGAGTAGTATCTGGTAATCGGTTTCGGTGAGGAAGGAGGCTCGCTCTTGTGTAGTATCTGCTGTTTGTTTTCGCCAATATAGTGGGATGAGGTAGGTAGAGTCGTGTTCTATCATACCTGCTTGCAGATTCTTCCAAAAAGTGCGTTGTAAGTGTTTGGACTGAATATCAGATACAAAGAGTGCTGTTGACGAAGTGGTTTGGCCAGTATGCTGTATGTCGTTATACTGTCTGCGTGCTCGCACTTTTTCCATTAGAGGTAGGGCAGGATTCTCTCGTGGGGAGACAAAAACTTCGCCTAGATTGCCTACTTTCTCGCGTAGTGCAATCTCAATACCCGCTTGGGTGTGGGGTTCGATTTTGTATTTTTCGCTATTATAACCTACTGCACTTACTACCATAGTGCGCGCTTTTTCTAGTTCAGCGCGTAATAGGAAGAGGCCTTCGGCATTGGTTGTAGTACCGATATTGGTTCCCTGAAAATAGATATTAACATTGGGGATAGCGTCGCCTGTATTTGCATCGTATACTTCACCCACTACGATGGTCTCTTGTGAGCATAGTGATGGGCATAGTGTAAGGATGTTAAATAGTATGATGATTATTTTTTTCATTGATTCTCAGGATGAAATTTTAAGATTGCTTCTCGCAAATCTTGTATCTCGATATGAGTATATATTTCGGTGGTTGTAATATCTTCGTGTCCTAATAATTGTTGTATAACTCGCAGGTCTGCTCCGTTTTGCAGTAGGTGTGTGGCAAAGGAGTGTCGCAAGGTATGTGGGGAGATCGTTTTGTGTATATTTGCTTGCCTTACCAATGTCTTGATGATAGTAAAAATCATAGCTCGTGTAAGTTGGCGACCGTATCGGTTGAGGAAAACGATATCGCTAAATTCTGGTTTGATATCCAGTTGATTACGATCTTGGAACCAATAACTAAGCCACTCGTCAGCTACGGGTGAGATGGGTACAAGTCGCTGCTTGTTACCTTTGCCTGTAATACGCATAAATCCCTCTTGGCGGTAGATGTCGCTGATTTTTAGATTAACCAGTTCGCTGACGCGTAGTCCGCTACCGTATAGCATTTCGATGATGGCACGATTGCGGTGACTCTCTGGTTTGGACATATCCAGTTGTGCAATCATACTATCAATCTCGTCTAGTGTGAGGACATCAGGAAGGCGATGTTCTTTCTTGGGCGTTTCAAGTAGTTCGGAGGGGTCTTGTTCTATATAGTTATGGTACAGCAGAAAGCGATAGAAGGAATGTATGCCTGCTATGAGTCTGGCTTGGGTGCGTACGGAGGAGATAGACTTGGATTGTTCGTAGACGAAGGCTTGCAAGTCTTCGTATTTCGCCTTGACAATATCAATGTTATGCCCATCCATATAGGATTGGAGTCGTTGTAGGTCCTGTTCGTAGGCCATGATGGAGTTGGGACTCAATCCTCGTTCAAGTTTGAGGTATGTATGGTATTCTCTTTCTAACATCGGTAGATTATCGGTACATTACGGGACCTTGGTAGGTTGCGTGGTATAGCGAAGAGTCGGCTGTATAGAGTGAGAAGTTGATAGAAATCTCATCATCGATGTATTCAATATCCATACTACCCGAAGTGAATAGGACAATGCGCTGTATCTGGTCTTGGTTGATGAGAAGCAGGTAGGTGCCAGTGATATTGCTCTCGAAGTACATACCGCGCAAGAAGGTCATATCTTTGGCTACGGAGTCCATTGTGTAATGGCCTGCTGGTAATGAGTCTGTTAGGGTGAAGATATCGGATAAGAACAGGTTGCAACCTGAACCATAGATATGGTAGGTAGAATCATATGTCAGTCCATCGGATAGTAGGTCGATGGCAAAGACTTGGTGTCCAGTGTTGTAGTAGTCTCCGTGCTTTCTGAAATCGGCAGTAATGAGCAGCGTATCCTCTTTTACCGTATTGGGGGTAGAAGGGGGATTATGTGTGCCATTGGGACGGCAGGCTACACATAGCAATAGCAGGAGTAGATATAGGGTATGTTTCATTAGTGTGTCTTGATTTTACGAACAGGAATATGTACGGATAATAAACTGAGCAAGAGTACGATAGATAGCACGAGTGCAATGTCTCCTACTTGTACGGCAACAGGGTAAGCAGAAATGACATATTCGCTACCGTTACCTAGTTTGAGTAGACCAAGATGTTGTTGTAGTAAGCATATGACTAGTCCTAATAGCATACCTCCTAAGGCGCCAATGATGTTGACAAGCCATCCTTCGAACAGGAAGATTCGTCGGATGAGTTGTTGACTAGCACCTAGGTGAGACAGGGTACGGATGTCCTCTTTCTTGTCGATGATGAGCATTGATAGTGCGCCGATGCTGTTAAATGTGGCAATGAGCAGTATAAAGGCGAGTAATATGGCGGTTAGTAGTTTTTCTACGCGTAGGATACGGAAGAAGTCGGCTTGTTGCTCGTACCGGTCGTGTATATAGTACTCGTCTCCTAAAACAGATGCGATGGCGCGTTTGGCTTGTTTGGTATTGCCGTTAGTAGCTATAAGTAGGGCTGTAACTTCCGTTGAATCATATTCAAGTAGTCGGCGTGTGAAGTCAAGATTGACCAGCATCACTTGTTCGTCGTATTTCTGCTGGTTGACGGCGAATGTGCCAGCAATAAAGCAAGTCTCTTGGTTGAAGTTGAGGTCTGATCGCAGCATATTGACTGCACTATTGCGCTTGGGAACATATACCTGTATGCCGTGGACAAAGCGCGCTCCGATACCTATCTTCCAAGCTAGTTGCTGTCCTAGAACGGCTCGGTCAAAGGCTCCGTCATATACCTCGTACTTGCCGTCGGTGATGATATTACTAATAGAAGTAAGTTCGTCGAAAACAGAGTCTACACCCATTAGTTGTACGGGTGTTTGTTTCTCTTCGAAATAGATGAGTGCAGTCTCTTGTATGGTTTGGCTGACGAGGTTGACTTCGGGTAGCGCTAACAGAGTATCTTTGGTGGTTGGAGGAAGATGGAAAGACTTGCCCGTTTTAGCTGTAATGCGCAAATCAGGGTCAAACTGTGAGAACATCTGTTCTACCATTACGCCGAATCCGTTCATCACGCTAAGCACACATATCATAGCTGCGGTAACTACACCTACAGCTATGGAGGAGATAGTGGTGATGATGTGGATGGCGTTGAATTGTTTTTTGGCAAATAGGTAACGCCAAGCTATTTTGGTGGCCGTTTTTACCATTTAGCAACTGTGTCGTTGTAGATTAATTCTGCAATTTCAGTTATCATCGTGTTGCACAATTCGTCTTGTACATCGTTGAGCATTTGTGACGCATCAAAAGTCTGGTATGCAGTATATGTTTTTTCGAATGATTCTTCGGGGTTGACATTATTAGTAAAGCGTACGCGCACGGTGATGGTTAGCTTGGTTTCGGCTGCATAACTATCAGCTGAAACGGCCATTGGAGTCAACTGATAACCCGTGATTTCGCCTTCTAGTTCTAGGTTGCCACCTCTGCGTAGTACTTCAAGTCGTGTTTGTCGTTGAAATAGGTCGCGAATACCATCGGATAGATTGGTACTCAGTGGTGCATAAACCAAAGGTGCTACATTGGGGAAGTCTGCAATGGAGATAGACTTGGTTTTGGAATAATCAATGCTTGCTCCGTTGAACTTATAGCTGATGACGCATCCACAAAGTAGTATTCCTAGTGTGATAACAATGGATATATGTTTGAGTCTTTGGCTCATAATGTGATGTCCTCTTGATTCATTTTATTTAGTTTTCGGTACAATGTTCTCTCGCTTACACCTAGCATATCCGCGGCTACTTTGCGATTACCATCGCTTTTGCTCAGCGCTTCGATGATAGCTTCTTTTTCTCTCTCGTCTTTGGTTTTTATGGTAGAGGGTGTTGGTTTAGGAGTTGGTTCATTAGAACCAATGTCCGTGATTTCTATAATCTCTCCCTCCTCGGCTCCGTTCTCCAAAGAACTTTTGCCACGGTTAACGATAGGTTGCTGATCAATGATTGGCACCTTGATAGGCGTAGGGGTAGGAGTGTGCTGTACTTGTTGCTTAAGTAGCTCAAGTTCTTTACTGAGGCGGTATACTATTTGTTTTAGCATCTCAACCTCGTTGTTGTTTTGGAAGTTTTGTTGGCCAGAACCATATGTAACAATGCCTGTGTATTGCTCGTTATCAGGTAGATAGTCTGCAAGTATTTCAGGCGTGATATCTCGTCTTCTTTCGATGACGCTAATTTGATTGACAGTATTCTTGAGTTGGCGCACATTGCCTCTCCAGTAGTAACTTTTTACTATTTCTACTGCCTCTGGTGTGAGACTGATGGCAGGCATTTGGTAGCGCTCGGCAAAGTCTCTAGCAAATTTGCGGAACAACAGGGGTATATCATCTCTTCTCTCGCGCAAGGCGGGTATGCGTATTCCAACTTCGTTGAGACGGTAGTACAAATCTTCGCGAAATTTGCCTTCTTTGATAGCCTTAGGGATATCTAGATTGGTAGCAGCTACCACGCGCACATTGGTTTTTTGTACTTGGCTTGATCCGACACGGATAAACTCGCCAGATTCTAGCACGCGCAATAGGCGCGCTTGCGTAGAAAGAGGTAATTCGCCTACTTCGTCTAGGAATAATGTACCGCCATCTGCTATCTCAAAATAGCCTTTGCGTTCGCTTTTGGCATCGGTAAATGCGCCTTTGGTGTGACCAAATAGCTCGGCGTCAATAGTACCTTCAGGTATGGCACCGCAGTTGATGGCAAAATAGGGCGCGTGTTTGCGTGGAGAATGATGGTGTATGATTTTTGGAAAGTGCTCTTTACCTACACCAGATTCACCTGTGATGAGTACGCTTAACTCGGTGATAGCCACCTGCATAGCGATTTCAATGCCCCTGTTGAGCAGAGGGCTATTGCCTATGATGTTGAACTGTTGTTTTACGCGTTGAATATCCATAATGGTCCTCTTATAATCGTATTCCTCTTTACTTAATGTGGTACAAGCATTGAGTTGTGAGATTATGCTTGTGTTTACAATTGCAAATTAGGCTTACAAAGGTACGAAAAAAAATACAAATGTGCAAGAAAATAGATGATTTTTCCAAAAAAATGCAGAAATATTTGGTCAATCCAAAAAAAAGCAGTACCTTTGCACGCTTTTTCGCATGTAAATTATTAATCCGCCCACGAGATGGGGCATAAAAAACGATAAACATGAAACGTACATTCCAACCATCACAACGTCGTCGTCGTAACAAACACGGTTTCCGTGCTCGTATGGCTACTGCTAATGGTCGTCGCGTATTGGCAGCTCGCCGTGCACATGGTCGCAAGAAATTAACCGTTGCTGACGAAGGACGCCACAAACGTTAATCCAACTTAACCCTTAAGGACCTTAAGGATTCACCTTAAGGACATTAAGGACTTTAAGGACCTAAAGGGAAAAGAGTTGAATCTCCTTTCCCTATTTGTGTTATTATTACGAAATGGAAACAACAAGACAACAGAAAATAGAGCGACTAATTCAAAAGGATTTAAGTTCGATATTCCTTAAGTATACGCGCGCGCTATCAGGTACTTTAATCAGTGTGAGTGAGGTTCGCATCTCACCAGATTTGAGTATCGCGCATGTGTATTTGAGTATTTTTCCTGATGCCAATGTGCAGATGGCAATGGATAAGATTCTTGAGGATGCAGCTAAAATACGCGGAGAAATGGGTAACCTGCAGCGCCACCAGTTGCGAGTAATTCCTGAATTGCATTTCCATATAGATGAGACAATTGCTAAAATGGAGCGTATAGATGAGCTACTTAAACAATAAGAGATAAGTGGAAAAAGGCAGAATATTTGCATATATCAGAAAAATGTTGTACCTTTGCACCCTCTAAGAGGAGAAATCCTTGAAATAAATAGAACTTTTAAAACATTAAAACTATAATATTATGTACATTTTATTAACTATTTTGATTGTAATCGCAGCAGTATTGCTTACCCTTTTGGTTATTGTACAAAACAGCAAGGGTGGTGGTTTGGCTGCAGGTTTCTCTAGCGGTAACCAAGTGATGGGTGCTCCTAAAACAGCTGACTTCCTTGAGAAAGCAAGCTGGACTCTTATGGGTGTAATCATCGCATTGAGCATTGTAGCTGTTGGCTTCAACAAGAGCGATGCACAGTCTACTGAAGAGACTAGCGCTATCACAGAGCAAGTACAAGAGGCGGCTGCACAACAACAAGCAGCTCAAGCTGTACCTGAGTTTGATGAGACTGCTGAGCCAGTAGTTGAGTAATTACCACTGACGGCGAAAGACTCCGCCGATGAGTGATGTGAACAGGTAGAAGGGGTAGAAAACCGCTAATACTAAAGCAGTAAAGAGAGAGACGGACGCGTCTCTCTTTTTTATTAGTTGATATTCAATAGGAAACTTAAAGAGCAAAACCAATGGGCATAGTAGTTGCAATAGATTGGTTAGTACTACTAATGCGCCACAACGAATAATATCTTTATCCGTATACTTGGGTGCTTTGCCTGCCCAGCGCATACGCTGATGCAAGAACGCTCGCCACGAAGTATGCGGGCGAACAATTGCCTCAAATTGTGGGTCATCAAGAACCGCTACTTTCAGTCCGCGGCGCTTGAAGGACTCTAATAAGAACATATCGTCTCCACTCGGAATCTCTGGATGAAGGTCGGGATAAGACTCCAACCAGCGATCTCGACGGACAATTAGGTTGGCACCACTACACATAACTGCTTTGCCTTTTTGTGCGGATTCGATAGTGAGTTGCTGAATAGCTGCGTATTCTGCAATCTGCAATTGCTCCAATAGGGAGGGGCGCTTGTTTTCTGACTCCATGCGTAGCGGAAGGATGAGTAGATCGCTATACTGTAGATCGTTCGCTATGCTCACTGTAGATCGCTGTGCTGTAGATCGTTCGTTATACTCATTGATGATGGATGGATGGAGGATGTCATCATCCATCATCCATATATACTCTGTTTGGGCTTCAGATATAAGGCGATAAAGGGCGTGTTTTTTGCCTTTGCCTTCATCGTTGATACCGCGACGAGGAACGACGATGGATAAAGTGCTGCTGTTATGGTGAGCGTCTGGGGTTACCTTGTGAAGGGCGTTAAACTGTTCCAGAAACTGTGGATAAGATTTGCTAATGCAGTCTGTATCATCTACAGGATAATCAGCAACGAGCAGTGCCATAGCCATACGGTGGTCGGCATCTACACGGTGTTCGCGGACAGCGCGTAGGCGGTCGGACTCTTTGAGTGGTAAACTATCAATGCCAGTTGCGTCTAATTGTATCCCTAGTTTTTCACAGGTTAATGCGACGGCAGGATAGAGGTCGGGGCAGGCGGAGAAATCTTGGTGTAAGATTTCTTCCGCAGATCGCTGCGCTGTAGATCGGGCAACAATGCCCTGTAGATCGCTACGCTGTAGATCGGCTACGCCTGTAGAGATAATAGTAACGCCTTCGGTGGTGTATTGGGTTTGGACACCGAGTTGGGCAAAGATGTCGGCTACTACCTTATCACCTTGAATAGAATCGCGAAAGAGACCTGGAAGGTGGATTTTACCACTATGGATTGCAATATATTCGTACCAAAATGCAGCAGAGCTCCAGTCAGACTCGAGATTATTTAAACCAACACCTCCACCAACATTATTTTCAACAACCTTCCGCTCGCAATCAACACCCTGCGAGCGGCTAGAAATACGCCTAGTAAACTGTTCAATAATCGTGCGTGTGATATTGATATATGGCGAAGTGGAGTTGGTTTGGACATTCGCACCAATGAGCAGCAAGGCAGAAATGAATTGTGTAGAGAGAGGATTGTCAATCTGTACGATCTTATGCTTGTCTAATGCGCATCCCGTAATGCGCAGTGGTGGGAAGCCCTCCTCGCCTAGGTACTCAATTTGTGCGCCTATCTCACGCAAAGCATCCACCAACTGACCAATAGGACGGTGGCGCATGCGCTCAATGCCATCGAGGATAACCGTTTGACCCTCTAACTGCGCGCAATAGGCTGTAAGGAAGCGCATGGCAGTGCCGCAATTGCCGAGGTTGACCTCGGCAATTCGGTTATCGGACGCTTCGCTATCGGACGGCGTGCCGCCTATTGGACGCTCGCAGTGCGAGCTATGGGTTGTGAAAATTGTTAAGGCGCGATGAAGGAGAAGTACATCATCGGGAAAAGTAGCGGAGACGGGCATAAGCTCGTCTCCGTGTATAGCTTGCAAAATCAATAATCGATTAGCAATAGACTTTGATATTGGCAATTCAATCTGCATTAATTGATGTCAGGCAAGAAAGAGTAGTCACGCGAGTAACGAAGGTGTTGCTCAATATAACCTTCTGTATAGTCGATTGTGACATCCACGATATTGCCTTCTGCGTCATAGTGTGCTGTGTAAACAGGGTTAACGAAACCTTTGTAAGGAGCCAAATTGAGCTTTTCATAGCGCTCCAAAATCTCCTTGTGCAAGTCTTGGTCAACTTTCACAGCATATTCCTCTACCATTGCTTTGGCTGCTGGATAATCGCCTTCTGATGTGATGCGTTGTACTTCGCGGAGAAGCTCGCCATAGAGGCGACGAACGCCAGGATAGTCATTGATTTGGAGGTAGTGTTTACCATTTTTCTCAACTATCTCCACCTCACCATTGGTAGCGTGCTTGTATACCCATTGTGCAATGAGTTGGCGATTACGCATATGTGACTCTTCGATGTCTTTGCCTGGTTCGATACGCACGAGTTGGGTCATAAGACCGTTCATCATTTGTTGGTAGAAGAAACCCTTGTATGCATTGGTGTCAGGTAGGAGACCGAGTTCAACGAGTTTCTCGTCAGCCATATAATAGAGACCAAGCAAGTCGGCGCGAGTCTCCTCGATAGTAGAAGCGTGCTCTTTGAGCGCATCTTTGCTAACGCCTGGCATCAGTTTGCCAGAACCGTGACCTACGCACTCGTGTAAGTCGGTGTGAAGGTCGCCGCAAGCACCAGCTTTTTCGTACATTGCGATGGTCTCTGCATCAATCATAAACTCCTCATTGAAGCCATTACCCTTGGCAGCTTCGTTGTAGGCGTGGGTGATATTGTCAATGGTTACAGATTTTGAACCATATTCTTTGCGAATCCAGTTAGCGTTAGGAAGGTTGATACCGATTGGAGTAGCAGGATAGCAGTCGCCAGCAAGAATAGCCGCAGTAATAACCTTGGCGCTTACGCCTTTGACTTCTTCCTTCTTGTATTTTACATCGGTAGGAGAGTTATCCTCAAACCATTGTGCGTTGTCAGAGATTGTTTGGCAACGGTGTGTGGCGCGCATATCTTTGAAGTTAACAAGTGACTCCCAAGTACCCGTGATACCAAGTGGGTCGGCGTATGTCTCGGTGAAACCATTGACAAAATCTACGCGACTATCAAGATCTTTCACCCAAGCGATGCAGTACTCGTTGAATGCTTTGAGGTCGCCAGTTTTGTTGAACTCAATCATCTTTTCAATCACGAGGCGTTGTGCGTCATTCTCGGCAAAGAGAAGTGCTTTCTCGAGGTGCTCTACCACTTTTTCGAGGGCAGCGCTATACATACCACCAACTTTGTAAACACGCTCTACCACTTGACCGTTCTCTTTTGTAAGTTTGCTGTTGAGACCAATCCAGAGTGGCTCTGCAGAGTTATCCTTGTGTGCCTCGTAGTATGCTTCTGCCTCGGCTTGGGTCACGCCCTCATAGTAGTTGTTGGCAGATGCGAGGAGGAGGTCTTCGCCCTCAAGGCTCAAGCTCTTTGGCATCACGGTTGGATCGAATATGATAGGTAAGATAGCTTCGTCATATTTTATGCCAGAAGAAGCGCAAGCATTGACAAACCACTCTTGGGTGAACTCTGGTTGGAACTTATCCGATGCATAGTGGTGGTGAATACCATTGGCAAACCATACGCGTTTGAGGTATTTCTCGAAGTTGACGAATTCCTCGCTCTGCTTGTCGCCTTTATATTGGGTATAGAGAGCCTCAAGCGCACGACGGATACGCAGATTGTAGCGGCCGTTTTGGTCGAAGAGGATATCACGACCATGCAAAGCAGCTTCGGTGAGGTGATAAACGAGGGTCTTCTGTTGAAGACTCAAGGAGTCAAAGTCTGGCACTTGGTAGCGCAGAATCTCAAGGTCGTAAAACTTGTCCACGGTGTAGTCAAATGTTTCTTGTTTTTGATTGCAACTGCTCAATAGTACTAATGCAGCGCCGAATAATAATACTTTTTTCATTATGATTATTGTCTAAATTCTCTCTAATACAGTCTGTACCAATTGTTTGATGCGAGGTTTGTAGTCGGTGTTCGCAGCTTCTACTTTGCGTTGAGCAATAACGCAGCAAACGGTCATAGCCTTGTGTCCCATTAGGAGGCTCAGACCTGCGATGACGCTACCTTCCATCTCGTAGTTGGTGATGCGTTGTCCCTCGTAGCGGAAATCGGTAATACGATCGTTGATGTCCTTAACGGCGATATCGCAGCGTAGTACACGACCTTGAGGACCATAGAAACCATTGGCAGCAATGGTACAACCGCGTGCCATATCATCTTGAGCAATACGGTTAACTAACTCTTTGTCTGCAGCAACAATGTATGGGCGAGCTGCTTTGGCAGGGTAGTTGATGAAGTTGACCAAGGCCTCTTCAAAACCGAGGTCGGCAATCTCGTCTCGACCTTCGTAAAAAGCCAAAACCCCATCCCAACCGATGGATTTCTCGCTTACAAGAAATGTTCCTAATGGAATATCCTCTTGCATACCGCCACAGGTGCCAATACGCACTATTTCAAGGGTGCGATGTTCGTCTTTCTCGGTGCGAGTAGCGAAGTCGATATTGGCTAATGCGTCTAGCTCGTTGAGTACGATATCGCAGTTATCGGTACCAATACCTGTGGAGATACAAGATATGCGTTTGCCTTTGTATTTACCTGTGATGGTATGAAACTCGCGGCTTTGGATGTCGCACTCAATACTGCCCTCGTCAAAGAAGGATGCCACCATATCTACACGACCTTGGTCGCCTACTAAGATAACTTTGTCTGCCAGGTGTTCTGGACGAATATGCAAGTGAAATACGCTACCATCCTCATTGATGATGAGTTGGCTAGCGGGAAAAGTCTTCTTCATAGATAAAAAGAGTTTTAAAGGTTTCACGCGGCAAAGCCGCTTGTTTCAAAGTTTCAATGCTAAAGTTGCTTTTTTATTGAGTAGTTTGCGGCACGGTTAGAGGAAGCAATGTGGGACATTGTGACCGAAAACCAAGCCGCAAGATACCAATAAAAAACTACTTTCTATGCTTGGCCGCCGCCGAAGGACATCGGAATAGTACTGCCAGGAGCGGGTGTACCGTTAATCTTGATAGTGCCGTTTTGCTTCTCGTATTTTGCGATATTATCTTGCAAAGCGAAGAGAAGTTTCTTGGCGTTATCTGGTGTCATAATAATGCGTGATTGTACATTAGCTTCTTTTTGACCTGGCATCAAGCGAACAAAATCCACTACAAACTCAGAGTTAGAGTGTGCGATGATAGCCAAGTTAGCGTAGGTGCCTTCTGCCATCTCTGGAGTAAGGTTGATGTTAAGTTTTTGATTTTCCATAGTTGTATTATCTAAATGTTGAATAGTTATTTACCAATAAAGTGGTTTCTTTTGTAATGGTTGTGTGATAAGTATATAGCAAGTTAGTATTGGTAGGATGATATCGTATATCACTATTCCTAATCCTGTTGCGCGCAGACCGAGGCGCTTGTTGGTAATGTTAATGAGAATGAGTTGTACTAACAATCGCAACAAATACAGTGCCAAAACTCCTACTATTGCTACTAGATTGCCGATGATGCAACTAGCCAGTATGCCTGCGTATAGTAGACCTCTGCTAAATGGTTCTATACCTATGCGTAGTTTGCTGCTAATGCGATATTGAGGCGATACGCTCAAGTGTCTGCGTTTTTGGTGTAACCATTCTCTCCAACTCGTTTTAGGGAGCGACCATATCAGACTATCTGCATTGCATACTACGGTTGTATTATGCTTGGTGGCTACTCGATTGACAAATAGGTCGTCATCTCCTGCGCGATTGCTCAATAGACCTTTGAAACCGCCAGTCTCAAAAAAGGTGCTACGCTTGTATGCCATATTGCGTCCTACGCCCATGTATGGATGTCCCGAACGAGCCATACCCATATATTGTAGTGCATTGAACAATGTATCGTAGCAGATGATGCGATTGAGTAAGCCTTTCTTTTCAAAATATGGGCTGAAGCCCAATACTATTTCCGTCTTCTCGTTTGCAAAACCATTCATCATCTCTCGTATCCAATATCTAGATTCTGGTCTGCAATCGGCATCGGTTAATAGTATATGTTCGTGATGTGCGGCTTTGATACCGATGGTTAGTGCTAACTTCTTGCTGCTCAAGACTCTGGCACCTCGTGGAACGAAGGTGTGGTATAAGTGCGCATATTGGCGTGACCATTGCTCCAACAGCAGGTCTGTTCCATCTTCGGAGCTGTCGTCTACTACAATCACCTCGTAATTAGGGTAGTCTTGCGATAGTAAGACGGATAAATAGTCGTTCAGATTCTCGCGTTCGTTGCGTGCGCACACAACCACACTCACAGGCGGATAGTCCTGTCCAGCCGTAGTTGATGATGCGGATGGACTCGTCTTACAAGCACGGCAGATGTACCGAAAATAGAAGTACATCTGGTGCAAGAATGCAAGCAACACAACCGCTAGTGGAATATACACCAGTGGTTCATTGATTTGGCTTATCAGCTCTTGGAAGTTTAGCACAGGGCGGGTATCTTATTTCTTTTTGAGCGTTTTTCTCAATTTTTTGCCTGGCATTTTGAAGATGGCTTGTTTGGTCATCTCTCCTACAATAGCAGCACCCTCGGCTGTTAGTTGGTACTCGCCTTGTGTTAATTGGGTCTTATCGGTTGTTATATAGAATGCGGCAGCCTCTTCTGGAGTCATACTTGACAACCACTCGCGAGTCAACTTCTCTAAATCCAACAATGCAACGCCTTTGAGTTTTGCAACGCGACGAATAGCATCTGGATAAGCACCCAAACGATCAACCAATTGGTTGTCGTAATAATATGGTTGAGCCATAGGTGTGCATAGTACCACTGTTACTTTCTTCTTGTGTGCATAGTCAATGATAGCAATGAGTTGGCTTACCAATGAATCAACAGAGCAGTATAGGTCTTTGTCGTATTCTTTAAGCTCGTTGGTACCCACTTGCAATAGGAGAATAGAACCATTAGGTTTTTTCTTGATTTTCTTGTACGCGTCAGCGTGAACAAAAGCGTTAATGTTCATACCTGGTTCAGCGTCATTAATTATTTTAGTACGCTTTTTCCAGGATGCATCCAATGCTTGTACCCAACCGCAAGGACCTACTGAATCTGTGTACTGTGCCATGGTGCCATCACCCACCAACCACAAAGTGCGAGCGCCTGCTGGCATAGAAAGCAGGAGAATCGCAGCCATTAAAAAGAATAACTTTTTCATAATATCTATTTTTTTTTACAAATTACCGCGCAAAGTTACAACTTTTTTTTCATATGTGCAATTTTTTTTGTAATTTTGCAACCGAAACTAGTAATTCGTATGAATAGTTTAGGCAAAAACTTTGTTTTTACCTCTTTTGGGGAGTCACACGGGCGAGCTATCGGCGGTGTGCTTGATGGTGTGCCTGCGGGGGTGCGTATTGATTTGGATAGGATCCGTGAGGCGTTGGATAAACGCGCGGGAAGGTTAGAGGCAAAAGGCGATGAGGCTATAAAGCGAGAGGCTGGAATCTCTCCTCGTGCCAAACGCGAGAAGGATGAGGTAGAGTGGCTTAGCGGAGTGTTGGACGGTGTGACCCTGGGAACGCCAATCGCATTTATTATTCGCAATGCGGATGCTCGCTCGGAGGATTATGATTGGCTCAAGCACAACTATCGTCTGGGTCACGCAGATAAAACTTACCAAGAGAAATATGGTATTCGTGACCATCGTGGGGGTGGTCGTGCTTCCGCTCGTGAGACGGCTTCTCGTGTCGTGGCAGGTGCTATAGCACAGCAACTTTTAGCAGATAAAAATATACACATATCTGCCCAACTTGTTCAAGTGGGTGATGAAACCAATCCAAACAATTTCAATCAGTATATCGCTGATATTCAGCAACAAGGCGATAGCATAGGTGGTATAGTTGAGTGTACAATTACCGGTCTTCCTGTTGGTTTGGGCGAACCTATTTTTGACAAACTCCAAAGTCATCTTGCGTACGCCATGATGAGTATTAATGCTTGCAAGGGCTTTGAGTATGGTTCAGGTTTCGCGGGGGTGACGCTCAAAGGTAGCGAGATGTATCTCTCTAATAATCCGCAACTTATCTCTGGGGGGATAGCAGGTGGTATCTCCGATGGCCATCCTATAGTCTTCCGTTGTGTGTTCAAGCCTACAGCTACCAATCGCAAAACGCTAGAAGCGTTGTGCGCTGAAGTTCAGAAGGTTCAGGAGTTTAGAAGTTCAGGGGAT
>JAEIGA010004485.1_pt1 | contig 21618 bp, 18 predicted proteins | sample 9270691 | NCBI WGS metagenome assembly JAEIGA01 (sample SAMN17057246, study PRJNA624740) | gut metagenome | biome: biome; isolation source: fecal sample | host: Bos grunniens | place: China: Xizang | collected 2019 | reverse complement strand
CGAAGTTCTTGACCTGACCTGCAACCTTCACAGGAAGATTGTACTCATCCAAACCCTTAATAAAGTCGATACCGCAGACACCCTCAACAAGGTTCTTCCAAGTATCCTCAACGTGGTTACCCACTGGAGTAATTGCACCAAGACCAGTGATAACAACTCTCTGTTCCATCTATTATTTTGTGTTGTTAAATTGTTTACGCAATTGTCAACTCAATTGGAGCGACCCTCGCAATAATCAAAATATTGTTATTATACTAATTTCCTACTTAGCCCACTCAATCACACACGCACCTGTTGTAAATCCAGCACCGAAGGCACTAAACACCAACTTGTCACCCTTCTGGAGCTTACACTCGCGGTTGAGCTCGTCGAGCAACGCTGGCAACGCCGCAGAAGAGATATTACCATAGCGCTCTACATTGTGTGGCACACGCTCCTCATCTACACCAAGGAAGTTGCGAATCGAGTCGATGATACGACGATTTGCCTGGTGCAAAACATAGTACTTGATATCCTCAGGCTGAAGACCTGTCTGGTTAAGAAGCTTGCGGATATCACGGCAAGAGCTTGTCACGGCGTGCTTGAAGACCTCACGACCACGCATCACCAATGGCTCATAGTTCTCCTCCTTGTCGATATATGGAGTAGGCTCGAGCTTACGCTGGTAGTACAAAACATCTGTGAGTGATGATGTAGTGAGACGAATCGCCTTAAGCTCGTCGCCCTCAGTCACCACAGCAGCACCCGCGCCATCACCAAATAGCACACAAGTACTTCTGTTCTGCCAGCTCACCATACGTGATGGCTCCTCAGCACACACAATAAGTATATTCTTTGCCTTCTTACAACGGATCTTATCCTCAGCCATATCCATCGCAAAAATAAAACCTGCACAAGCAGCATTAATGTCCAATGTAGGGCATGTAGCACCAAGCTTACCCTGGATAATACAGCTAAGTGCTGGCGTCACATACTCGTTTACTACATTCGAGCAGATGATAAAGTCGATATCAGCAGCTGTAAGGTTAGCATCCTCCAACGCCTTATTGGCAGCAATAACTGCCATATCCTCCAACTTCTCTGACGAAATCACCAAACGCTCCTTGATACCAGTGCGCTCTGTGATCCACTCGTCATTAGTCTCAAGAAACTGCTCGAGCATGGTATTCGTCACACAACACTTTGGATGTGCCGATCCTGTTCCAATTATCTTCATCAAAAATATTTGTTAGTTAATAATATTCTTTTCAATTATTACCTAACTCGATCCACTCCGCGAAACGACCAAAATTCAACCTCTGTTTGGAAGATTTTGCATAGCCTCGCATCATCGAATCTTTATATTCTTGCGTACTAATATACGCATTTTTTTTTGTTAGGCGGCACAAAGATAACAATTCGCTAACCTATATATCTATTTTATGTGGTAAAATTGCGTTTACTGTGGTAAATTTGCATTATTTGTGGTAAAATGTTTTGCGTTTTATGGATTTTAACTACATTTGTAGCCTAAAAACATAGAAAGATGAAGCCCGTAACAGAGAGAGAAATCCCTAAATTTATCGTCTCGAGAAGATATATATCTGTGCTGATAGCCTCCATTATTTTATTCTCAGTACTCTTCCTTGTGATCTACAAACCATTCTCTATGGCGGTATGGTTTGGCTCCTCACAGACTCTAAATTTCAGCTTTACCATCCTCTTCTACCTGAGTTCTATTGTGGTGCTTATCCTCAGCCGAACACTGATGTACACCATATACAATAGGTTGGATATTACGGTGATGACCTATATATGGTGGATTATGGCTGAGAACTTGGTTATCTCGCTGATATACACACTTATCACTGTTAATTTCTTCCCTTTGCCTGGCATTGCAACACCTACCTTAGCCACCAGAGCGCTAATGTGTGTTACTATTATCCTTGCGCTACCGAACGCCTTTGCGCTCTTCTACGCCGCATATTGTACTAAATGTGAGGAGCTTGAGGCATCACAATACCAGTACCAGCAGCTCGAAAAAGAGTTCCGTCTGCTTAATAGCCGTCAGCAAGATATGCGTGCAACAACCACTTCGCGTCTCGACACCCCAAAGATGATTAACCTCCACGATAACAATGGCACGCTACGCCTCTCTATAAACACCGACGCCCTCTATTACCTCGAATCGGAGGATAACTATATCAAGGTCTACTATAAACATAAGGAGCGCATTTTATCCTATATGCTACGCTGCCGTACCCGTAGCGTTGAGCAGAGCCTTAAGGAGACTTCAATGGTGCGTTGCCACCGCTCTTACATCGTAAATATCAATAAGATACAATTCTTAGAGGAGGATAAGCGTATGCACTACATCACGCTTAACGACAAATCGATAGGTAGAATCCCTGTCTCTAAAAGCTACTACGACAAGGTCCTCGCCTCGCTCAACGCGCTCCAGGACCAGCAGTCAAAGACAGAGATTATGGTGGACAATAGCGAGGAGCCTACTCGTGATGGTACGGCTCATTCTTAAGAATAGTGAAAGCTCTGTATAGTTGCTCGGTAAATATCGCACGCACTATCTGATGCGAGAAGGTCATTTTGGATAGCGATAGCTTGCTATTAGAGCGCTGATAGACAGCATCAGAGAAGCCGTAGGGACCTCCGATAACAAATACAAGGCGCTTAGTACCCGAAAGCATACGACGCTGAATCATATCTGCGAACTCTATAGAGCGATACTCTGCACCGTGCTCATCGAGGAGCATAAGGTGGTCGGAATCTGTTATGAGCTTTAGTATTGCCTCACCCTCAAGTCGCTTCTGCTCAGCCTCGGAGAGCTTCTTGGTATTGCGCACATCAGCTATTGTGGTGATCGCAAAGCGGACATAATGGTTTAGGCGCTTGGTGTACGTCGTTACCAGAGCCTCAACCTCCTTCATATCGGTCTTGCCGACAACAATCAATTCGATATTCACTACTCGGAAACTGTTTTAGGTCGCATAATTGCGACGAGTACACCATTAGATAGTAGCAACATATTCTCAGCATCCATTTCGTAGTGCGTCACGCTCTCGATCACATCGAAGTATCTGTTCTCCAACTCGAAGTTCTCGCAGAAACGGCGTGTAGAGCCAAGCTCGGCAAATGTAAGAGCACGCTTAGGAGTCACGGTATAGGTTGCTGTAAAGCGATTGCAGTCGCCCTGACCCGATACATTACCATTATCGTGGAGTAGCAACGTGTAGCAATCGCCACTTGCCGCCACCTCACGACCCATCATCTGCACAAGCTGCCACTCTGTGCCCACCAAAGGCTTCTCAAGCTTAGCGCGCTTACGGCAGTCGCAACACCCTATCATTAGAGCAGTTAAAAGTATGGTTGCAAAAAATAAAATAGCACGTCTCATATAATATCACTAAATTATTCGTATATTTGTAGTCGGAACAAAGATAATACAAATCAATTAAAAAGTTATACGAAATGAAAAAAGTTATTGCATCACCATTGGCACCAAAGGCTGTTGGTCCATACTCACAGGCTATCGCACACGACGCAACTCTCTACATCTCTGGTCAGCTTCCTATCGACGGCGCTACCGGCAAGATGGCTGAGGGCGTAGAGGCTCAGACACGTCAGGCGTTGACAAACCTCGGTTACATCCTTGAGGAGGCAGGTTACTCTTTCGACAACGTAGCTAAGACAACAGTTCTTTTGGCTGACATCGCAGACTTCGCTGCTATGAACGCAATTTATGCTGAGTTCTTCACTGGCGACAAGCCTGCTCGCATCTGCTACCAGGTTGCAGCATTGCCTATGGGCGCATTGGTTGAGATCGACGCTATCGCTATTAAGTAGTTCTAAGCATCGTCTTACGAAAAGGGGTTGACTTTCGAAAGTCAACCCCTTTAATATTTTACTCGTGCTGGGCACTACTCCCAAGCAAGTTTTGGGCACGATACACTCTTTGTTGTGCCATTTACGCTACCTGTCCAAGTCCAAGTATTGTTATACTGCCACATATCAGAGTACTCCGAGTAGCACTCCTGCATAAACGATGTGATATTTGTGCAGTGAGACTTGTTGTTGCTACCACCATTGCTCTTGATATTGTTTGTTGAGCAGCAATCATAACTTACAACACCGTAGCCCATACCGTCAAAGTGGGTAAGGCTTGAGCTCATTGCAGTGTATGAGTGGTAGACTGGGTTGCTAGCAGAGGTGCTATTATATATATATCCACCCACAATGCCACCAACATTTTGTACAGCCTTGTAGGATGATGACACCGAACCTGTAGCATAACACGACACCACGATAGGTCTATCTGGATAGTAAGACTCAAGACCACCGATTATACCACCAGCTAAACCTGACTCAGTAACAATTTCTGTCGAAGCCTTGCACTCCATTACTGCTGCGTAGTGCATAGCTAAAGAGCCAACGATGCCACCAATACACTTATCTCCACTAACCTTGCCACTAAACGAGTTACGCTCTAATACACCCGCGCCATATCCACAGATACCACCAACAGACTCACCTCCTGAGATATATGATGATACAACGCACTCCGTACAGCAACCACCACCTGCAATACCACCAACATTGGTGCTACCGCTAATAGTATTAGCCGATGATGCTGATAAGACCTCACATCCATAGACTGGAATGGCGTAATACTCTGGCGTCTGAGAATTGTAAGCGATATATCCAACGATACCACCAACATTATTGCCACCATTAATCTTAGAGTTACCATTTAGTATTACCTTGCAATTTAGGATAGCTGGTGATGAATCATTACTATCTACTTGACCAGCCAAAGCTCCAACTTTCTCACAGCCAGGAGCCTCAATTACAACGCCCTTGATTGTTAGATTTTTAACCTGCACATCATCACCACTAAAACCAAGATTAGAGAAGAAGCCCACGACATCCTCCTCTCTATTGATATAGAGATTTGAAATCACAAAGCCCTTACCATCCAACTTACCATTAAACTCAAATGGCTTCCAGTTCTTGTTGTCGAGGTTGATGTTGTTTGCAAGCACAAAGTGCTTTTTAGGGTAATCACGCATCAAGTTAAGATGTGCGCCCGTCATAATAACGTATGGGTTCGAGGCTGAACCATTACCACCTGCAAACTCCTTTGCCTTAGAGCCATCCCACTTATCGCTATAAGCATCCTGCGTTGTAATTGCCACCTCGTTGCTGTACGATGTACCCGAGGCATTCACCGCGTATGCTCTTACATAGTATGTGGTGTAGGTCGAGAGACCTGTAATATCACTTATAAAATCGCCCACAGATGTAGTTGAGCCAAGCGTAGTCTTACTATCTGCAATTGTAGGGTTGTGCGATAGACTCCAACAGTGACCATAGCTTGTAATTATCTGACCACCAGTTGCCTCAACAGAGCCCTTAATAGTAAACGATGACTGGGTAAGGTTCGTGACGTTAGATTCACATAACACTGTGGGAGTGGTTAGCTGCACCTTCTTGCACTTAACCACAAGGTTTACGGTGCCACTGCTCTTACCAGAATATTCAAAAATAAGGGTCTGAGCATACTCGCCATAGTTGAGGTTATTCTTGTCGATATTAATCACAATACTGCTTGTACTCTCAGGATATACAACACCCTGGGTAGAGCTCATGCTAATCCAGTTTGGGATATTGCTCACCTTGTATGAACACTCCGAATCGGTATTGTTAAATAACTGGATGGATTTTGTTGTATCCAAATCGCCAAAATCTACAAGGGTCTCCGAGAGTGCGAATGGCAACTTTGGTCTAAGTAACAATGTGGACTCGGTTATCTGACCCGATACCACAACCACCTTCTTCGACTCCTCAACATAGCCCGCCTTGCTGAATGCCAATGTGTACTCACCAGGTGTTAGACGGTTGAAATAGAAGACACCCTGATTATCAGTAACAGTCGTCTTACCTGATGGAATCAACGACACCTGACAGTTTTTAATTGAATGACCATCCTGGTAGTCCTTAACTATACCCTGGATATCGCCAGTGAGGTCATATACATCTTTTGCGCAGCCACAAAGGACGATGAGGCATACGGCAAATATAAATCTCTTCATCTTATTAGTTCTTAGAAGGTTACCGACATCGCAACTCCCACAGAGTTGTTAGCCGTATATGGTGCTACGTTATATGACGTACCTCGCTTGCTAACCTTGACACGCTTCGCACCCTTAGTTAGGAAGGCATCGATAAGGTTATAAGCATAGATTGATGCAGCTGCTGCAATACAGATATTTCTACTTGTCTCCCAAGTATCTGCCAACGAGTTGTACTCAATAGCATGCTTAGGCTGCTCGTACATCTTTTTAATGTATGATGCGCGGGTATTTTCGCTAATGACAATACCGCCAATCGCAGCAATCTCGGTTGCGAGTATAATACTACCCTTCACTGCATCACCCTTGTAGAATTGTCCAGCGCTTGGCACTACCGACAAGAATAACGCCTCTGGGTAGTTTGCTGTTACAACAATATTGTCTGCATAGCTACCACCTACCGAGCCGCGTGAGACAGCATAGAGGACATAGGTCTCGTAGCTACCATTGTGGTAATCCCACCACTCGTCGATAATTCTACATCCAATCTTTATCTCTTTGCCACGCTCCTCCGCAACAACCACCATCTCCGATTCACGGCTACCCTTAGAGCCATCAGTGGTAGTGGTGTTCTTGGTTACCTGCTTAAACTGAGAGTTGATCACCATACCATGCTCATCTTCCAACCTCTTTGAGAGGTTGATAAATGCCGACTGGTTAGCAGCCTCGAGAGAATGACCCACACCATGAGCCGAGACAAAGAAATATGTATCTGTCTCGGGCTCTGGTAGTTGATTTGTCACCCACTTTGGCTTCAGTCTCTCAGAACGAGATTGCGCCTGAGTAGCACCTACGCATAAAGCCGATAGTAGGAGTGAGAGTGTAAAGAGCGATATTAATCTCTTCATACTTTCAGCAAGGTTTAGTAGTTATACTGGTTGTACTGATTATACTGCACACCCTCTTTCTTCTGATACTGCTCCTGCTGATTATACATATTGTTTTGCTGATTCTCCTGCAATTTGTAGTCGTAATACTGCTGATCCTTCTGCAAATTGTAGTTCTGCTGCTGCTGAATACTCTGCTGATTCTGCTGGAACTGCTGATTCTGCTGTTGCATCTGCATATTCTGCTCAGCCTGACGCTTCTGCATCTCGGCATTTGTACCAGTACGCATTAGACGAATCTCCTCGCGAGCCTTGTGAGCCTCGGCGCGGAAATCCTGCGCATTCTGAATGGCATTCTGAACATCCATCTGGCTAAGTAGAGCATTTGTTGCAGACTCTGTATCCATAGTTACGCACATATCGCACTGCACACCATTATCAAGCTCCTTATACTTTACAAGAAGAATCTTCACACCTCTCAAGTCACCCTCAGAGAAACGCACCTGATCGCTCTGATTTACTCTCTCCTGGTGGTTTACACCATTCTTCTGTACGCCGATGTTTGTTCTATTAGAGAAGTCCGACGCCCATAGGTTAAGAATTCTATTAAGCTCACCCTCGGCATTGATACGAGCAGCATCACGCGCAGCCTCCTTGTCAAAGCCTGTACCAACACCGTATGCACGAATCTCATTATCGGTCCACTGCATTGAGAGATACTCGCAAGGATTCTCCTGCGCCAACATCATCTGCTCCATACGAATAATATCCTCGGGTGTCATTGGCTGTGGAGGATACTGCTGTGGAGGGTACTGCTGATACTGCTGTGGAGGGTACTGCTGGTACTGCTGCGGTGGGTACTGCTGGTACTGCTGTGGAGGGTATTGCTGGTACTGCTGCGGTGGGTACTGCTGATACTGCTGTGGAGGGTACTGCTGGTACTGCTGCGGTGGATACTGCTGACCCTGCTGTGGAGGGTACTGCTGCTGGTACTGCTGTGGAGGATACTGCTGCTGGTACTGCTGACTCTGCTGCTCGTACTGCTGCTCCTGCTTCTTTTGCTTGCGAGATCTCTGAGCCGAAGCTGGAACTACAAATGCCATCACCAAGAATAGGCAAGCGATAAAACGGATAGTTTTCATAATTAGTAGTATAATTTATTTGTTATTGTTCAAGTATACAACATATCTATCATTGCAAAGTTAATAAAAATTTTTCTATATAATACCTATTTTGTGAAATAGTGAGTCTATAAATAGTAATGATGCCGAAAGCATTGCTCTTGGCATCATTACTATTTTAACTCTCTGCTACCAGCCTCCTAAAGCAAAAACATACTCTTCCACATTATCACAAATACCCTTTCAGAGCAGTATGCGTGAAAAACCCAAGAGGTAAACATCACGACCGACGCTAATTGTGCAGTGAAAAGTCTCTTCATAGTAGCATTATTTTGTGGTATGATTAATCTTTTATCTACCCCAACTCTCTCTATCCAACGAACGGTAGCCTATGGCCTCGGAGATATGGTGTGATTCGATTTTTGCCTTACCCTCGAGGTCGGCAATTGTGCGCGCAACCTTGATGATACGATCGTAGGCTCGAGCCGAGAGGTTGAGGCGTGCCATGGCAAACTCCAATAGCTCGGAGCACTCCCTATCCAACGGAGCAAACTCTCGCAACATCGAACTATTCATCATAGCGTTGCAGTGAATGGTCAGACCCTCAAATCTCCGGCGCTGAATCTCGCGTGCTGCAACCACGCGGCGACGTATCTCGCTACTCGACTCCACTGGCTCGTTGCTCGACATCGCCGATATCGATACTGGCACAACCTCTATGTGCATATCTATTCTATCCATCAGTGGACCAGAGACATGCGACATATAGCGATGCACCGCTGCAGCAGAGCAAGTACACTCCTTCGTAGGGTGATTATAGTAGCCACAAGGGCATGGATTCATCGAGGCTATAAGTGTAAAATTGGCCGGATAATCGACCGAGTACTTAGCGCGCGATATATTTATATGCCTATCCTCCAATGGCTGACGCAACACCTCCAAGACATTGCGACCAAACTCGGGCATCTCATCCAAAAAGAGCACACCATTATGTGCCAACGAGACCTCGCCAGGCTGTGGCGACTGACCGCCACCTATAAGTGCTACTTGTGATGTTAGATGGTGTGGTGCACGGAAGGGTCGCTGCGATATAAGACCGCGATGCGAGCCAATCTTACCAGCCACGGAGTGTATCTTTGTTGTCTCCAAAGCCTCATCCAAGGTCATAGGGGGCATAATCGTTGGCATACGGCGCGCAAGCATAGTCTTACCCGAGCCTGGGGCACCCACCATAATAACATTATGACCACCTGCAGCCGCAATCTCCAATGCTCGCTTAACATAGGCTTGACCCTTTACATCTGCAAAGTCCTCGGCATACAACTCCTCGCCAATAGCCTCATTATCAGAAGGGATATACTCTGTTACGATATATGGCTGACGACCCTGAAGAATCTCACAAAGCTCCAACAACGACTTTATACCGATACACTCTACCCCCTCAACAATAGCACCCTCAGCGCAGTTCTCCTCAGGCATAAATACACGCTTAATTCCTCTATCACGCGCCAAGGCTACCAACGACAACACACCCTTCACTGGGCGCAGAGTACCATTTAGTGAGAGCTCACCGATAAACATCGAACCCTCGATAAGGTCCGACACAATCTGCTCTGTTGCGATAAGGATACCAACTGCAATAGGCAAATCATATTGCGAACCCTCCTTGCGTAGGTCTGCAGGGGCAAGGTTAACAACAGTCTTCTTAGCCAAAAGCTTATAACCAGAATTTTCAAAGGCTGCCTGTATGCGCTCCTGACTCTCCTTAATGGTATTATCAGGAAGACCAACGATAGAGAGACCTATGCCACCGCCAGCAACATTAACCTCGGCAGTGACCTCAACAGCCTCAATACCAGCTATTGCACCTGTATTTATCCTTACAAACATATATTATTAAAATGGAGAGTCATCGAAATTTGAGCGACCAGGCATTGGCGACTGAATATCAAACTCACTCGCTCCACCCGAGAAGCCACCTCCCATACCAGCTGGTGGAACACCCATAGCAAAGCTTCCTGCCGAGCCATAGTCGTCATACTCCTCCTTCGACGTGTAGGTTTCACGACCACCCATAACAGAGGCTGTAACCGACGAGTCGGCATCGGCAAACTTCGCCTGCTCCTTGATAAAGCGCAATGGCACATCTGTTACCTCACCGTTACGGTGCTTAGCGATGATAATCTCAGCGATACCTGCTGTTGGCAGACCACTTTCTGTTGTTGTAAGACCGTAGTACTCAGGACGGTGGATAAATGCTACCACATCGGCATCCTGCTCGATAGCTCCCGACTCTCGAAGGTCCGAAAGCTGTGGTCGCTTGCTACCGCCACGGTTCTCCACGTTACGACTTAGCTGCGAAAGTGCGATGATTGGCACATTCAACTCCTTAGCAATAGCCTTCAACGTACGAGAGATAAGCGACACCTCCTGCTCACGATTACCGCGTGTCTCTGGAGTCGCTGCGGTCATAAGCTGTAGGTAGTCGATGATGATAAGTTTTATATCGTGCTGCGTCTTCAATCGACGAGCCTTTGAGCGAAACTCATATACCGAGAGGGCTGGAGTATCATCTACAAACAGAGGTGCACGGCCAAGATCTACCGTATTTGCCTCGAGGTGCTTCCACTGCTCTGCAGTGAGGTTACCCGTACGCAAATCCTTAGAGTTAAGCTGTGTCTCGGCAACAATAAGACGATTCATCAACTGTACCGATGACATCTCCAGAGAGAAGAAGGCTACTGGAGTCTTAAACTCTACCGCCATATTTCGCGCCATAGTGAGCACGAAGGCGGTCTTACCCATAGATGGTCGCGCCGCGATGATAATAAGGTCGGATGGCTGCCAACCGAGCGTGACGCTATCAATATCGGTGAAGCCCGAACGCACACCGTTGTACTCGCCCGCAGTCTTTGCCGCCTCCTCAATCTGCATCAATGCCTTACGCAAGATATCGGATGCCGCCTGCACCGAGCGCTTTACATTACCCTCCGAGACGCGGAATATCTCCTGCTCAGCAAAGCCGATAAGCTCGGTTACATCTATCTCCTCGTCGTAGGAGCGACGCTGAATCTCGGTAGCTGAGCGTATCAACTCGCGCTGCACATACTTCTGCGCGATGATCTTGGCGTGGAACTCAATATGCGCTGCCGAAGCCACCTTCTGCGTAAGCTCCGCCATATATGGAGCACCGCCCACCTTTTGAAGTAGCTTCTTAGCCTTCAAATGCTCAGTTACGGTGAAGAGGTCGATAGCCTTCATCTCTATCGACAACTCCTGGATAGCCTGGAATATTATACGGTGCTCCTCAAGGTAGAAGGTCTCCGCCTTGACATACTCCTGCACATCAATAATGGCATCCTTCTCGAGCATCAACGCACCCAATACCGCCTGCTCAAGCTCTATTGCCTGTGGTGGTACGGTAGCATCCAAGCCTGTCAACTCAGCAAATGCCTCACTATTTTTCTCCGAAGATTTCCTATATTGTTTCGCCATACGCTCCTCTATCTTATTTCAAAACATCCACAAAATTAACTATTTTTCCGAGAACGCGACCTATTTCTTCTCCACATTTTATCATTATTTGTTACAAGTTATAAACAACTCAGTGTTCATAAAGTAGCTACACCTCTACGATTTTAGAAAAAAAGCACTATCTTTGCTAAAACTTATAATCACAAAATGAATAGAATAACCAACTCGAAAATTGTTACCTTCGTGGCAACAATATTGCTTCTGTTTGGAGTCTCAATACCACAGCAGGCAAAGGCTGCCGAACCTTATAATAATGCATTTAAAATCACATTCCTATCGTGGTCTACTGGTAGTACAAAGATCTCATACGAAAGGGCACTACCTGAGAAGAAGCAGAGTGCTGAGATTTGCACAAGCCTTATATCTGCTGGCTACGACAAATATCAGAATGACCCGCTTGGCTTTACCCTTCGTTATAGCCACAAATTCTTTGTAGGCAACTACGATATTAATAAACCGCTACAGGGAGCATACCTTCGTCCTGAGATTATCTACTCGGACTATAAATATACCCACTCCATAACTGGCGCTCGCACTCCTGCGCGTATGTGTGCGTTGCTTGGTACAGCAGGCTACCAGCACTGCTTTGGTCACTTTGTTGTGGATGGCTGGGTAGGTGGTGGATATGCCTTTGGTCGCGCAGCAGAGACGGGTTATCACCACGGATTCCAGCTCTGGAAGTGGTTTGGTAAGCGCAACGATAATATTGCGTTAAGTTTCAGTATTAGAATAGGTTACATCTGGTAATATACTTTATTTATGGAATTTTTGAAGACTCTTGGAGCATCATTGCTCGCGTGGATTATTGGCTTTGGTCTACTAATTTTTGTTCTTATAGGTATGGTAGTTGGAGCTCTCTCCTCCCTTCCTACGGATAGTACCACAGTATCAAATAATAGTGTCCTATACCTCGATTTTAATACCCCTATTGTAGATGCTCCAGCAACATCGCTCTTCTCCTCTATCGACTCTTCGATGAATATAGTTGAGCCTATTACAATGTTGCAGCTACTTGCTACATTGGAGCGTGCTGCTGAGGATGACAGAATCGAGGGTATCTGCATTGCACCTTCGGGTGACTACCCACTATCGTTGGCAAACATTGAGGAGCTACGCACAGCGTTAGAGATATTTAAACTATCGGGAAAGTTTGTCGTAGCATTCGACGATACATATACTCAGTCGGATTACTATCTAAGTTCTGTTGCCGACCTAATTATTGTAAACCCTGAGGGTAGCGTAGATTGGCGTGGTGTGGGTATGAGCAACATATTCTATAAGAATTTGCTCGACAAGCTCGGCATCGGTGTCGATATCTTCCGCCCAACCTCTTGCAAGTATAAGAGTGCTGTAGAGCCATTCTTCCTCACAAAGATGTCGGATGCCAACCGTAAGCAAAATCAGGAGCTTGTAGAGTCGTTGTGGCAGAGCATCTGCGAGGATATTGCCCACAGCCGTGGTTTAAATCCTGAAGAGTTAAAGCAATATGCTAAGGATTTATCTATCGCCTCGGTTGAGGATGCCTTGGAAGCTGGCATGGTAGATATGGTTGCCTACGAGGATACGCTCTATAATATATATAAGGAGTATGGTCTGAATAATGTCAACAAAATCTCGCTTGACGAATACGTTATGTGTCAGCCTACCACCTATTCTGCAAATATCGATAGCAACAACTTCACATACGAGAAGGCTCCAATGTTGGCTATCATATATGCCGATGGTGAGATTGTAGATGGTAATAAGTATGAGGATAATGCTGTCTACGGTTCACGCCTTGCTGATGAGTTACGTGCAGCGCGTCTAAACCAACAGACTAAGGCTGTTGTAGTACGTGTAAACTCACCTGGTGGCTCAGCCCTTGCTTCGGAGATTGCATGGCATGAGATGAAGCTTCTTCAGGAGGTTAAGCCCGTGGTTATATCTATGGGAGGTATGGCAGCAAGTGGTGGTTACTATATCTCTGCTCCTGCCGACTATATCTTTGCCGATAAATCTACCTTGACAGGCTCTATTGGTGTCTTTGGTGTACTTCCAAACTATGGCTCTTTCCTCGAGAAGCGTCTCGGCATCACCTTCGACTCTGCAGCTACATCGCCAAATGCTATAGGACTCGCAGGTATCAAGCCTCTTACGGCAGATGAGCGCAAAAATTTGTCGCAGAGCGTAGATAGAATTTACGAGGTATTTACCGAGCATGTTGCCGAGGGTAGAAATATGGAGATTAGCGAGGTATTGAATATTGCCGAGGGTAGAGTATGGAGTGGTACTATGGCTCAGGAGATTGGTCTTGTAGATGAAATTGGAGGTCTACACTTAGCTATTATCAAGGCAGCAACTTTAGCCGATATAGAGGATAATTTCAAGATTTATGAGTATGTAGCTCCACTCTCTCCATTTGAGGAGTGGCTCAACTCTTCGGCATTAGTGATGGCTAAGAATTTGGGTATCGACTATAATGTCTATGGCGAGGAGCTTCGTGAGATTATCAGCCAGATGCCAGTGCTTACTTCGATGTCGGGTGTTAGAACACAGCACTTTGGCAATATGAAAATTGAGTTTTAACTAAAAGATATATAGTGTATGAATGAGAAGTTAGAGGAGTTATTGCGTAGCATTATACATCCCGAGACAGAGCGCAACATTGTAGATAGTGGTTTTGTAGATCGTGCCGATTTGGGTGAGGATGGCTCAGTGGCTATCACTCTACGTTTTCAGAAGGCTCGTGACCCTTTTGCGCAGAAGATTAAGCGCCAGGTTGAGGAGCTTATGGCAAAAAGTTTCCCTGAGAGCAATTGTATGGTTATCATCCGTGAGGCAGCACCTAAGCCACGCCGTCAGGAGAATCCAACTACCACTACAGATATTTGCCGTGTTATTGCTATAGCATCGGGTAAGGGTGGTGTTGGTAAGTCTACTGTTACTGCCAACCTTGCTGTAGCATTGCGTCAGAGGGGTTATAATGTAGGTATTGTGGATGCTGATATTTATGGTCCTTCGCAGACTAAAATGTTTGGTGTTGAGGGTTATGTTCCAGATGCTGAGCGTGATGAGAATGGTAACGACTTTATCATTCCAGCGCAGTCGTACGGTATTAAGATTATGTCTATCGGCTTCTTTATTCGTCCTACAGATGCTCTTATGTGGCGTGGTGGTATGGCAGTTAATGCGTTGCATCAGCTTATTCACCAGACTCGTTGGGGTAAGTTGGATTACTTATTGGTGGACCTTCCTCCAGGAACAGGAGATATTCACCTCTCGATTATCAACGAGCTTAAGATTTCTGGTGCTGTTATAGTATCTACTCCTCAGCAGATTGCTGTTGCGGATGTAGTACGTGGTGTTGAGATGTTCCGCCACGAACAGGTTAACATTCCTGTTTTAGGTATTGTTGAAAATATGGCATGGTTTACTCCTGAGGAGCTCCCAGACAATAGATACTATATCTTTGGCAAGGGTGGTGCTAAGAGGTATGCTGAGCAGGTTGGTGTTGACCTTTTGGGTGAGGTACCTATTATCCAATCTATCATGGAGGGTGGTGACGAGGGTCGCCCTGCTGGTAACTTCGATCCACGTGTAGAGAAATACTATGCTGAGATTGCTGCAACCATTGTTAACAAACTCCCTGCTGAGTGTTAATAGTGACGTTGAAAAAAGTTAAGTAATTTTTGAAAAATAGATTTGCAACATTAGGGACGGTCGTTGTATATACGGCCGTCTCTTTTTTGCAAGCAAAAGGCAATAATTTTCTATCAACATCTAAAACCCCACTTTCACCCTTACAATAAACACCACGTGTTAATAATTATTTAATGTTAATATGTTTAAATAGTTATAAACAATTGTTTATTCTACTATTTATATTATTGATTTTCAATTAATTATATAATAAAAATAATGAACAAAACAAAAAAATAAATGTCAATAATATCAAACATTAACACTTATTAACACAATTAACAGAGATTATTATTATTTTGTTTTTTATTTAATATATATAAAGTATAAAAAGAATAAAAAATATATTGTTGACAAGTTGGGTGGGTGGGCGAAATTTTTGGCAAAGGTGGGCTCTTTGATGGGTAATGTGCGTTGTCTTAGACAACGCTAACATCATAGAGTTTTGTCGTTGCTTATAACCATTGTTATAAATAGTGAAGATTATATCGTTGTAGATTAAGACCTTTAAATAAAAAAAAATTAGTATATTTGCATAATTTTAGGCTAAACGTTGTTTTTATGCAAATAGCTAATAGTAAATTAGAGGAGCTTAAAACTATGCTCCAAGAGCCCAAAAACATAGTTATCCTATCGCATACCAATCCTGATGGTGATGCTATAGGATCTTCGTTGGCTTGGGCAGAAATACTCAGAAGCCAAGGTCACACAGTAAATTGTGTTGTGCCTAATAGATATCCATACTATTTGGAGTTTATGCCAGCAATCAGCACTATGCTCCTTTACAAGGATGATAAATTGGGTATTGTGGATAGTGTAATCAAGGCTGCGGATATAATCTTCTGTCTCGACTTCCACACAATGACACGCTTGGATGGTCTTGGTGAGGTCATTGGTGAAAATAAGCACGCAAAGCGCGTACTCATAGATCACCATTTGGATCCTAACAATGACTTCGACCTTATGATATCATACCCAGAGGCTTCGAGCACATGCTATCTTGTGGCAACAATCATAAAGGAGTTGTATGGCGAGGAGGTATTTACTCAGTCTATTGCAGAGAATCTCTTTGTGGGAATGATGACAGATACTGGTAATTTTGCCTTTTCTAATATAACACCAGAGCTCTTCCGTATGGTGGCAGTGTTGGCGGCAACGGGTATTAGTATCCCTACTATCCATAACAATGTCTACAACTCATTCACCGAGGGTCGTGCTCGTCTATTTGGTTATGTTATAAACCGTAAGATGAAGATATTTCACAATGGCACCGTGGCCTATATGTCGCTTACAAGTGATGAGCTTAAGCGCTTCTGGTTCCAACAGGGTGACTCAGAGGGCTTTGTGAACTATCCGCTTACAATTAAGAAGATGAAGATATCGGCAATATTTACCGAGCATACCGACAATATCCGTGTGTCGTTGCGCTCACGTGGTGATATAGATGTAAATATCTTCGCTCAGCGTTACTTCAATGGAGGTGGTCATAAGAATGCTGCAGGCGGTAAGTCGTTTATGTCGATGGAGGAGACAATTAAACACTTTGAGGAGTCAATAAAGGAGTATAGCCGTGAGGGTCATATTTAATTATCCTAACGGTATAAACCTTTAAGTTATTGAGAGTTAAGAAAAAAGTAAAAAATAGTAAAAATGTTTAAAACCTATTTCCGACTACTTGGCTTTGCAAAGCCGCTAAGTCGCTACACTATCCCATATTTTATTTTTGCTGCGCTGCACGCATTGTTTAATACGTTTAACTATGCGATGATTATCCCCATCCTAAACGCAATGTTTAATTCGGCTGGAGGATTTATCTTCGAACCAGTATATGAGCTATCAGATCTAACTATTAACGAGGAGGGTTTAAATACAGTGATTTCGTATATCTACACCCACATGTTTGGTGAGGAGTTCGTGCAGATGAAATTCCTCGGTATGCTTGGTGGTGTGTTGGTATGTATGAACCTCTTTAGTAACCTCTTCCGTTATGCTGCTGCAATGACTGTTGAGAACCTAAGAATCAACACTTTGCGTCGTATGCGTAACGAGATGTTTGCAAACGTGGCAAATATGAACGTGGGCTACTTCAGCAACCAGCGTAAGGGTGATATTATGTCGAAGATTACCCAGGATGTTATGGTTGTTCAGTACTGTATTACCAATACTCTTCAAGTAGCATTCCGTGATCCACTTCTTATCATTGGTTATATGACCTTGATGATTGGTATCTCATGGCAGTTGTCACTCTTTGCTGTACTCTTCCTCCCTATCGTGGGTTTAGTGATTGGTCGTATCGTTAAGCGTCTTCGTCACCCAGCAAAGCGTGGTCAGGAGCGTATGGCAGACTTGGTATCTGTTGTTGATGAGTCGTTGGGAGGTATTAAGATTGTTAAGGGTTACAATGCTACAAACTTCATTGTAGATAAGTTCAAGAGAATCAATGCCGATATGTCGCGCTTGATACTCTCTATGGCACGTCGTCAGCAGTTGGCATCGCCTATGAGTGAGTTCTTGGGTCTTACAGCTGTAGCCTTGATCTTGGTATTTGGAGGTAAGCTTGTGGAGAGTGGTATTGTTACAGGTGCTGGATTCATCGCCTTCGTAGCAGCCTTCTCGCAGATTACACGCCCTTTGCGTTCATTTATCGACCAGTTTGCCAATATCAACCAGGGTGTGGCAGCAGGTGAGCGTATCTTCACTATTATTGATGCCGAGAATGAGGTTAAGGATAAGGAGAATGCCATCCAGTTCGAGGGCTTGAAGGACTCTATTGAGCTTCGCAATGTGGAGTTCTCGTACGATGGTGATAGAAAGGTTATCAAGGGTGTAAACCTTAAGATTAAGCGTGGTGAGACTATTGCTTTGGTGGGACCATCGGGTGGTGGTAAATCTACACTTAGTGAACTTATACCACGTTTCTATGATGTAGATGCTGGTGATGTATTGTTCGATGGTGTATCAGTTAAGGATTATAAACAGGAGTCGCTTCGTGCAAAGATGAGTATTGTATCTCAGGAGACAGTTCTCTTTAACGATACTATCGAGGGTAATATTCTTATGGGTCGTCCTACAGCTACACACGAGGAGGTTGTTGAGGCTTCTAAGGTGGCTAATGCTCACGGCTTTATTATGGATAGCACCGAGGGCTACGATACTAATATTGGTGACCGCGGTACAAAGCTATCGGGAGGTCAGCGTCAGCGACTCAGCATTGCTCGTGCGGTGTTGAAGAATCCTGAAATTTTGATTCTCGACGAGGCTACATCGGCACTCGACACCGAGAGCGAGAAGCTTGTACAGGATGCCCTTACAAACCTTCTTAAGGGTCGTACCTCTATTGTTATTGCACACCGTCTAAGCACTATCTATAATGCCGATAGAATATATGTTATCGACGAAGGTTGTGTAGCTGAGGAGGGTACACATAGCGAGTTGTTGGAGAAGGGTGGAATTTATGCCCACCTTATCGAGATGCAGAGCTTCACTTAGTAGTGATGAAAAAGGCTATTATCATAGGAGCATCTTCGGGTATTGGTCGTGCTGTGGCATCGTTGCTTGTTGAGCGCGGCTGGCATATTGCTATTACAGCGCGTCGTAGCGAGGCATTAGACGAGCTTAGAGTGATGTATGGTGCCGACCGTGTGATGACCCTACCTATGGATGTTACTAAGGCGGAGGCTACAGCGCAACTTGATACTCTTCTAAACGATTTTGGTGCTCCCGATCTATTCTTCTACGCCTCGGGTATAGGTGGTCAAAATCGCGAACTCGATATAGAGAAGGAGTTGGATATAATACGTACCAACTGCGAGGGTATGGTGCGTGTTGTGGACCACTTCGTGAACTATGTGCGCCAAAGTAAGGAGTATAACAAGCGCCATAAGGCACATATCGCTGTTATCACCTCGGTTGCTGGTACACGTGGTATAGGCACTGCGGCAGCATATTCGGCATCTAAGGCTATGCAGAGCGAGTATATCACTGCCCTATCGCAGCTATGCTCTATGGAGAATATCCCAGCCCGCTTCACTGATATACGCCCAGGATTTGTTAAGACGGCTATCCTTAATCCTGAGAAGCACTACCCTATGCTTATTAGTGTTGAGCGCGCAGCACAACATATCCTACGCGGTCTTAAGCGTAGAAAAAGAGTCTTGATATTCGACTGGAGATTTAAGCTTTTGGTTCTCTTCTGGCACCTTATCCCACGTTTTGTATGGGAGAGGCTAAGCATTAAAAACTAAGGCTCGAAATTACATCTTAAGGCTATAGGCGTCGGTCTACCATCTTTTATCTTTTGTATCATCACATCGAGGTATCGTTGGATGTCGTTGCGTAGCTGCTTATATAGTGGCGAGTCGGTGTAGTTCTCATTATCGAGTAACACATCCTTTATAGAACGAAGGGTGTTGGTGTAGTTCTGCAACTCATTTTTAAGAGCTATACCCGTAACCTTCGAGTTATGAATCTTGGCTATTGAGAGCTGACGAAGCTTATCACATACCGATGTAAGTAGCGGCATCACCACATTATCCATTAAGGTGTGACCATGCATATATAGGTAGCAGTTATCCTTTGTCACGCCGCGCTTCTCCAACTCAATAGATAGGTCATCTAACCTGTCGCTTATATCGGGATTATCACTACGCAAAGCCTCGCATCTGCGTTCTACGTTACGCTGTAGCCACGCCAAGCTACTCTCGCCATTGTGGCGTATATCAACATAATTTAGACGTACCGAGGCACGAAATTCTGCGAGGGTAAAGATATTCTCTCTATGATGCTCCGCAGAGTATAGATACCATATAAATAGAGGGTATATAACCTTTGAATACTCCGCCATAAAACGTACAAAATCGAAGATGCGGGTATCATTCTTTGTAGCCTTCACGCAGACATTATGTAACGATGGCGCATAGCATAGGTAGTTCTCGGTGGCGTAGGTGTATGTATGAAACATATTCTTTGCCTCCAATACCCTTTTAGATTGCTCTGTAGAGCCATTAAAGAGGTAGTCGAAATCGGAGTCTATACATAGCAATGTATCATCCTCGCTGCAGTGCCCTAACATCGATAGTAGGACCTGCTTACCCTTTGGCAAGTCGTCACGATTGGGCACAGAGATCTCGAAACGAAGATATGGATTTTTAAAGTGGTCGAAAATACCTCTCCAAAATGCCACATCCTCATACCCCTCGACATATACCCTCACCAAGTACCTGTCATCCTCTGGTGGGAGAATATCGGGTAATTTGTTGGGGTTATACCAGTCCAACTCTTTGGCTACTCTGTATCGTTTCTTTGCGTTCACGATGGTAAAGTTACAAAATTTTTATAACTTTGACCAATAATTTTTGAAAATATATGGCAAACGATTGGAAAGATAGATTGGGTGTAGTCTTCTCTACAAACCCAAATTTTGCATACGATACCGCCTCTGAGGAGAGCGAGACTACCCTACCACCCGCTAAGCAAAACCTTAAAGTGTGGCTCGACCGCCTTAAGGGTGGACGTGTGGCCACCGTAGTGCGCGGTTTTGTAGGCTCTCAAGATGATCTTGCCGAGCTTGGCAAGGAGCTAAAAAAGAGTTGTGGCGTAGGTGGCACTGCTAAAGATGGCGAGATAATCATCCAGGGCGACCACCGCGATAGAGTTATCGAACTACTCACCAAAGCGGGGTATAAAACTAAGCGCGCCGGCGGGTAATTTCTTGTGATAAGGGGTCATCTTCGACTCTTCAGTCAAACTGGCGAATGGGAAATACGCTTAGTATGTCCCATCCGCCAGTTTTCGTGTCAGAGCCAAAAGAGAATTAGTAGAGAGTAATTAGTAATTAGTAATGGTGAAGAAAAAGAGACGAGAGAGACGAGAGAGACGAAAGAGACCACAGCGAAACAGAGTATCAAAAATTCTCTCTGTTGTCTCTGTTGTCCCTGCCGTCTCTAAATAATCAACCTCTGCGCGAAGCGCACCACACTTCTCAGTTCTCACCTTTCAGTTAAAAAAAGTGTCCAACAAAACAGCTGGACACTACTCTTATAAACCAAAGGTCTGTTTACACAGTCATTACCTCTTTCTCCTTCTTCTCCAACTCGGCATCGAGTACCTTGGTGAACTTCTCAAGGAGCTTCTGTACCTTATCCTCGCCATCCTTCTGCTCGTCCTCAGACATGCCCTCCTTCTGAGCCTTCTTGAATGCCTCAACAGCATCACGGCGTGCGTTACGGAGGCTGATACGTGCAGTCTCGCCCTCAGCCTTAACCTTCTTAACGATCTCCTTACGGCGCTCCTCGGTAAGAGGTGGCATCGAGAGGCGGATGTGCTCGCCATTGT